>Ga0213875_10000370_pt1 | contig 41302 bp, 29 predicted proteins | sample BarmaccomBMRX_R8_FD_160105 | JGI IMG/M metagenome (GOLD analysis project Ga0213875, IMG submission 160105) | Root-associated microbial communities from Barbacenia macrantha in rupestrian grasslands, the National Park of Serra do Cipo, Brazil - RX_R8 | ecosystem: Host-associated > Plants > Roots...
AAACACGCTGCAAGTTGCCCAGACAGTACAGCGGGTGTCCGGTCGCTTGATCATTGATGAGACCAAGACGGATGCCTCCGACGCCGTAATCCCTCTCCCCAAGATCACTCGCGCGGTGTTACTCGAACACCGAGAGCACCACGCCAAGATGCGCGACGACACTGGCGAGTTGTGGACCGACCATGATCTGGTCTTCACGACCAGCATCGGCACACCCATCGAACCCCGAAGTCTCAACACCCACTGGGAAGGCATCCGGATGCAGGCCGGGCTGCCAGGAGTGCGGCTTCACGACCTCAGGCACACCGTGGTGAGTCTCCTGCTGGAACTCGGCACGCCTCCGCATGTGGTCCAGGCGATCGCCCGGCACGCCGACCTGGACGTAACCATGCGGATCTACGCACACACCAACCTCGACACGATGCGCGAGGCTCTCGACAAGATCGATTGGGGTGCCGAGTGAGACGCCGTTGCTACACCACTGCTACATCGAGGAGCAATAATGGTCAACCGAGCAACGGCGTCTATCAGCATCATGCCTGGTCAGAGGTGGCGGAAGCGGAGGGATTCGAACCCCCGGTGCCTCTCGGCACGCTCGCTTTCAAGGCGAGTGCATTAGACCGCTCTGCCACGCTTCCAAGGCGTCACGGTAGCGTGGCTGTCGGGACAGCCCGTGAGTGGCGTTCGATGGCGTCGTGCCCGACTTACTCAGGAACTGTGCAGCATGTAGCGCTGCATACCGACATCCGACAGCTCCGTGCGGGCAACCCACCCCCGCCAGACCCGGTAGTCGACCTCCGCGAGACCGAGGTCAGCCGCCCGTGGCCCATTCTCGCCGATGTAGTGGATCACGGCTTGATCCGGTCCGGACTCCACCAGCTCCACCGGCAGGCCATGCCAGCTACCGCTCCAGCGCACCAGCTCAAGCGAATCGAGCTCATCGATCATGACCGGCAGGGTGCACACGCCTGCTTGCTCGATGAACTCCTCGGGCGCCCGCCTGCCGGGCAGCGGATGCAGGGTGACCTCGCCGGGATGCGGACCGAAGTCGGCGTCGTAGTCCCCGCCGTGGAATTGCGCAACCAGACCGCGCCGCACACTCGGTCGCAACGGGACCGGTGGACGGTGCCAGCTCGCCGGTCCCAGCGTTGCTGGTCCCGTGCTGACCCATCCAACCTGCCGGTTCAGGTAGGCACCCACGCGTTGCTCGTCACCCTGACTATCGATTCGCCACAGCTCGGTACCAGCCGGCAGCTCCATGAGATCCACCTGGAAGACACTGCGCTCGAACGGAGCGATATACAGCTGTGGGTCGTGCGCGTAGAAGCGCAATACGTGCAGCTCGTCGGTGATCGGCCAGCCGGTCACCTGATCCAACCCGTAGCGCCGGATGAGCTCTGACGACGAGCTCGCTGGAACATCTTCCAGCCGGGTCACGAAACCGGCGATGCGGTGCGGGTCAAAACGACCAGGCACCACCACATTGCCCAGCGTCAGATCCACCAATCCGGGCAACATGACCTTCTGCATCGCGGTGTCCGGCATCAACACCGGAACCTGGCCTGGCGCTCGCAGCCGCGGCGGAGCAGGAGCGAAACGTTCTCCTGCCGGCGCCCGCTCCGTGTCAACCGCTGCACCCCCGCCGCCGTGGACAGGACCCGCGGTTGGGCCGCCCGCGAAGCCACGGTCAGGGACCATCCCATTGGCTGCCACGCCTATTACTGGATCTGTCATCAGCTTCACCACTTCCCGTCGTGAGGCCCGAGCACACTCCACCGCCAGGCTGGGTGCCGGGAACCTACTACTCCATTCGGCGCAAGCCAGCCGGGAGGGGGTCGCTCTGCCGCGAGCGGGGGTCTGATACACGCCACCGCGGCCAGTAACGGACGGAAAGTCACTGCCCCGCGCAGGTGGTCGGACGTTAGCCGGTCGATTCCCGGACGACGCTGTCCGCGCTCAGATCTGACGGCCTGGAGTAACCGGCCAGCGCCAGCGTGAGATCAAAGTCGGCGAGGATCACGCGCAGCGCATGCTCCACCCCCCGTTGCCCGGCCAACCCCAGACCGTAAATCCACGGTCGCCCCACGAGCACCGCCTGCGCACCCAGCGCCAGCGCGATCAGCACGTCAGCGCCGCACCGGATCCCGGAGTCGAGCAACACTGGGGCCCGGCCATCGGCGGCGGCTACCACACCGGGCAGGCAATCCAGCGTTGCCCGGGACCCGTCGACCTGCCGACCACCGTGATTGGACACCACCAGCCCGTCGGCACCATGGTCGAGCGCGACCCGCGCATCATCCGGATGGCAGATCCCCTTGACCAGCACCGGCAGCCGGGTCCACTCCCGCAGCAGGGCGAGGTCTGACCAGCTCAGCACCGGATTGCCGAACAGCTCCGTCCAGAGGCGGATAGCGGCCTGCATGGCCTGCTCGGATCCTTCGGGTGACGCGCTGAGCCGGGCCTGGAACACCGGATCGGACAGGTAGTTGGCGATGCCTTTGCGTTGCAGGAACGGCAGGTGCGCCAACGCCAGATCCCGTGGCCGCCAGCCCAGCGTCCAGGTGTCCACGGTCACCACAATCGCCCGGTAGCCGGCCGCGTCAGCGCGGCGAACCAGAGACTCGGCCAGCTGCGGATCGCGTGGCCAGTACAGCTGGAACCAGCGCGGCGCATCCGGCGTCGCGGCCGCGACGTCCTCCAGCGAAGCCGACGACGCGGTGGACAACATGCTGACCAACCCCAGTCCCGCAGCGGCGCGAGCCACCGCAAAGTCGGCCTCCGGATGCACCAGACCCAATACCCCGACCGGGGCGGTGAACACAGGTGCCGTCATCGGCGTGTCCAGCACGGTCGTCGACAGATCACGTTCGGTGACGCTCCGCAGCATCCGCGGCACGATCCGCCAGCGGGCGAATGCCTCCCGGTTCGCGGCGATGGTGCGCTCGGTGGACGCCCCACCGGCCACATAACTGAACGTCTCGGCCGGCAGTACGCGGCGCGCCGCGACCTCCAGCTCGTCGGCCGTCATCGGGAGGTCTGGCCGATGGCCGGCGAGTCCCCGCTGGTAGATATCGTGCGTCAGATCACCGAAGTGCGCCATAAGCAGGCACCCTAGACAGCACCCAGTATCTCGCGGCAGCCATCGAGCCCGTCCACTCCAAGGGTCCATGGTGGACGGATGAACTGCTGGTCGGTCACCAGCAACCGGCTCTCGGTGGCTACGGCCCCCCGGCGGGCAAAGGTGGCAGTGCCGTCGGGCCGGTAGCCCAGCCTCTCACTCAGCCGCAGCGACGCTGAGTTATCGGAGTACGCAGCCGAGCGTGCGCTGGTGGCGCCGAGGTGATCGAAGGCCAGGAGCAAGACGGCGGCGCGCATCTCGGTGCCGAATCCCCGGCGCTGGTGCTCCATGCCCAGCCAGGAAGCCGTCGAAACCTCTCGAGTGACGGCGAAATCCTGTCCCGCCAACTCCTGCACGCCGATCACCGCTCCACCGTGGCGCACGAGGAAGTTGATTTTCCATCCCGACGGGCTCAGCTGGGAACGCCGAGCCCAGTTGTGCTGCAGGACGCCGCGCACCAGGTCACCCGGGGTCTGATCGGTCCAGGGTTGCGCGAAGGGCATCTGCTCCGGCGGGTGGATGCCGCGCACCGCCACCGCCGCGAGCTCGTAAAGGCCCTCGTCGTCATCCGGGCGCAGCGTGAGGCGGGGGGTACGTAGCGCCAGGTGCCGCAACGGCCAGGGGTCGTTCGGTGGCTGCGTTTCCTCCGGGACCGGGGGCATGGCCGAAACGCTACGACTACGGTCAGGAATCGTGCGCGCGATTTCCATTACGGAGTACGGCGGACCGGACGCCTTGGTGCTGACCGAGCAACCCGATCCCACTCCCGGGGCCGGGGAAGTGCTGATTGACGTCGCCGCGACCTCGGTGAACCGGGCGGACCTGCTGCAACGCCAAGGTCGCTACCACGCACCCCCCGGCACTAGCGAAATCCCGGGACTGGAATGTGCCGGCAGGGTGGCGGAGCTCGGCGACGGGGTGACCGGGTTAGAAGTGGGCGATCAGGTGTGCGCGCTGCTGGCCGGCGGCGGCTACGCCGAGCGGGTCGCGGTGCCTGCCGGGCAGGTGATGCCGCTGCCACCGCGAGTGGATGTGGTGACCGCCGGCGGCGTGCCCGAGGTGGCCTGCACCGTGTGGTCGACGGTGGTGCGCCACGCGAGGCTGTCTGCAGGTGAACTGCTGCTCGTGCACGGTGGGTCTGGGGGTATCGGCACGCATGCCATCCAGGTGGGCCGGGCGCTGGGCGCTTCGGTAGCGACCACGGCAGCAGGTCCGCGACTGGCCCGCTGCGGTGAGCTGGGCGCCCAGATTTTGATTGACTATCGCACCCAGGACTTCGCCGACGAGTTGCGCGGCCGCGCCGATGTCATCCTCGACAACATGGGGGCGAAATACCTTGCGCGCAACCTCACCGCACTCGCCCCGGATGGACGGCTGGTGGTGATCGGCCTGCAAGGCGGGACTAAAGCGGAGATCGATCTCGGTGCGCTGCTGCCCAAGCGGGCCAGCATCGCGGCCATCGGGCTGCGCGGGCGACCGGTGGATGGCCCGCACGGAAAGGCTGCCCTGTGCGCCGACGTTGTGGCCCGGGTGTGGCCGATGTTCGGCGACGGCCGGGTTAAGCCGGTGGTGCACGCAACCCTGCCGTTGGCGCAGGCAGCACGGGCGCACCGGATGCTCGAGGAGGGTGGGGTGTTCGGCAAGATCCTGCTGACCACCGGCGGATGAGCGGGCGCTGAGAGCGCGGCACACGCGACATAGCCGGCACCAAGCAGCGACACAGTGGGCATGGAGGCGCGACACGCAGCGCATAAGCGCGCGACACGCCAGGATGGGGGGCGGATGATGGGGTTTATGAGCGAACCGAATGAGCAGCAGATCGTCGTGGTTGGGCCGGATGGCCGCCCGGTGCAGGCCACGATAGCCGGCAACACCACCGATCAGCGCGGCATGGAGGTCGCTGACCAGGTCGAGCAACCCGCCAAGGTGATGCGGATCGGCAGCATGATCAAGCAGCTGCTGGAAGAGGTGCGCGCAGCGCCGTTGGATGACGCCAGCCGCAGCCGGCTGCGGGAAATCCACGAGTCCTCGATCCGCGAGCTGGAGCAGGGTCTGGCCCCCGAGCTACGTGACGAGCTGGAGCGGTTATCGCTGCCGTTTAGCGAGGACGCCACGCCCAGCGACGCCGAGTTGCGCATCGCGCAAGCCCAGCTGGTGGGCTGGCTGGAGGGACTGTTCCACGGCATCCAGACCGCGCTGTTCGCCCAGCAGATGGCTGCCCGGGTGCAGCTGGAGCAAATGCGCCGTGGACTGCCCGCCGGCGCGATGCCACCCGGCATGGTCCCCGGTCCCCAGGGGGATCCCGGAGCCCGAGGCCCCAGCACCGGCCAGTACCTCTAAACCAGCGCCCGTCGCAGCCCGGCGTGTCGTGCCCCCGTGCACTCCGTGTCGGGCTCTCGTGCCAGGTATGTCGTGCACCCATGCGCGCCGTGTCGCGCCTCTGCGCAGGTTGTGTCGCGTCCCCGCGCGCCGGGTGTCGCGCCCTCAGGCACCACGTGTCGCGGCTACACAGCTGATCAGCACGTCAGCCACAGCGCTGAGCTGCGCCCTAGTACCCTCGCACCTCGTGCGGGACACGGTGACCTCCCCCGAGGTGCTCCAGGTCCGAGCGGCGGCGACCCGGAGCTGGTCGCGGGCGTTCGGCGACCTCACGGCCGGACTACAGCAGCGCAGGCTGTGGGGGCACCTGGGCTTGCAAGACATCAAGCAGGGCTACCGGCGGTCGGTGATCGGACCATTCTGGATCACCATTAGCTTAGGAGTGCAGGCGCTGGGCATGGGCCTGCTGTACGCGGCGCTGTTCGACCAGCCGATCGCGTTCTTCCTGCCCTACCTGGCTGTCGGCTTGATCATCTGGCAGTTCATGTCCAGCTGCATCAACGAAGGCGCCGAGGTCTTCATCAAAAACGAGGGACTGATCAAGCACCTGCCCGCGCCGTTGAGCGTGCACGTTTTCCGGCTGGTCTGGCGGCAACTGCTGTTTTTCGCGCATAACGCGCTGGTCTGGGTCGCCCTCATACTGATCTTCCCGCGGGCGCTGGGGTGGGCCGGCCTGCTGGCCATCCCGGCCCTGGTGGTGATCGTGCTCAACGGAGCCTGGGTGGCGATCCTGATCGGGATCATCTCCACCCGCTACCGCGACATCCCGCCGGTGACGAACAGCATCGTCACGCTGAGCTTCTTCATGACACCGATCGTCTGGAATTACGAGGACCTGATCAGAAAGGGTGGCCCTGGCGCGCACCGTGCCCAGTGGGCCGAGCTCAACCCATTCCTGCACTTCGTCGAGATCCTGCGCCGGCCGATGATCGGCGAGTCCTTCGAAATCCGGCACTGGGTGGTTACCCTGGCCATCACCGTGGTGGGGTGGGCGGTAGCGCTGGTCGTCCTGCGCAATTACCGGGCCCGAGTCTCGTACTGGGTGTGATAGCGACATGGTCTCCATTGAGGTGCGCCGCGCCAGCGTTGAATTCCCCATCTTCGACGCCAAGACCAGGTCACTGAAAAAGGCGGTGCTGGGCACCGTAGGACGGGCCGGCGGCAAGATCGGAACCGACGCCAGGGTGCCCGTCGTCGAGGCACTGCGGGACATCACCCTGTCGTTGCGCCACGGCGACCGGGTTGGCCTGATCGGGCATAACGGGGCCGGTAAGTCGACGCTGCTGCGCCTGATGTCCGGCATCTACGAGCCGACCCGGGGGACCTCGCAGATCGTGGGCAAGGTCGCGCCCGTATTCGACCTGGGCGTCGGGATGGACCCGGAGATCTCCGGCTACGAGAACATCATCATCCGTGGCTTGTTCCTCGGCATGACCCGCAAGCAGATGGAAGCCCGCACCGCCGAGATCGCTGAGTTCACCGAGCTCGGCGACTACCTGTCCATGCCGCTGCGTACCTATTCCACCGGCATGCGGGTCCGGCTGGCGCTCGGTGTTGTGACCAGCATCGACCCGGAGATCCTGCTGCTTGACGAGGGCATCGGCGCGGTGGACGCGGCATTCCTGGAACGGGCCCGGGATCGGCTGACCGCCCTGGTCGGGCGGTCCGGGATCTTGGTGTTCGCGTCCCACTCCGACGAGTTCCTCGTTCAACTGTGCACCTCAGCGCTATGGCTCGACCGCGGCGAGATCCGCGAGCAAGGCAGTCTCGGGACCGTCTTGTCCCATTACAAAAACCCGGCCTCCCTCACGGGAGCCCTCCAGTGACAGTGAAGGGGGCCGGCGTCCGATGACGCGCGTGATCGCGGTGGTAGTGACCCGGCACCGCCGGGAGTCGTTGGCCAAGTCGTTGGCGGTCATCGCAGAGCAGACCAGGCTGCCCGACCACCTCGTGGTGGTGGACAACGGGCCGGACGATCCGGCCGAGGACGTGGTCGAGGACTGCCCCATCCCGTCGACGTACCTGCTGTCGCAGCGCAACCTCGGCGGCGCAGGCGGGTTCGCGCTGGGCATCCTGCACGCCTTGGCCCTCGGTGCGGACTGGGTGTGGCTGGCCGACGACGACGGGCGCCCCGCCGACGTCCGGGTGCTGCAAACGCTGCTGGAAGAGGCCAAACGCCGGGACCTCGCGGTGATCTCTCCGGTGGTGGTCAACATCGACGATCCCGAGCGGCTGGCGTTCCCGCTGCGCCGGGGACTGAACTGGAAACGCCAGGTCAGCGAATTGGGCACGGATTTCCTGCCCGGCATCGCCAGCTTCTTCAACGGTGCGCTGTTTTCCGCCGACGCACTCGACGTCGTCGGCGTGCCGGATTACCGCCTGTTCGTCCGAGGTGACGAGGTCGACGTGCACCGCCGGGTAGTCCGCTCCGGGCTGCGGTTCGGCACCACGTTGCGAGCCTCCTACGCCCACCCGGACGGCACGGCCGAGTTCAAGCCGATGCTGCACGGGCACTTCCACGCCCAGGACCCCGCCGACGACGTCAAGCGTTACTACACCTACCGCAACCGCGGCTACCTACTGTCCCAGCCAGGGATGCGGCGGATCGGCATGCTCGAGGTGTTCCGCTTCGGGCTGTACTTCCTGGTCACCAAACGCGACCCCCAAGCATTCCGCCAGTGGTTGCAGCTGCTGCGGCAAGGCCGCGCGGAGCGGTTCTACCGGTACTCAGGGCACCCGGCCGGCCACGTACCGAGGTAAAGTTATGGTCAATGTTCGGGACAGGTCGCCTAGCGCTCGTCCCATTGGACTAGCCTCCTGCGCGTGCTGACATCCGGGCACATCGAGATCACGCGCCGTTCATCGCGCCCTGACAGTGACGCCGACGAGCAGGCCACCGAGGATCACCCCGGCAGGGTTAAGACAGCCCGAGGGGCTCGGTTGCTCCGGTTGGCTGCCACCGTCTTCGGGCTGCTCGGCGCGCTGCTGGCTGTCGCCGTGCCGCTGCTGCCGGTGATCCAGGACACCACCGTGATCACCTGGCCGAACGGCAGGCACCTCGCCCCGGTCAACGCCCCGCTGGTCACTTTCCAGCCGCAGAACCTGACCGCAACGATCCCCTGCGTCGCAGCCTCCTCGGTGGAAGGGCGCTCGACACAGCCGGCGTCGCTGCTGTCCACCACCCCGGCCAACTCGACGGACGGGGCCGCGGTCGGCATGGTGCTCCAGGTCGCGGACGGCAAGCTGACCCTGATCAGCCGCGGGCAGGCACTGGGCAACATCATGCTCAGTGCGATCCCAGCGGGCACCGATCCGTGCCTGATCAAGGTGACCTCCAGCGCCAAGGGCACCACGGCATCCGCCGGTGCGACCCGGTTCGTCAAGGTCACCCAAGACGTCCGGCCGCAAGTGACCGGCATCTACTCCGCGCTCGACGAGCGGCTGGACCCGGTGACCGGGCTGTCGGTGCAGATCACCCCAGACACCCGCTACCAGTCCGTTCCCCATCCGACCAAGCTGTTGGCGATCGAGCTGGCCGTGGTGGCCGTGGTAATCAGCCTGATCCTGGTGCAGCGCCTGGACCGGCGGATCGGTCGCCAGGCCCCGCGGCTGCTGCCGTCCGGCTGGTGGCGCCCCACCGGGCGGGACGCCACCGTGCTGGCAGTGCTCGCGGTCTGGGTGGTCATCGGCGGGATTACCTCCGACGACGGCTACATCCTGACGATGATCCGCACCCGGGCCGAGATGGGATACATCGGCAATTACTACCGGTGGTTCAACGTCCCGGAAGCTCCCTTCGGCTGGCCCTACGAGCTTTACGCGTACTGGTCACAGATCAGCACGACCCCGCCGTGGCTGCGGTTGCCCGCCTTCGCGATGGGCGGCGTCAGCTGGATGCTGATCAGCCGCGAGGTAATGCCGCGGCTGGGCCGGGAGGTGCGCCGCAGCGCCGCTGCCGGCTGGGCGGCTGCCGGGGTGTTCCTGGCCTTCTGGTTGCCCTACAACAACGGGCTGCGCCTGGAGCCGGTGGTGGCCATCGGCTCGCTGCTGGTGCTGTGCGCGGTGGAACGCGCGGTGGCCACCCGGCGGATGCTGCCGCTGTTGCTGGGCCTGATCGCGGCCGCGTTCACCGTCGCCGCCACCCCCACCGGCTTCATCGCGATCGCGCCGTTCCTGGTGGCGCTGCGACCGCTGGTCCAGCTGCTGCGCCAGCACGCCGCCGCGTCTGGCTGGGCTGCGGTGATGGGGCCGGTGCTCGGTGCCGGCTTGCTCGTCCTCGTGGTGATCTTTGCTGATCAAACGCTGGCCGGGGTGCTGGAAGCCACCCGGATCCGCACCGAGATCGGACCCAACCTGTCCTGGTTCCAGGAACCGCTGCGCTACCAGTGGCTGTTCTCAGATATGCCTGACGGGGCGCTGGCCCGCCGCTTCCCGGTCCTGATGCTGCTGCTGTGCCTGGGCACCAGCTTGGTGGTGCTGCTGCGCCGTGGCGGCATCCCCGGCGCAGGTCTGGGCCCGAGCCGGCGGCTGATCGGCACCGCGGGTACCGCGCTGGCGCTGCTGGCGCTGACTCCGACCAAGTGGACGCACCACTTCGGCGCGTTCGCCTCGATCGGCGCCGCGCTGGCCGCGCTGACCGCCCTGGCCACCAGCTCGAACGTGCTGCGCTCGGCGCGTAACCGCTGGTGGTTTTTGTCCGGCATGCTGGTGATCCTGGCGATGTCCTCCACGGGACCCAACGCGCCCTGGTACGTGTCCCAGTACGGGGTGCCGTGGTTCGACAAGCCGCCGTCATTGCACGGCATCCAGGCCAGCACCCTGCTGATTGTGGGCGCCGTGCTGGCGGGATTCGTGGCCGTGATCGAAGGGCTACGGCATGAGCCGGGTGAACCACCACCACCCTTGCCGGACCGGCGCAGCGGCCGGCGGGCCCTGCGGATCGCGTCCGCCCCGATCGCGGTGTTCTGCGGGTTGCTGGTGCTCGCCGAAGTCGCCGTCATGGTCAAGGCCATGCACAAGCAGCGCGACGGCTACAGCATGGCTGCCGCGAACATCGCCCACATCACCGGGCACAGTTGCAACCTCACCGATGCGGTGCTGGTGGAGCCCGACCGGCGCGCTGGCGCGCTGGCGCCGTTGCACGGCAGCCTGCTGGCCGATATCCCATTGCAGCGCGGTTTCGAGCTCAACCGGTTCCCGGTCAAGGCAACTCCGGCCACCAACTCCGGCTTGAATCCGCCCGACAGGGCCGACGGGCAAAGCGCCCGTGGTGACCGGCTGCCCAAGCCGGCCAACGACAGTGACAGCTTTGACAATCCGGTCCAGGCTCCACCGTCGGGTCTCGGCGGCACCGAGATTCCGATCTGGAGCAGCTTCAACCCCGACAGCGCTGGCACCGGCAACGTGCGGACCACCTGGTACGCGCTGCCGGCCGCGGCCCGCGAGGGCCGGGCGCCGGTGGTCGTCTCCGTCGCCGGGAAGCTGTCTCCCACCACACCGCTGTTCGCCGAGTTCGCCCGGCGCACCGAGCGCGGCTTCCGCGTCCTCGTCCAGACCCCGATCGGCGGGCGGGCCACCGCCAACGCCCCGGGCTGGCGGGACTTCCGCCTGGGGGTGGTCGGCCGCGCCGCTGGAGCCGACGCGGTCCGCTTGATCGCCATCGACGCCGACGTCACCGACGAGGGCTGGCTGGCGTTCTCAGCGCCGCGGGTTCCGGTGCTGCGGTCGCTGACCGACCTCGTCGCGCCGACGCCACCGGTGTTCCTGGACTGGCCGGTGGGCTTCGTGCACCCGTGCGTGCGCCCGTTCGGCCTGCGCAACGGCATCGCCGAGCTGCCGAAGTACCGGCTGCTGCCTGATGAGCTGCTGACCGACTACAGCAAGACCTGGTCGTCACGCGACGCCGGAGGCCCGATCGGCTGGCTGCAGATACTGGCTACCCAGCAGGAGGTCCCGACCTACCTCAAGGAAAACTGGGACACCGACTGGGGCAAGCTGATGGTGATCCAGCCTCGGGTTCCCGATGCCGCAGCTCCCACTCTGAAGACCGGTACCGCCGTGCGCAGCGGCTGGTGGTCTCCCGGCCCGCTGCGCAGCGGCAGCCAGACCGCCGCCATTTCGCAACTCGGCCGCTAAACCCGCGGTTGGTGGCTCTTCACGTACCACCAGCCGCGGTTCCAGGACAGTCATCAACATGGTGATATGTCCGATTCAGGGGTACCGTCGTTCGTATGGACCAGTGGTTGTCCATCGAGATCTTCGACGGGGCATTCCCGGCGAGTAGCTGGCGACGTGCCCACGGCGACAATCTCACTGAAGCGGCGATCACCAACGGAGCGCTGCGGTGGGAATGGCACGAGCACCGGTGGGGCGTCGTGATCGAGGTGGAATTCACCACTGAAAACGACCGTGACCACTTCCGTGAGCTGCCCGCGGTGATCGCCGCCCTCGACGCAGTGCCCGATCCAGTCAGTGGCCTGCTGGTGTATCCCGGCCGCGGCGGCGGATCCGGTGCTCGGATCCCGCGCCGGCCACGCCCACGACCGGTAGCCGGCGCAGCCGCGCGACCCGAACCGATCGACGAGGTCTACGTCCAGCTAGCTCGTCTGAGCTTGACCCCTTAAGAGACTGGGCCTCTCAAGACCGCACCGCGCGCGATGCCGGCATGATCGCCATACTCGACGAACCTGCCGTCGGCAGCCGTATGGCATCTGACCGCAGCCGTTCCCGGCAGAGGTTGCGCTGTTACCAGAGTCCCGGCACATCGCAGGTGCGGGGGTTGGCTGCGGGTGAAGACGTCCAGCAACGGGGTTGGCGGTACTTGGAGAGCCACCAACAGATCAAAAAAGGGGCCCCTCGCGGAAACGAGGGGGAGGTGTTCCGCGAGGGGCGGCGGATCCGGCTGGGGGTCCCGAACCCGCACGTCTCATTGTGCCACTTTTGGTATGCTCCATGCGAGTGATACCACGGCGCGGCGCGCACATTATGCCGCGGCGAGTCGCACTTTCTACCACTCTTCTGGGTTGGGCGACCGCTCAGGCCCGGAAAATCACTGCCCGTTGCACGATGAAGTTGATCGCCGTGGCCACGCCTTGCGCAACGACGAAGGCGCAGGTGAACTCACCCCGAAACGACGGCAGTAGCGCGAGCATCACCGCATTCATCCCGACCTGGACGACAAAGGTGATCCCGTATAGCGCGATGATCGAGGCATACTCGGCCCGACCACCCTTACCGTGGAAAGTCCACCGCCGGTTGATCAGGTACGCGGTGGTGGTGCCGGCGACGAAGGACAACGCTTTGGCCAGATGCACCCACAGCCCGACCGCCAGCAATGTCTGGTAGCAACTGAGGTCGACCACGAAGGCGACGGCGCCGACCAGAACGAAGCGGATGAGTTGGGTGGACAGGCGAAGGTGTACCGCGGGCGGTGCAGCCAACGGCGTTCCTCCTGGACTCGGTGGGTGGGAGGGCAGGTCTGCGCAAGGGTACCGGCAGCTACCCTGCGCCAGTGCCGGTGCCCGAGACGACGCGTGCCTTCTCGGCTGGCGCCCACTGCCTAGACGACACCGTGATCCAGGCTGATGTCGGCGCCCGTCCTGCGGCGCCCGTGACTCCCGTCCGCGGGGACACCGGGATCCGGCGGGCGGCGGTGCTGGCCGGGGTGGCGGTGTTGACGCTGGTCGCCGCGATCGGGGTCCTGTTCGCCCCGGTCGATGCCGACAACCCGGTGGTGCAGTGGCCAAAGGCCAGTCAGCCCATCCGTTCCACTGTGGTGCCGCTGGTGCCCTACCGGCCACTGAGCCTGGATGCCCGCGTGCCGTGCGCCGTACTCGCCGCGCTTGATCAACGGGCTGGCGGCGGCGAGGCGCTGCGCACCCTGCCGGCCACGGCGGGAACAGGTGGTCAGGTCAGCCAGGGCTTGGTCGTCTCGGTTAATGCAGGCCTCGTGCGGGTCACCGCGTCTGGCCGGACTCTGATACGGGAACTACTCCCCGGTGATCAATGCACCTACCGGGTGCTGGCGGATGCCGGTGGGGTACGGGTACTGCGAGACGGCCCGGGTGCGGGTGCCCCGCATGACCCGGGTGCGGGCGTCCCGCACAACCCGGCGACACGCGGCCCTGCATCAGTGCCGGTACCGCAGGTCAACGAGCTGACCACCGACGCCGAGGGGCTGCCGGTGGCGGCGGGTCTGGCGGTGACGTTGCAGCCCGACAGCCGCTACGAATCCAGCCCGACCACGGTGAAGACGGTCCTGCTGGGACTATGCGCAGCTGCCCTGCTGGTGCTTCTCGGGTTGGCCTGGCGATGGTGGGGCGGCGACCGGATCCGGCTGGCACGTCCCCGGCTGCGGGCAGCAGACGCGGTGCTGGTCGCCGTCTCGTTGGCGTGGGTAGTACTGGCCCCCACGAACTTCGACGATTCGTGGTACGAGCTGATGGCCCGCGGCGCCGGCGCCTCCGGCTCGCTCGGCAACGCCATCTACATGTTCAACGTCACCGAGAATCCCTTCGTCGCCAGCCAGTATGTGCTGCAGTTATGGGGCACGCTGGGTGGATGGGGCCTGGCGTGGATGCGCCTGGTGCCGTTGATTTACGGGCTGATCACCTGGCTGCTGTTGCGTCTGCTGCTGGTCACCTTCGGCCCGGAGCTGGATGCAGCCCGGGCAACGTGGGCACTGCTGGTGGCATACCTGCTGTGGTGGCTGCCGTACGGGATGACACTGCGCCCCGAACCGCTGATCGTGCTGTTCGCCACAGCGACGCTGCTGCTGAGCGAATTGGCCCGGCGGCGCCATTCGGTCGGTGTCTTCGCGGCGGCCACCACCAGCGCGGCACTGGCCATGACGGTCTCGCCGTCCGGGCTCGTAGCAGCGGCGCCGCTGGTAATGGCCGTGCCCTGGCTATCAACCTGGTGGCGGGCGCGGCCTGTGAGCGCTCGGCTGGCCGCGGTGCTGCTGCTGGTGGCCACCGGTTCCGCTGTGGTGCTGGTGGGCTGCGCCGACGCGACGCTGGGCGACGTGCTGGAGTCCACCGCCGTGCATCAGTGGTACTACCAGGCATTTCCGTGGTACCAGGAATTCGTCCATTACCAGACGATTCTGAGCTTCCAGGATTCCAGCCAGTGGGCCCGTCGGGCCCCCGTCGTGCTCACCATCGCAGTGGTCCTGGTCGTCGGGCTGACCTCCCTGGTCCAAACCTGCTGGCGACCCACTGGCCCGGTAGGCAATGGTGACGACCCGGTGCGACGGCTGCTGGTCAGCAGTGCGGTCGGTTCAGCGCTGGCCCTGGCGTTGCTCGCGCCCACCCCGACCAAGTTCGTCAACCATTTCGGAGCGGCGGCGGCGGTGCCCATGGTGTTGTTCACCGCCGCCCTGCTGCACGCGCCGTTTCGTCTGCCCCTGCGGCCCCGGCGCGCCGATGTCATGACCGCGACGATGGCGGCGGGGGTGCTGGTCGGTGCGGTGTCGTGGAGCTTCGCCGGGCCGAACATCTGGCGGCCCTACTCGGATCGAGGACAGCCCTTCGGCAACCACCTCACGCTTGCCGAGGACCGCGTTGACCTGGTCAGCGTGCGACCCAGGCTGGGACCGGTCCAGCTGGCCAACCCGCTACTGTGGGTGGCCGTCGCACTGGCCGCGGCCTGCGCCATGTGGTGGTGGCGTCGCCGCGGTATGGATCGCGGGCCGGCCGCCGACCGTGCAGTGCTGGTCGCCGGATCGACCGCGCTGGTGGTGATGACACTCGTCGTGTTCGCGTGGGCCCCGTTGCGCCAATACCCCGGGTGGTCGGTGGCCCTGTCCGCGGTACGGTCCGCGCACGGCCAGCCGTGCGCACTGGCCGATTACGCTCAGATCGCCGTGGACACCCCGGCCCAACCGGTACCCACCGGTACCCCGACCACCACGGGTTCGTTCGCCGAGGCAGCACAGCAACCCGCACCGGTACCGCCGCCGGCTCCCGGCACGCTGATCTGGCACAACGCCATCGGCTACGACCCCGGCCGCGACCTGGACACCGGCTCATTGACCAGGCCGGCCGGCTGGCTCCTTAGCCCCTGGTTCACCCTGCCCGCTGCGCTGCCCTCAGGGGGAGGCAGCACGCTGCTGCTGCCCGTGCTGGGTGCTCCGGCTGGCCAGCGGCTGATCCTGCAATACGCCACCGCGTCGGGCCCAGATCCTGCCGTGGCCGGCCAGGTGGCGCTGCAACTCGATCGGGCAGTGCCACAGACAGAGTGGAACGAGCTTGCGGTCGCGCTCGATCGGCTCGGCAAGACCCGGCCGTCCCAGGTGCGGCTGGTGTTGTGGACCCCGACGGCAGGTGCCGACAGCTGGCTGGCGGTAGGCCAACCCCGGCTGGCCGACTGGCGCCCGCTGTCTACTCTCACCGCCGGTCGGTCGGTGTACGTCGACCAACTCACCGCCGCCTTCCTGCCGTGCCTCCAGCAGGTGGGGGTCCAGCATGGCATCGCGCGGGCACCGGAGATCCTGGTGCTCAGCGACGAGGGTTTTGGTCGCGGATTCCTCGATCTCGGCTTCGAGGTGTGGCGAGGTGGCAGCCAGGTACCGGCGAGCCGATCGGCGACCACCGTGCGGATACCCAGCCGGCTGGCGCCCAGCGGGCCGCCCAGCCTGCCCTGGGGCCGGGTGGAACGGGTGATCTACGACCACCCCACCGGGCTGGTCGACCTGCACGTCAGCGAGGTACGGCGAGCAGGATGGGCCCGGCTACCCACGCTGGCCGCCAAGAATTACCACGGAGACGTTGGCTGACCCGGCCGTGGTACGCCACTAAGGGTGTATACCCCGTCCCGGTTAGTGATCCCCAGCACCCTAGGCTGCCGCGGTGCCGAGCGCCACGATGCCCGAAACGCGGGCTCGACCCTGGCTGGGTGCGTCACTGGAAACGCCCGGCGGATCCCGTCGGCTGTGGTACGCCGCGATCGTGCTCGGCCTGATCGCTGCACTGGCCGCTTTGGCGGTGCCGTTTGCTCCCGTAGCTCAGGATCGGGTGACCTTGAGCTGGCCCACGGTTGGCGCGGATCCCGCTGTGACAGCTGCGGCCATCCCGCTGATGCCCTACCAACCGGTGGACCTCACCGCGACCGTGCCCTGCGCAGGCGACCCGTCAGCGGACACGGTGTTGCTGTCCACCGTGGCGCTGCGGCCCGATCCCACTGCGCCGCTCCTGCCCGGGCTGCGGGTTGAGCGTCTCGACGGCCACCTGGTGGTATCCAGCTACGGCAAGCAAGTAGCGCGCACGACGCAACCTGCAGGTTCGTGCGTCCTGCAGATCGGGTCTGATCCGGATCGAACCTGGGTCGACGTCAACGGCCAGCCCGCCGGCGAAGTCAGGGCAGATGTCCGGCCGGTGGTGGCGGGGGCGTTCACGGAAGCGCCCAGCACCGCCGGGCTGCGCATGACCCTCGTCACCGATACCCGGTTCCAGACCTCGATGACGCTGGCCAAGGCCGCTCTCGCAGTGCTCAGCGTGCTGGCTCTGCTGGCAGCACTGCTCACGGTCGCCCGGCTGGACAGTGGGGACGCCCGCACCCGCCGAGTTCGCCTGGTGTCGTCGGGTTGGTGGCAGATCCGGGCCGTCGACGTGGTGGTGACAACGGGCCTAGCGGTGTGGGCGGTGATCGGACCGATCACCGTCGATGACGGCTACATCACCGGGATCATCCGCACCCGCGGCGCGAACGGCTACATCGGGAACCTGTATCGCTGGCTGAACGCACCTGAGGCGCCGTTCGGATGGTTCTACGAGCTGTACTCGCTGTGGGCTCGGGTCAGCGTTGCCCCGCTATGGATGCGGATCCCGTCCACCGTGCTGGGAGTGGTCTGCTGGCTGCTGCTGTCCCGCGCTTTGCTGCCCCGACTGGGTACCTTCACGGCGCGACCGGGAACAGTCTGGGTGGCGGCCGCCGCCTTCGCCGCTTGGTGGCTCCCCTTCAACCTGGGACTGCGGCCGGAACCGTGGATCGCGGTGGCCGGGCTGCTCGTGCTGCTCGGGGTGGAGCGCGCGGTGGTCACCCGCAGGCTGCTACCGGTGCTGCTGGGTCTGGTCGTGGCGGCGGCCGCGACGGCGGTAACGCCCACGGGGATCGTCACGTTCACGCCGTTGTTGGCCGGGTTGGTGCCGCTGCTGCGCGCGCTGCGGCAACGACCCAACCTGTCCCGGTTCGCGCTGCTGGTGCTGCTGATCGCCGCCCCGAGTAGCGCGCTGCTGCTGGCCTACGCGGATCAGACGCTGGCGTCGGTGTCGGAGGCGACCCGGATTCGGACGTTGATCGTCGGGGTCCAGCCGTGGTTCGAGGAACCGCAACGCTACGCAAAGTTGCTCACTGTCGACTCCGTCGAGGGCGCGTTGCAGCGCCGGGTGCCGGTGCTGCTGACCCTGCTCGGGCTCGCCGGAATCGGCTGGTTCCGGGATCGGGGCACCGCGGGCACCGCCAGGGGCCCGGTGTTCCGGCTTGCGATGACGCTGGTGCTGTCACTGGCCGCGTTGACTTTCACCCCGACCAAGTGGACCTACCATTTCGGCGCGTTCGCCGGGGTGGGCAGTGCCGTTCTGGTGGTCGCGGTTCAGCTGTGGTCCAAGACCGCGCTCGCGCGGGCCACAACCCGGCCGTTGGCGGCCACCACCGTCGGCACCGCAGCGCTGGCGCTGGCTGCCGGTTACGCGCTGGCCGGCCGCAATCAGTGGCCCTACGTGTCGAACTATGGCATCACTTGGAGCACGCTGGCGCCTCAGCTTGGCGGCGTCTCCGCAGCTACCACCGCGCTCGCCGGAGGACTGCTGCTGACGGCCATCTCGGGTGTGTCGGTGGCCTGGGCCCAGGCAGGCGGGCGGCCGCCGTCGATCACGCGATACGTCCCTGCGCCTGGGTTGCTCGCGCTGGTTCTCATCGTCGCCACCGTCGGGCTGGAAGTCGGTTCCGTCGCCCGTGCGGGAATCAGGCAACGCAATAGCTACAGCCTGGCAGCAGACAGTCTGAAGACACTGACCGGGCCGAACTGCGGACTGGCCGACCACCTGGAGGTGGAAACCAACCCGCTCGCCGGGCTACTGCCCGCATTCGGAGGTGGTGATTTAGCGGGGTCCCTTCCTGCGGATGCCACCTCGCTGCAGATGGCCGGGATGGCATTGCCGGGATGGCGCATCAGGACCGGCTCGCTCGTCCGTGGACACACGTCCTGGTATCGCCTGGATCACCGGAACATGCCGGTCGTGGTGACCATCAGCGGGGAGTTCAACCGGGGTACCAGCCTGGTGGCGGAGTTTGCTCATTCCGGCGGTCCGAAACCCAGCGTGTCGCATACCGTCGCGCTGGCCGACCAGCCCGGTGCACCGGCGCCAAGGGATGTCCGAATCGCGGTGCCGGATTCCCGGTCGGCCGATCTCGTACGACTTACGGTCACCGCATCTCCGGCGCCGGGCACGATGCCGCTGGTTTTCTCGGTACCACGCGTTCCCCGCACAGTTGCGATGCACGATCTCTTGCCACCCGGAACCGAGGCCATCGTCGACTGGCCGGTGGCGTTCCTGTATCCGTGTCTGCAGATCGCCGGCACTCCGGAAGGAACCGCCGCACTGCCCCGCTGGCGAGTCAGCACCCCTGCCGCCGACAGCTCTGGCTACATCGCCACGGCGCCAGAACTGGGTGGACCGTTTGCGACCCCGCGATCACTGGTCCGGGCCGAGAAGTTGGCCGTGTACCTCCGAGGCGACCCGATGCGGGATGTGGGCACCCTGTATCACTGGACACCGGTGACTACGTTCAGCCTCCCGGCTATCTCCCGTGTCACCAGAACAACGTGGGGCTGGCAGCACTTCGGGCACCTTCACGTGCCTGAACTCCCGTGATGGCGCTCTGCGTAGCATCAACGGACGGTTAAGTAATAACCCCAAGGAGTTACGTAGTGATACGGATTGCGACCTCGTGTCCGTCTGGGCACTGTAAGTGACGGCTGGGCCGGCACTGCCGCCGGCGACGAGCCTTACCTACGTATCCGTAACTCCGGGGGGATCTTATGGTCAATGCGATGAGCGACGCCGAAATCGGCCGTTACGAGGCGGAATTGCTGCCCGCGCGCACCGTCTTGTCAATGCGTGCCGCTGGTATCCAGGGCATCCTTGGCGGCAACAGCAACGGCGCGAGCGGCACGCCGGGACACCACGGTGACTCCAGCCAGCCGCACAGTTTCAACAACCTGCTCTGGTGGCTGGACCACCCAGGCATGGCCAATCCGGACACCGTCGGTGGCGCCGCTGGCAACGCCAACCACCTCTCCGGAAGTGAGGTCGGAAGCGCCGGCGCGGACGCGAACGGCCGGCCAAGCTGAGCGACCCGGCGAGCGGGTCTTGCTACCTTGGAATATCGGCGACCGTCCACCGGTTGCCGTCAAGTTCGCCGTACCCGTCGTCGAAGGTGGATGCATCGCGTGCCGGTCTTGCCCAACAGCCCTAGCGTCTCGGGCCCAGACATCGACGTCGATGCTGCCGTTGCGGTGGAGCAGGACTACATCAGCCTGCTCTACCGGCATCTCGACGAACGTCGCCGGTACACCGCGGCGCGCCTGGCTGAGGTACTGCGGGCGCCCACCACCGGCACCCCGCAAGCGCTCACCGAGCGCGACGCCGCTGCAGCGATGTACTCCCAGCAGCTGGCCAACCTGGACGGCGTCGAGCAGGGCTTGTGTTTCGGGCGCCTGGATCTGCACAGTGACCCTGATGCCGACTCCGGTGACGGACCTGACGACGCCTGCAACGGGCGGCGCTACGTCGGCCGGCTGGGCCTGCTCGATGAGGACCACAACTACCAGCCCCTGCTCATCGACTGGCGGGCCCCCGCTGCGCGCCCGTTCTACACCGCGACTGCGGCCCGTCCCGAGGGTGTGCGCCGCCGGCGGCACATCCGGACCCGAAGCCGTACGGTGCTCAGCGTCGATGACGAGGTGCTCGATCTCTCCGATTCCTCTGCCGCTGAGCCATCGTCAGCGACCAGCCTGACCAGCGAAGCAGCGTTGATGGCCGCGCTCGCGGAGAGCCGGACCGGCCGGATGTCGGACATCGTCGCGACCATCCAGGCTGAGCAGGACCGGATCATCCGCGCCAAGCCGCAGGGCGTGCTGGTCGTGCAGGGCGGCCCGGGCACCGGCAAGACCGCCGTCGCGCTGCACCGGGCGGCTTACCTGCTCTACACCCACCGCCGCCAGCTGGCCAAACGCGGTGTACTGGTGGTCGGGCCGAACGCGACGTTCCTGCGCTACATCGAGCACGTACTGCCCTCCCTCGGCGAGACCAGCGTGCTGCTGTGCACGGTCGCCCAGCTGCATCCGGGCCTGCATGCCCGCGGTGTCGAATCCGATGAGACCGCCGCGGTCAAGGGTCGCCTGGAAATGGCGAAGGTGGTGGCTGCCGCGGTCCGGGACCGCCAGCGGGTGCCGGAGAAGCCGATCGATGTTGTCGTCGATGGGCAGGCCGTCCAGCTGGACCGCGCGGTGTGCCTGCCGGCGCGTACCCGGGCGCGGCGTTCGCGGCGCCCGCACAACGAGGCGAAACGGATCTTCTTCCGGGAAGTCGTGTCCGCACTGGCCGAGCGGGTCGCGGCCGGGCTCGGCGCCGGCTTCCTGGACCGCGGCGATGTGGCAGACATTCGCTCCGAGCTGCGCGATAGCCCGGGGCTGACGGCGGCGCTGGAGTCACTGTGGCCGACGCTGTCACCTGAGCAGCTGCTACGGGATCTCTACGCCGACCCGCAACTGCTGGCCAGCGCCACCCGCCGGCTGCTGGCTGGTGCAGATCGTGACCTGTTGGCCCGGCCTGCGCCGGACCCAGCAGCCGATCCAGACCTGGTGTGGACCCCTGCCGATGTCCCGCTGCTGGATGAGGCAGCCGAACTGCTGGGCTCTGACGGCAGCGCCGAAGCCGCCCGCGAGGCGGCCGCGTTGCGCGAGGAGCTGCAGTACGCGCAAGGCGTGCTCGACATCCTGGACCTGGACGAGGATCTGGATCCCGAACTGCTCCGCGCCACTGATCTCATCGACGCCGACCGGCTGGCCGACCGGCAGCGCGCGCGGCGCTACGAGAGCACGGCCGAGCGCGCTGCGGCGGACCGCACGTGGACCTACGGTCACGTCATCGTGGACGAGGCCCAGGAGCTGTCCCCGATGGGGTGGCGGGTGCTCATGCGACGGTGCCCGAGCCGCTCGATGACCGTGGTCGGGGACCTGGCGCAGACCGGCAACCGTGCGGGCGCCGGATCGTGGGCTGACGTGCTGGGCCCCTATGTCGCTGATCGGTGGCGGCTGGAACAGCTCACGATCAACTACCGTAACCCCGCGGAGATCGCGCAGCTGGCCGATCGGGTGCTCGCCGCGATCGATGTCGACATCACGCCTCCGCAGTCGGTGCGCCACACCGGCGTGTCGCCACGCTATGTCGCAGCCGGTGCGCTGGCCGACGCCCTGCCGGCAGTGGTCGCCGAGGAGGCAGTGGCGGTCGGCAACGGCCGGGTCGCCGTGCTGGGTCCCGCCGCGCAACTGGCCGAGCTGCGCGCTGTAGTTCCGGCGGCCAGTAACGCCGATCTCGACGCGCCGATCACCGTACTCAGCGTGGCCCAGGCCAAGGGCCTCGAATTCGATGCGGTGGTGTTAGTCGATCCCGCGACCATCATGGCCGAGTCCCCACGCGGCCTCAACGATCTCTACGTTGCCCTGACCCGTACCACAAGCCGCCTGTGCATCGTCTACCTAGGCACCCTCCCGGACGTCCTCACCCTCGTTTAACCGCAGTCTGGATGCAGACTGCGCTAATCGGGCCTGGAAAAACCGCGTTCTGCGTCCACATTGCGATTGTGGGAGCTCCTGTTGGCTCGCACCACCCGCGCTAGCTCAACCAACTCCTCGGTCTGCTTCTCGTCCTCTATCTGATAGTAGGCGAGTAGTGCCCGAAGGTCGGTGGTGGAGATACCCACCGCGCCGGCTTCGATGCGGATTACTTTGGACGCTGACCAGTCCATGGCATGAGCGACTTGCTTCTGAGTACGTTGCGCCAGTTCGCGCTTATTACGCAACTCGGCCGATAGCCGCAAGGCCGACATATCCTGACTTGCCGTCATCGTCGGAATCCTTTCCTGCCACACGAATGCGGTCGCAATCATACCTCGCAGTCCTGGGCGCGAGAAACTTCGTTATTCGGCGAAGTGGCAGGTGAAGGCAACCCCCCACCACCGCATGTCCGCTATCTTATGAACATGAACAGAGCCGACGGGTGGACCAAATAGACCACGATCGCCATTGCAGCGGCTACCACACCGACGAGAAGGCACAGCCTCAGGGTCATACCCCAGTTACCGATCGCGGCACGAATGATCCTTTCAGTCCCACCTCGACGCATCGATAGATTCACCTCCATGCCTATCTAATTGATCACCGAATTCAGAAGACCACGGGCCACGCTAACGGGCACCCAGCACGTTTTCTGATCGACGCAGAACGCTGGCGGACCGTTCGACACGCCATCAGCGGGAATGTGCTACTCCAGACATACTGTTGTAACTCGACCGTATCGAGCCGTCGCGGAAAATTGTGAGCCATCGGGCTCGTTGCCATCGATGGATGATTTGGCGTGATATCTTGGCGCATAATACTACTTGGCAATGGGTTTGCTCGCAGGTAAGGTTAACGAGGTCCGCTGCGCATGTTCATGCGCAGGGCCTTGGCGTCGTAGCGGCGACGACGATGCCAAGATCAGATTCCCGTGTCCAGTAAAAGATTTCGGGACGTTGGTTTGGTTACGGTGGCCGTCGCGTCAAACGTCTTGCCCGAGCGACACCAGAAACCGGCAACCATCGTCGCGTATTTCGGCGGGTAACCGACCACCGCACCAGATCGCGCCGGTGTCTGCTGCGTCGGCGCGCACTTGACCGGCAGCCGGTGATCAGACGCGCGGCGGTCAACCTTGTTCCCGCACCAGTTCCAGCCGTATAACGGACGGACCCAGCCCGACCACGCGAACCTTCGCCACGCCGAGCCTGTACGCGATCGCTGGGGCCTGTGTGGCGAAGTCCTCGAGCGTCTGACTTTGCAGGATACGGATGTCCACCTTGCTCGGAGGCCTGCCCATCACCGACACCATCTCCGGGACGTGGAGGGTGTCGCCTCCACTGATGCTGTAGGTGGTCTGGGTGAGCCCGAGCTCTACGATGGCCTCTTGCAAACGCCGGACGAGCCGCTGATTGTCGTCCAGATGCACGTGTTCCGGGTCTACATGGCGTGTACCCAGCAGGCGACGCCACCATGACCGGCGGGGAATCGTACGCTCAGATTTTCTCCCTATATGCCGGAAACTCATCCTTTGAGGTTGACCGTTCATGTCGAATACCTTCTCTTCGTACCACGTCTCCCCATGGGAGCCAGTTCGAGCCTACCCGGCCTTCCGCGATGTTCTTGGCGAATGCACGTTGTTTGGGAACTCTTTGACATATCCCTACACGTGGGTTGTCAACAGGAGCTGTGACATCCGCTCATAGCGCCTTCCGGGAAGCCGCAGAAGGCTGTCGAACAGTCCGCGTGGTGTCTTGCCGAAGCGGCCTGTTAACGGTCTGGCACGGCGCCGATATACATAAGCAAGTTTGCAGCTTGCCGCTTGGCGTGTAGTATTGTTGCGTGGCCTGGCTGTCCATCTTGAGTGCAGCAGAGGGTGCCGTAACAGCTGCTACGACGCCGAAAAACAGTGGCTCCGAGTCCCGGCAGAGACTTTGGAGGCGCTGTTTTTTGCCACATTCGGTAGCTAAGTCCTCCGCGCACCCCGGTTGCGATGCGGCAAGCCGGACAGTGGCGGTCTGCATGCGTCGTTCCGCCACCCCTCGACGGGCGCACCTCGTACGAGGGAAGTTCACTACGTCACCAAGGTCCTCGCTTGCCGCAGACTGCTACCTCCAAAAAGCCAGATAGCAGTCTGCCCGACGTCTTGTCAGTAGGCGCAATAGGGAACACTTCAAATCCAGGGAGTTCAGTACGTGGCCAACGCTCAGCTTGCCGCAGACCGCGACTTTCCAACGGCTAGATAGCAGTCTGCATATCACATATGGTTACGATTTGATCACGATTGTCTCATCTCAGTAACCTGCAAGATTCAAAGAGCGTTGCAAAAGCAAAGAGCGGAGCGCGCGCGGCGGCTAGGTCAATCAAACTTGAGAAGAGGGGAATCCGCAGTGACGGAGCAGGAGCAGCAGCGATCTCTTCTGTGGAAAAAGAGCACTGCAAGCGGGAATTCTGGCTGCGTTGAGGTAGCGCGCACCGGAAAAATGACATTGGTCCGCGACTCGAAAGCCCCTTCGGGGCCATTTTTAACCTTCAAAGACGCGATATGGAAAAACTTCTGCGCACGCGCGGACGAATTCAAAAACTAGTACAGTTGCCGACGCGGTAAACCCCTTGCAATACGCGGACAAGTCATATGAGTCCGGCTGAACATATTTTTTCAACGGCTGCGGTAGCCAACCACCGCCGTCTGCACTATTCAAGGTCGTTACGTGATACCTATCTCCTGCCGGATTCTGCATTACTCAGCTCAGAGGTAGGCGTCAGCCAGCGACCGATGCTGGCCGGGTAACCACAGTCCTCGGCGTCGAAGAGCCTCAGCGCTCGTCATGTCATGGACTACAGCGTGCTGGTCTGTGTCGTGGTCAGGTAGCAAGGTTGCGCAGAAACGCACGGACGGCTGTGGCACGCGGCGCCTGACGCTCACCGGCGGCACGATCCGCCAGGGGGCACGTGCAGACCTATACGCCTTCGGCCTGGTAACCGACGTGGCCTAGCCGGGTGAGCGACGCCGGGTCAGCCTGCTACCACAGGAGTTGTTGTTTGCCCCGTGCGACTCTAGGCACAGGATCTAATGTCTCACTACCACCGTCGGACCACTTCAATACAAAATGGACGTTCTAGACATCGTAGCATCCCGGAAAGTCCACCGAACGCAAATCCATTGCCGAAGAAATTCTGCTGGCATGGACAGCGGCTCCGGCCCGGACACATCCGGCAACTGCTTGGCGAATCACTGTCTCCAAGTCTGTATCAGGTCGGGTACCAGCGTGCTGAACGCGTCCGCTTCGGAAAGTTACTCAAGCAGAGAAGGCGATCGATCGAAAAAGAAGTGAACACGGTCACCAAAATGAAGCTTTATCGACTTCAGCCACCGAGGGGTTAATGTCAGGAGATTGACTCATCAGTCCTCGGTTAATAAACGCCAAAGAAGGTCGCTGGCATGTTCACGGCTGGCAATTTGTTCCAATTCCCAGAAGGATGCAAGGTAACTCACCGGAGACTCCCTGTCTTCCTCTTCCGGTGAACCCTCCCGGATGATGTACTCACCTTGGGGGTTCTCCACGTAGAGAATATCACCGTCTTCGGGATCCGGGAACTCGAGTAATACATATGGGGCGCGCTGGTGAGCGTACAGACCTCGCTCGAACGGAACGATCCGGATAGTTACATTCGGGTATTCAGAGCACATCTGGATTTTTCGCAGCTGCCGCCGCATAATCTCCTGGCCCCCGGCCACCCGTCGTATAACGGATTCATCCATAATGAAGTTCAGGCTCGGCGAGGTCCGGCGCTCAAGTAGCTCTTGACGCTGCATGCGCAGGTCAACGAGCGGATCGACCTTCCGCGGATCGTCGCCTTCAAGCAACCTTATGACCGTTCGGGCATAATCCTCAGTTTGAAGCAGGCCGGGCACGAGCATTGGTTCGAAGTTCCGGATAACCGAGGCTGACGACTCGTACCCCAAAAAAGCAATGTACTCAGGTGATGCGACATCTCTATAGATTGCCCAAGGTGTTTGCCCCCGGGCGGCGCGAGCGAGCTCAACGAGAGTGGCGATCCGATCACCTTCGATCCCATAGTGATGCAGTAGCGCACGCAGATCATTAGTGCTGATATTGACCGCGCCGCTTTCAATGCGGATCAACTTGGATGCGGACCAGTCCATGGCCGCCGCGACATCGCGTTGGGACATGTTTGCGGCCTCGCGCGCCTTGCGCAGTTCACTGCGCAGCCTACGACGCGGGATAGTGGGGTCTGGGCCGTGTGGCTCGGACATCGCGGTTCCCTCTCCCTCGCCCGGATCAGGGTCCCCCGCTCGCTTACTAGGCCAGCACACGGCCAAGTGTCAGCTCGGGAGTATAGGGATCGTACCTTGCGCCTTCTCCGTGAGCATTGCTGGGATTGGCGTTGGGTTCAGTAGAAATCAGAGCAATACCGAAAGATCGCTGATTGGATGGCACATACGCACTTGGGCGTCATGTCAGTCCCAAGCGTTCGTTGCTAACCGCTTCGCGAGTGTGGCCGTTCATACTGGAGCGTGCTGCTCTACCACTACACTTACTCATCAGTGTTGCGCTGGGTGACCTCATCCCCCCGACATGACACTGATGGGCTACAAAGGTCGTGTCCTGGAATCTGCGGCGTGCCTGCTGCGCACCGCACTGCACTAATCTGCGCGAATATCGGCGAAAGGTCTCGAACTGTCCGACGCGTCCATCGTTGCGCACCGGCCGATTGACAGCACGCTGCGCCTGCTGGCCGGATTCCTCGGGGTAGTGCTCGCGCTGGTCTTGCCATTCGCCCCTGTAGTCACCGAGCAGACCGACGTAATCTGGCCGCCGTCAGGCCGGCCGGCCGTATCGACCATCGCGTTGTTCGCGCCGTACCGGCCCGCGGAGTTGACCGTGACTGTGCCGTGCTCAGCGCTGCGTGCTGCCGCTGGGCAGATGCACGCTGTCACCGTGCTGGCCACTGGCCCGCCCGGTGAGGGGCTGGTGCTCCGAACTGAGGGGAGTGCGGCCCACCTGACGCTGGGCCCGCGCGAGGTGAGCAGTGCGCCAGTGGTAAGCGCCGACTGCCGGACTCGGTTGCACGCCGGCCCAGGCGGAACCGTGATCACTATCGGGACTGGTCAGCTCGACTTGGCTGGCGAGCCGGTGCCTCAGGTGTTCGCGTTTCGCACCGACCTGGATGCCACGCAGGCGGCCGGGATGACCGTCACCGCGCACACCGCCAGCCCCTTCGCCACCAGTCCACGCGCACTCAAGCTGGTGCTCATCGCCCTGCAACTGCTCGCCGCGATCGCCGCTCTCTGGCTGTTGGGCAGCCTCCCGGCGAGTCGTGCCCTCGTGCCTGGTGTGTCGCGCCTCCGTGCCCGCCCCCGCTGGAGCAATACGGTGTGGGTCGACGCCGGCGTGGTCGCGACACTGGCCGGGTGGGCGATCATCGGTCCGCTGACCGACGACGACGGCTTCGCGACCACGATCGCTCGTAACGCCGCGCTAACCGGCAATGTCGGCAACTATTACCGCTGGTGGAACGCCTCGGAGACACCATTCGCGCTGGCCGAGCAACTGCTGGCACCGCTGACCGAGGTCAGTTTGGCGCCGCTGTGGCTGCGGTTGCCCAGTACCGTGCTGGGGATCGCCACCTGGTTTGTGGTCAGCCGCGGCGTGCTTGGCGCGGCGCTGCCTGCGGTGGCGAGCACAGTCCGGATCCGGCTGCTGGCCGCGGTGTGCCTGCTCAGCGCGTGGCTGCCGTTCAACCTCGGGGTGCGCCCCGAGCCGTACGTCGCCTTCGGCGTCACCACGCTGCTTGCCCTGCTCTACCGGGCTCGCGGGCTCGCCGCGCTGGGCTGGGCGGCGCTCGTCGCCGGGCTGACCCTTCCTGTCAGTCCTGGCAGCTTGCTGGTCGCCGCCCCGATAACGATCTTTGCGCCGCGCATCGTCGCCATACTCCGCGCGTCGGCACGCAGGCGAGTCGACGTACTGGCCCGGGTGCTCCTGCTCTGCTGCATCGGCGCCGTCGGCCTCACTGTGATCTTTGCTGACCAGACCTGGGAGGGGCTGGTCACCGCCACCCGCTGGCACAACTTCTTCGGCCCGTCGCTGCCCTGGTACCACGAGCCGGACCGGTACTGGTTCCTGCTCGGCGATGACCAGGACGGCACCGCCACCAAGCGGGTTCCGGTCCTGGTCACCCTGGCCCTTCTGCCGGTGGTTGGCGCCCTACTGCTGATCCGCCGCACGAGCGAGTCAGACGAGACCGACCGCGCAGCCGCGCGGCTGGCAGCCGTTGTGGCCACCGCATTCGCGCTACTGTGGCTCACCCCGTCGAAGTGGCCACATCACTTCGGCGCTCTCGCCGGGCTCATCGCGTCGTTCCTGGTGGCCGCCGTGGTCATGCTGCTGCAACCGCGCCGCGCGCGGGTCGGTGACCGCATCGCCGCGGGGATCAGCGTGGCCGGTGCCGTCCTGGTCGCTGGGGCAGCCGGGCTGGCCTTCGCCGGCCCGAACTCCTGGTGGCAGCCGGCCGTCTACGACGTGCCGTGGGCCAACGGCCCAGTACATCCGCTGGGCCTGCCGCTGGACTCCCCGCTGCTGTGGCTGGGTGCCGCCGCAATCATCGTGCTGGTTACCAAGCGACTCATCGCTGCGCCGGCGCTACTGGCCATAGCTGTGGCGAGTACCGCAGTCACCGTCCTGCTCGGCTCCTTTATCGCCGCACCGGTACGGCGGCCGGCAGGATCGCTGGCGCTGGCGAACCTGCATCAACTGGCGGGCGCTCACTCGTGCGGGTTGGCGGACGACATCCAGGTGCTTCCCGACGGCGCCGTGCTGCTGCCCGCTGATCCGGCCGGGCATCTGGACGGATTCACCGCGGGCGGCGGTTTCGACCCGGGTGCCCCGCCACCAGACGCGCCCGGTACCGGAGTGTCCGCGCAACTGTGGGGCAGCTTGGCTGATGGCCCGCGCAGCACCGGCACACTGACCAGCCCCTGGTTCATCCTGCCTGCTCTGGGCCCAGCCAGCGGAGTCGCCGTATCGGTGTCCGGCCGCACCGACCGGGGCAACAGGCTGTCCCTGGAGTTCGGCCGCACGGCACCCACCGGTGTCATCCCGCTTGGCGCGCGCACCCCGTTCGACCTGGTCAAAGCGAATCAGGACGAGCTGGACGGCCCACCGGAATACCGGCCATGGCGCGCCGTCGGCATCGACGCAAGCGAGATACCAGGCGGCGCAAACCGAGTCCGAGTCCACGCCGTCGACGCGACCACCGACCCGAACGGCTGGCTAGCCGTCACCGGACCCCGGCTGCGTTCGGTGATCGGGTTGACCCAATACCTGAACAGCCACGGACCAGTGCTGGTGAGCTGGCCGCAAGCGTTCCTGTTCCCCTGCGTGCACAACATCGTCGAAGTCGTCGACGGGCTGGCCAGCACCCCTCGCGTGGTGATCGAAGCGCCGCGCCGCCACGGCCGCCTCTCAGGGATCGCCACCGATCAGGGCCAGGGCGGCGTCTTCGCGGGTCTGCGCCCCTTCGGCGAGCTGCGCGACATCCCCACCCGCCTGGCCGGCCACCCCGAGATTGACTGGGGCGCTGTCCAACTCTCCAGTGCCCGAAACACCTCCTTATCCCAGCGCCGATAATCCCGGTATGGAGACATATCGGGCTCAGAAGGACGCGCACAGAGGCGTTCGAACGGAGCCGATAACCCCGAAGGGCAGACACCGTTGGGGCGTGGGTAGCCTCCGGCGGCAATGAGCGAGATGGTGGTGCGGGCGCTAACCGGATGGGGACGGACGGCGCCGAGCACAGCGCGAGTGCTGACCAACCCGACGCATGAGTCGATCCAGCGAGCGGTGCGCGCCGCCGGGGAGCGCGGCGTGATCGCCCGGGGCTTGGGACGCTCCTACGGCGACCCGGCACAGAACGCAGGCGGCCTGGTCATCGACATGACCGGGCTGGCCAGGATCCACTCCCTCGACGCCAGCACCGGCCTGGCCACTGTCGACGCCGGGGTCAGCCTTGACGCGCTGATGCGCGCCGCGCTGCCGTTGGGCCTGTGGGTGCCGGTGTTGCCGGGCACCCGGCAGGTCACCGTCGGCGGCGCGATCGCGGCGGACATTCACGGCAAGAACCACCACAGCGCGGGCACCTTCGGTAACCACGTCCGTAGTCTCGATCTGGTCGTCGCCGACGGGTCGATCATCACCTTGACGCCATCCGACGAGCTGTTCTGGGCCACCGTCGGCGGCATGGGGCTGACCGGGATCATCATCAGCGCCACCATCGCGCTCACCCCCGTCGAATCGGCGTATTTCGTCGTCGACACCGACCGCACCACAAACCTGGATGAGCTGATGGCGCTGCTGACCGACGGCTCTGACGATGACTACGACTACTCCGCAGCGTGGTTCGACGCGATGTCCACCGGCGCGAAACTGGGCCGTGCGGTGCTCACCCGAGGCAGCATTGCCCGAGCCGACCAGCTACCCCCCAAACTGCGCCGCAATCCGCTGGCCTTCGACGCGCCACAGCTGTTCACCGCGCCCAAGGCGCTGCCCAACGGGCTGGCGAACAAGGCCACCTTCATGGCGCTGTCCGAGGCGTGGTACCGCAAGGCGCCCAAGAGCCGCCGCGGCGAGATCCAGAACCTGACCAGCTTTTACCACCCGCTGGACATGATCGGCGAGTGGAATCGGGCCTACGGCCCGCGCGGGTTCTTGCAATACCAGTTCGTGGTGCCCTTCGGCGCCGAGGACACCTTCCGGCGCATCGTGGAGCAGATCGCGCGCTCGGGCCACGTGTCGTTCCTCAACGTGCTCAAGCGCTTCGGTGAGGCCAGCCCGGCGCCGCTGTCGTTTCCCCATCCCGGCTGGACGATTACTGTGGACCTCCCGATCCGCCGGGGGCTGGCCGAGTTCTGCGATCGGCTTGACTTGCAAGTGCTCGACGCCGGCGGCCGGCTGTACCTGGCCAAGGAATCGCGCACCTCCCCGGCCGCGCTGCACCGCATGTACCCGCGGATCGACGAGTGGCGCAAGCTCCGCGCCACCGCCGACCCAGCGGGGGTTTTCGCTTCCGACCTGTCCAGGAGACTCGAGCTGTGATCGACGCTGTCGGCAACCCCCAATCCCTGCTGCTGCTGGGCGGCACCTCCGAGATCGCGCTGGCCACCGCAGCGCGCTACGCCGCCCGCCGCCCGTTGCGCGTGGTGCTGGCCGGCCGGCCGTCGCCGCGGCTGGACAAAGCCGCCGCACGGCTGGACCGTCTGGGCGCCACGGTGACCCCATTGCCCTTCGACGCCGCGGACACCGACACACATCCGGCGACGATCGAGAAGGCCTTCGCTGACGGCGACATCGATCTGACCCTGGTGGCCTTCGGACTGCTCGGTGACCAGGAGAAGGCGTGGACCGACCACGCTGCCGCGGTGGAACTCGCCCAGGTCAACTACGTGGGCGCGGTGTCGGTCGGGGTGTTGCTGGCCGACGCCCTCAAGCGGCAAGGGCATGGCACGCTGGTCGCGCTGTCGTCGGCAGCTGCTGAGCGGCCGCGGCGTTCGAACTTCTGCTACGGCTCCACCAAGGCCGGCCTGGACTCCTTCTACACCGGGCTCACCGAGGCGCTGCGCCCGTCCGGCATCAAGGTGTGCGTGATCCGGCCTGGTTTCGTGCACACCAAGATGACCGCAGGCATGAAACCTGCCCCGCTGTCGGTCACCCCCGAGCAGGTCGCCGAAGTGATCATGGATGCGGTGGCGCAGAACCGGGAGCAAGCCTGGGCCCCCAGCCCCCTGCGCTACATCATGTCCGCTCTGCGCCACGTCCCCCGCCCGATTTTCCGCCGCCTGCCGATCTGATCATGTCGTGAACTCGACGTGAGCGACATTCTTGGGCCCCTGCAAGGTCGCTAGCGTCGAGTTCACGGCAGACGACGCCGGCGGGAACGGCGAAGGATGGCGTCTCGGACTTGGTGTCGCCGCGGACGTCGTGAACTCGACAAGACCGACGTGTAGCGGCACCGACAACGTCGGTAGCGTCGAGTTCACGACGCGGCGCGCTCAGAAGGGGTACGGCGCGATGTCGCCCCGGGCAGTGATCCAGCGGGTTTCGGTGAACGCCTCGATGTTGGCGGCGACGCCGCCGAAGCGGGAACCGGTGCCGGAAGCCGACACGCCGCCAAAGGGCGCGTGCGCCTCGTCGTTGACGGTCTGGTCGTTGATGTGCGCGATCCCGGTGGGGATCCGCTCGGCCAAAGCCAGGCCACGGGCCACATCGGCAGTCAAGATGCCCAGAACCAGACCGTACTCGCTGTCCGACGCCAGCTTCACCGCGTCGTCCACCGTGGCAAACGGCGTGACCACTGCCACCGGCCCGAAAACCTCCTGCTCATACGCGGGGATGGACGGCCCCGCATCGGCCAGGACTGTGGGGCGGTAGAACAGATCCCGGTAGGTTCCACCCGTGACCAGCCGGGCGCCCGCCGCCACGCTGCTGGTCACCAGCTGATGGACCCGGTCGCGCTGACCCGCGTCAATAAGCGGCCCCAGTGCGACCTGCTCGGTCGCCGGGTTGCCGACCGGCAACCGGTCGGCCTTGGCGGCCAGCCGCGCCACGTATTCCGGGTAAACAGCCTGGTGCACCAGGTGCCGGCCGGTGGTCATGCAGATCTGCCCCTGGTAGAAGAACGAGCCGAACGCGGCCGCGCTGATGGCCTGGTCCAGATCAGCGTCGTCCAGCACGATCAGCGCGGAGTTGCCGCCTAACTCCAGGTGAGCCCGCTTGAGGTGGCGGCCGGCCAACCCTGCAACGGCACGGCCCGCGGCGGTGGATCCGGTGAACGAGATGACCCTGACGTGCGGATCTGTGACCACCGCGGCGCCGATGTCCGCGCCACCGGGCAGCACATGGAGCACGCCCGGGGGCAGTCCGGCTTCGGCGAACAGCGCGGCGAGAGCCACCCCGCCAGAGACCGCGGAGCGCGGATCCGGTTTGAGCACCACCGTATTGCCCAGCGCCAGCGCCGGTGCCACCGATCGCATCGCCAGCGCCAGCGGGCCGTTGAACGGCGTGATCACCCCGACCACCCCGGCGGGCACCCGGCGCACCATGCTCCACCGCGGCGCCGCGCTAGGCAGCAGCTCGCCCAGCGGCCGCGACGGCAGCGTCGCGGCTTCGTAGCAGTTCTGCGCGGCGTGATCGAGCTCGAAGTAGGCCTTGCCCGGGATGCCACCGGTCTCTCGGACGATCCAATCCCGCAGCTCATCGGTATGCCGCTGCACTGCATCCGCGGCGCGCCGCAGCACCGCCGCGCGCACGGGAAACGGTGTCGCGGCCCACTCCCGCTGGGCGGTAGCTGCTTGCGCAACCGAGGCGGTGACGTCTTCGGCTCCAGCCATACCGATCCGGCCCAGCTCCGTGCCGGTCGCCGGCTCCACCACCGCGGCGTCCCCGCCAGCGGAGACTTGCCAGCTTCCGGTGAAGATCCGGCCGTGCCAGCGACGTGCATCGAGCAAGCTCACCGTGTGCCTCTGGGGGTCGCATCGTCAGATCTGCGGGGTCAGCTCAGTATGGGTGATCGCCCGCCGATCGGGGCAGTGTCAAAGCCCGCGCACACCAAAACGGCGCCCGATTTTTCCGCCAACGGGCCTGCGCTGACGAGCAAAAAAAAGCCCATGCAAAAAGTGACATTTGTGGTCATTGGCTTTAGCGTGGAGCTCGGTTCGGTTCGTGACAGCCACCAGCGCGCATGGCCGTCCGGGGGAACGCAAATCTCTACTGACTGCGGAGTTGTATGAGCGCTGATCGGGCACACCAGCCGTGTCGTGGTTCCACACAACGAGCGAAACCACCGAGTTCGATAGCTGGCAACCAACCGTTTTCGATGATCGTCGACCAGCGCGATCCCGAAGTAGTGCTTCTCGCTGTGATCGGTGAGATAGACATGCTCACCGAATCGTCGCTTGACGAACATCTCGGTGGGCTGCTCTCCGCGCGGCCGGGGCGCTTGATCATCGATTTGAGTCACGTGTCCTTTCTCGGCGCAGGGGCGCTCTCGGTATTGATCAATGCCAGGCGCACCGCCGCCCAGCAAGGCACCACACTCCAGTTGAGAGCCCCGAACCGGCCGGTACCAGCTCAGGCGCTGAAAATAACCGGGCTGGATTGTCTGCTGGAGGTCGTTCCCGCGGCCACCGGGAGTGGCGAATCCCACGGCGATCATGCCACCGTCGTGGCTGCCCCGGAGCAGCCGCTCGGCACCGAACCAGGACACGACGAGTACGCGCATCTGGTTGCCCTGCATCACCGCTACGCACAGCTGACACCTGATCTGGTCGAGCGGCATCAGGTGCGCGAGGCACTGATCAACGGATACCTTCCGCTGGCCGAACACCTCGCCCGCCGCTTCGCTGGCCGCGGTGAGCCGCTGGATGATCTGATTCAGGTGGCCACCATAGGACTGATCAATGCTGTGGACCGCTTCGAACCCGACCGCGGCTCCCACTTCCTGTCCTTCGCGATACCGACGATCACCGGCGAACTACGGCGGTACTTTCGTGATCATGGTTGGTCCACCAGGGTGCCACGCCGGGTCAAGGATCTTTACCTGGCCGTCAGGAGCGCGCTGGTGGATCTGTCCCAACAGCTGGGCCGCTCTCCCCGGCCCAGCGAGATCGCCGATCAGTTGGGGATCCCGACTGAGAAGGTGATCGAAGCGTTGCACGCCGGAGAGGCGTACCGAAGCTCATCATTGGACGAGATGCTCGGCTATGGGGACACCACTGCGACCCAGCAGAACGTCATCGGAGAATTTGACGCCGAGGTATGGCGAATCGACGATCGCGAGGCGCTACGCCCCTTACTCGCCGAGCTCGCTCCCCGGGAACGCACCATCCTCGCGCTGCGATTTTTTCACGAACTCACGCAGGCTCAGATCGCCGAGCAGGTCGGAATCTCGCAGATGCACGTCTCCCGGGTGCTCCGCCAAACACTGGCCTTTCTCCAGTCACGTATGGCGAGCGAAAGCGCAACATACGCTGATCACTAACATTTTCGTCACAGTCCAGTAACAAATATCACAGGTCAATAACGAATGTCCGGATTATTGTGCCGTCAGGGCCGTACCGGGTAGCCGTAATTGTCGGCGTCATCAAGCGATGGCGCGCCGATTCGGACAATCAGGGAAGACATGATGAACACGAAACGACGCGCAGGAACAAGGTTGGGTCTCGTCGCTATCGCCGCTTCGTCGGCGCTGGTGCTCGGCGCTTGCGGCGGAGGTGGCAATGAGACCCCTGCACCACAAGGCCAGCACGGCGCACCCGCGCAGAGCCAGGGCGCTCCCAACGCAGCTAACGTGAAAACGTGCGTGACCAGCGACAAGGTGGCGAGCACCCCACAGGACTTCGCAGGCAAGCCGGTGGCGATTACCGGGACGGTGGGCCAAGTCGTCAGCCAGCACGCCTTCACCGTGACGCCCAGCAGTACCAACAGCATTACCGGCAACAACAACACCGGTAACGCTCAGACGGTACTTTCCGTCAGCAAGGACACCACGGCGTTGAGCCCGGGGGCTCCTGTGCAGGTCGAGGGCACGCTGCAGCCCACCTTTGATCCCAACCAGGCCGCAACCTACACCGGTGGCAACCTGGGCCAAGGAGATTTCGCTGCGTACAACGGCAAGCCCTACGTGCAGGCTGGGTTCGCTGGACCTATCAGCTCGAACCTGACGCAGCAGAGCAGCAGCGGAATCCTCAAGAATGGCAACTGCGGCTCAGTCAGCGATGTGCTGAGCAACATGCAGACCTACACCGGCCAGCAGATCACGGTTACCGGGACGGTGTCCCAGGTCCTCGGTGGGCACGCCATCATCGTTGCGCCTACCAACAACAACACCGGTAACACCGGCAACAATGCCCAGACGCTGCTTGCCGTCGCCAAGGACACCGGAACGCTCACCCCCGGTTCACCCGTGGAGCTCACCGGCACGCTGCAGCCCGCCTTCGACATCAACCAGGCGACTGCGTTCGTCGGAAGCAATATCGACCCGGCAGCACTGGCGGCATACAACGGCAAGCAGTACACCCAGGCCGTGTACGTCGGGCCTGTGAGCACGAACCTAGCCGGCAACCAGAACGGGAGCTGACGCTTCTCCCTCTACTGAGCCGGAGCCGGGAGCAGGTGCCGGATCAGCCGGAGCACCAGCCGTTCTAGCAGGTACGCCACGCTGGCGGCCAGCACGTTGATAAGCAGCTCTTCCACGGTGGCCAGGGTAGAAACTGGCGGTGGCGGCAAGGCAAGATGCAACGGGCTGGCCGGCAACCTCCGGGTGAACGGCAGGTTGACAATGCTTGCTAGACCCTGGTAATGCACCGGCTGCAAGCAGCAGGGGATCGTGTGCGCCGGACCGGGCCCTCGCCCGGTCCGGCGGTCGCATGTTGATAAAGCCCGGGAGGGGGATGGTCATGTCCAAAGTAGCCGCGCGACATGCCGCGCAGCAGGTGAGTAAGCACCAGGATGTGCGCATTACTTTGCCGGGCTTGGGCACGATCGATCTCGGGCCGCCCGATCAGCTCGCCTATCTGGTTGGGATCGGGGCGCTGGCCGCGCTGGAAATCATCGAATGGCCGGTGGCGTGCATCATCGCTGCCGGCCACCTATTGGCCGATCAGCGGCGCAGCGCAACTCTGCACGCATTCGGCGAGGCCCTCGAAGAAGCCTAGCGAGCACAATCCCTCATCCCGTATGAAGCCATATCGGGAAGGCAATTCAGCCCGAGCCCGGTATGGCTTCATGTCGGGGTAGCGGGCAGATGTCTAGAGATAGACGGCGGCGATGAGGGTGCCGACCAGGCATGCGCCGAGTACCTGAAGAACGCGGTCGCCGAGAGCAATGTCCTCCGGTTCGCCGCCGTTGCCGTTGTCGACGTCCACGGCATAACGCAGCACGGCGACCACGAACGGCACCAGGGAGATCACCGGCCAGCGGGAGTGGTTGGCCTGGCTGAGCTGGAACGCCCACAGACCATAAGTCATGATCACACCGGTGGCTGACAGGGTCCACACGAACCGCAGGTACGACGACGTGTAGCGCTCCAACGATTTGCGGATCTTCGCGCCGGTACGCTCCGCGAGCCGGATCTCCGCGTACCGCTTGCCGGCGACCATGAACAGCGATCCGAACGCAGTGGTCAGCAAGAACCACTGGGACAGCGCGATCTGCGCTGCGGCGCCACCCGCGATAGCCCGCAGCAGGAAACCTGACGCGACGATCGAGATGTCCACCACTGGCTGGTGCTTGAGCCACCAGCAGTAGGACAGCTGCACCGCGATGTAGATCGCGGTCACGATCGCCAGGTCGGTCGAGGCGGCGAATGACGTCACCAGCGCGGCCACGAACAGCAAGCAGGCCATCATCAGCGCCAGCCGCGGGGCCACCAACCCGGCCGCGATCGGCCGGTTGCGCTTGGTCGGGTGTGCTCGGTCTGCTTCGAGATCCTGCACATCGTTGACCAGGTACACGCCGGAGGCGGCCAGGGAGAACGCGACGAAAGCGATCCCCACTGCGATGAGCGCCTGCACGTGGAACAGCACACCGCCGGCAAAGGGCGCGGCGAGCACCAGAACGTTTTTCACCCACTGCCGGGGCCGCATCGCGCGGACCAACCCGGTGACAGCGTTGAGCGGCCGGGCGACGGTCTGGTTCTGCCCCGGCGCAGTAGTGGTCATTGCTTTTCCCCCTCGCCAATAGCGGGGTTTGCACCGCGAACCTGACCGAGGAGCCGCCGTCGCATCCCCGCGCCGATCACCGCCCCCAGAGCGGAACCCATCAGCACATCGGTCGGGTAGTGCACCCCCAGCACCAACCTGCTGATCAGCATAGGCGGTACCAGTGCCGGAGTGAGGCGGCGACGCAGCAGCCCGCCGTACAGGATCGCCGCCGCGGTCGTCGAGGCGGCGTGCGACGAGGGGAAGGACAGTTGGCTGGGGGTGCCAGCCAACACCGTCACCGAAGGATCGGTGGGGCGCTGCCGGCGCACCACCCGCTTGACCGCGATGGACGTGCCGTGCGCGGCAGCGACCGTAGCCGCAGCGGCCAACCAGTCTCGCCGGCGCCGCCGGTCGATGAGCGCACCCAGCGCACCCAGCACCAACCAGCCCAGCGCATGCTCGCCGAAATGTGACAGCCCGCGGGCAGCGGTGACCACCTGGGGCACCGCAATCCGGCGCTGCACCGCGGACAGCAGGGCGACTTCCCGCTGTTGTGGATTAGCTCCCGAAATAAGCCCCGAAATAAACCACTGTTGCAACATCACGCGTCGAATACTCGCTTCCAGCCGGTGCGGTCAGTGAGCTGCGGTGCCGCGGCGCGGTAGCGCTTGCGCAGCGCCGGGAATTCCGCGGCGAGTTGCCGGTGCAGGGCCATCGAGCGGGCCAGCATCGACCGGAACGCCTGCGGATCGCGCTTGCGGTAGGTCACGCCGCGACCATCAGCGGTCGAGACGGTCACCCCGTCCAGCGCGGACAGCACGAACCAGCGAGCGTCCTGGCGGGACAGCGCCAGTTGCGGGCGCTGCTGGGCGTGAGTATCGACCGGTCGCAGCTGATGCGCCAAGCGCTTGAGCAGGGTGGCGCTGATTGTGACCGGATTGGTAGGTGGCTTGAGCATGCGTTGCAGGGCCTGCCGGCCACCGGCGGGCAGCGGCAGCTCCTGGGAGTCCACCACCTGCCCGTCCGTGAAATCGGCGCACCGGGCCCGGACCTCACCCAGCACGGTGGGCAGCTTGTCGAACAGTGACTGCGGGCCGGCCAGGAAGTCCCGGATCGCCATCTCCTGCAGAGCCAGCGTCGAGTACTCCATCGCCAGGGCGTGCTTCAACGCGTGCTTGAGACTGTCGGCAAGTAACGCCGTGGCGTGCGCATCGGTGCCGTGCAGTGCTGCGCCGACGAGCCGGTTGCGCAGGTGAAAGTACGCCTGCCAGTCGGTGGCGTCGTCCTTGTCGGCGAAGGACATATGCCAGATCCCGACACCGGGGACGGTCGTGGTGGGGTAACCGGCTGCACGGGCCCGCAACCCGTACTCGACGTCGTCCCACTTGATGAACAGCGGCAGCGGCAGGCCGACGTGCTCGGCGACGGTGCGCGGGATCAGGCACATCCACCAAGCGTTGTAGTCGACGTCGGTGCGCCGGTGCATCCACGCGGTCTCGCGTAACGAGTGTTGCGCGAAGTCGTGGTCGTATTCAGTGCCCGGCGCCTTGTTCCAGCGCATCCGTCGCCGGTCGACCACCTCACCCCAGGCGTGCAGCCGGGAGCGGGCCTGGGATTGCAGCATCTGGCCGCCCACCAGCATCGGGCAGCGGGCGAAGCGGGAGAATGCCACCGCGCGCAGGATCGAGTCCGGTTCTAGGACGATGTCGTCGTCCATGTACAGGATCTGCTCGCAATCGGTGTTTTCCAGTGCTTCGTACATCACCCGCGCGTAGCCACCGGAGCCGCCGAGGTTGGCCTGGTCGATGATCCGCAACCGATCACCGAGCACCGCCTGCGCTGACGCGAAGCCGTCCTGGTCGCGAACCTTGTTAACGCCCTGGTCGGGGATCACCACCGCGGTCACGATCGAGCGCACCAGCTCGTCTTCGCCGATTGCCCGCAGGGTGGCCACGCAGTCGGTGGGACGGTTGAAGGTCGGCATCCCGATGGTCACCGCGGCGCGGCCGGGCGCGGCTACCGGAGCGTGCCAGCCACCGGAGTGCACCACCAGCTCTGAGTCCTCGGTGCTGATGTCGAACCAGTACCAGCCGCCGTCCTCGAACGGCGTCAGGTCCAGCTCGACGTCCAGCTCGTGGCGACCACCCTCGATAAGGTGGCCCTGCACGTGGATCTGGGTGGCGTCGGCCTTCGACCGGTAGATGTCGACGCGTCCGGCACCCTCGAGGTCCATCTGCAGCCGCAACGTGCGCAGCGTGCTCCAGCGCCGCCAGTAACTGGCAGGAAACGCGTTGAAGTACGCCGCGAACGAGACCTCGGTCTGCGCCGGTACTTGCGCGCTGGTCCGGGACAGCGCGCGCACCCGCCGGGCATTGGGGCTGGCGAGGGTGACTTCGACGTCCACATCGTGCGGGTTGGCACCGCCGGCGGGAGGCCACACCCGCCGAGCAGCCGTCAATCGCTCATCGAGGTACAGCGCCCGGACCGCCATCGGGTCGGCCCGGCGCGGGAAGATCAATCGCTGGAGCAGGGTCGAATACGAGTCGGCCGGTGCGCTGGTGCCCGCGTGCTCCGGGCTACAGACGGTGCTGCTCGGCATGAACTCCCCAGTTCCGGCGAGATAGCGGTGTCGGCGTCGCCAGAGGGTAACCGTAGGCAGTGACCCAGCTTCGGGCGGCCACCGCTGCATGACATATCCGCAGGTCAAGCCGTCATCCTGATGGCAGGTAACGCATCGACCCGCCCGTCGCCCGCATACGCGAGATTCGAAGCCGGCAGCAAATGTTGCCTTTGAACGAAGTGGACCTGCACACCACCGCTTATTCCGTCGACGGTTGAGGTAGCACTGGATGCACATTTCGTTAACAGGGACCATTTCCGTTGCCGGGTACCGGTAGCTTACGCCCGGGCGCTGCGCCTCGCAGAGAAAGCCAATCAGAACGAGGATCGACTACTGCATGCAGTGGAATGTTGCTAAGCAAAAGATCGGCCCCCAAGGGGCGGAATCAGTGCGGGAGCACGCAGATTCCACCCAGGCTCGGCCAGAAATTGAGCAGGAAGTCATTGGGGATACAGCGGGCAGTAATTTTTTGGAAACGAATTTGCGGGAGGTCTCCCCGGCGGTGCCGGTGGTGCCGGGGCGGGTGTTGCATCGGGTGATCTTGCCGCGGTCGGATGATCCGCCGGAGGTGCGTCCGTTGTATGTGGATGAGGCGGAGACGCGGCATGGGCATACCGCGGAGGTGTTGTCGCG
>Ga0213875_10000371_pt1 | contig 41299 bp, 26 predicted proteins | sample BarmaccomBMRX_R8_FD_160105 | JGI IMG/M metagenome (GOLD analysis project Ga0213875, IMG submission 160105) | Root-associated microbial communities from Barbacenia macrantha in rupestrian grasslands, the National Park of Serra do Cipo, Brazil - RX_R8 | ecosystem: Host-associated > Plants > Roots...
CTTTTGGAGAACCGGAACAGAGATCGAAATCAGAGTTTGATCCGTTTGGACGGTACAGCGTCGCGGAGACCGATGTGTTTGGACACCGGGCGCCGATCAAACGGAGCCCCACCACAGGGCAGCCGACGTCCGCTACTGATATAAACGGCCTTGTCACTAGCTTTACTTACGATGGCTTTGGCCGACTTAGGCAGGAGACTGGCCCAACAGGAATATCAACCACCACCACTCTTGTAGCGCGCACCGCGTTACCAAAAATCGACGATAACCGGGATTTCTCCTGGGGGCTTAGTGCGCCAGTTAGCTATGCTGTGGGGTCACAGGTCGGCACTCTCCCCGCCACGTGGTCGCTTTTTGACGCAAAGGGTAGACAGCTCCGTCAGGTGACAGACGCATACACTTCTGATACAGCCGCGCGGCGGCCCGTCTTTAAGGAGACGGAATACGATTCGCTCGGGCGTGTCACACGGACATCCACTCCTCACGACGCGTCCGAAAGTCATATCCGTTGGACGACAAACGAGTATGATTCGCTAGGCCGCGTCTGCGCTTCCACAGCGATAAACGGACTTAGGTCAGAGACGCTGTTCGCAGGGCGTCCCGAAGGTGGTGGGACCGTTATTGTTGTGGTCGATCCGCGGCAGCAAGTGGTCGGACCGCCGGCGGCTGGGAGTGAGCAGCCAACGTTGTCCTGTGGAAGGTCGTTTCCGGCGGGCATTTATCGAGACCATGGGCTTGATCAACGATCGTCGGCGACAGTCAATATGCGTAAGCAGACGATCGAGTCTACCGATTCAGTTGGGAAGGTGACGTTTACATACGACGCCGGTGGACATGTAGTTAGGAATACGGGCCCTACTGGCGCAGTTACCGTCAACACTTATAATGGGCTTGGTAACAAGATAGCGGTTGCTGACCCCGACCTTGGCCTCTGGCGGTATGAGTACGATCCATTCGGGCGCGTCGTGCGGCAGACAGACGCCAAGGGGCAAGTCGCAACCGTAGAATACGATCTGGCAGGACGCCCGACTCACCGCGTAGCCCAAGATGTATCGACGAGTTGGAAATATGACACGGCGAGGCATGGAGTCGGCAAAGTAGCCTCGGTCACTAGCTCGAATGGGTATATTAGAGAATATAGCTACGACACATATGGGCGGGTGAATGGTGTTGTCGTACAAATAGACGGCGACCAATTCGTAAGCACCACCGAACTGGATACTTACGGCCGAGTTGTGGGAGTGTCGTATCCTAACGGCTTCGCAGTGCGGAATGTCTATGATGATAAGGGGTATTTCGTTAAAGTGGTCGACGCGGCGACGTCTAAACCTTATTGGATTGCAAACGGCATAGATATTTATGGTCGTGTTACTGATGAAACGTTGGGTAACGGCGTAAAGACAGCGCGGAGGTACGATAGTAGAGATGAGCGAGTGCGGCAGATTTCTACCAGATCTGCCAGCGGCCAACGTATCATGGACTTGTCGCTCGACTTTGACCTAATCGGCAATATGAGAAATCGAGAAGAGGCCGTCGAGCACAAGAAAGAGTCGTTCGAGTACGACGATCTGAACCGGTTAGTCGCGCTGGTCAGCGTCGAGGTGGGGCGATCAGAGTACAAATATGACGCCGCTGGTCGTTTCACCTATAAGGCGGGAACGGGAGACTACCACTATGCTCAGAATTCCGCAACAACAGGAGGTGAATTTAGACCATTTCACGGTGTGATTGAGACAACTTACAAGAAAGTTTGGAGTCACTACAGGTATGATTTGAATGGCAACATGATTTCGACGCCTCACGGCCACCTCGATTACACCGCGGACAATCGTGTCAAGCTGATCTATCTCGACGAAGCGAAATGGTCGCGGTTCGACTATGGGCCTAGTGGGGACCGGTTCCGAAAGTTTTCGCGTTTGAATGGCGCATCGGAAGAGACGTTGTATGTGGGGCTATATGAAAGAGTAATTGACTACGCGCTATCGGCAAACGCCGACTACCTCCATTCGTCGAGGTTCAGCGGATTTGAGCGGCTGACCCGCAGCCGAAACTATATCCGCAGCGGGTCAGGCATCGTTGCTGTCGTAGAGACCGATGATACTTACGCCAATACGGAACTCTATTCTGGGTGGTACGGAAAAATTTCTACCACTGAGGCCTGGTACATGCACGCGGACCAGCTTGGATCCATCGTACGCGCGACCGACCAAAACGGCCGCGTTCGAGAGCGGTTCTGGTATGATCCCTGGGGCGCGCGAACCAAACGTGAGGATAATCGATCCGGCCGTGGTGAGGTTCAGCAAATAGCAGGATCCTGGAAGCGCGGGTTCACGGGGCATGAGCACCTTGATGAATTCTCGCTCATTCATATGAATGGTCGCATGTATAGTTCAGACCTAGGCATGTTTACATCGGTGGATGTGGTTAACCAGATCGTTGCGGATACACAGAGCGGCAATGGGTATATCTACGCGCGTGACAACCCGCTTCGCTACGTTGATCCCAGCGGCTACGATTTTCTCGGCATAGGTGGCGCGATAAGCGGACTTGGGCACGCCATAGGTGATGCGTGGCACGGGATAACTCATTTTGCTGGCGAAGTTGGCAAATGGTTTGCCCAGAATTGGCGAGAAGTGGTCGTTGTCGCAGTAGTTATCGTAGTTACGTATTTCACCGCCGGCACCGGCACAGCCGGCGCCATGACACTTGGAGAGTCCATACTGGTAGGCGCGGAGGCAGGGGCGGCGGCTGGAGCGGCCGGGGGCTTTGTCGGTGCGGCACTTTATGGAGGCAACTTGGATGATGATCTTCAAGCGGCAGTGAAGGGAGGAGTAATTGGAGGAATTTCGGGTGGGGCCTTTGCTGGAGTGGGGTACGAGTTTACTCCGAATCCGGGCGGGGAGTTGAGCACGACCTCTCGAATTGAATGGGTGGCTGCCCATGGTGTCGTCGGGGGCGCGAAGTCTGCGGCGGAAGGAGGAAATTTCTGGCAAGGGTTTATCGCCGCTGCGGCTACTAAAGCGACGAGCTTCGGGGGCAGTTTTGAAAATTTTGCTGCAGATACGGCGCGAGCTGCTGTGGTTGGGGGAACAGTATCTGCCATCTCGGGGGGCAAGTTTGAGAATGGAGCCGTAACTGGGGCCTTCTCTTACATGTTCAATGATTATTTGGATAAAAGCCGGACGGCATACCCCGACGATAGGATTGATACTGATTATCCGGAACTTGTGTTACCGGCGCTTCTTTCCGGGGCGGAAGCTATTTATGCGTCAGGTGCGGCCGCATATGAAGTGCTGTTTGCCGGCGAAGAAGCAGCATCCATCGTCACACCGTACGCTCTAGAAGTGCAAAGCGCGTCGGCCGAGGCACAGGCGGCCTTAGAAGCAGCACAAAGTGGAGCCCCCCTTTATCGCACCGGCCAACTTGGTCAATCGATGGCGGGAGAATCTCAATACTGGTCGTTGGAAAATCCTATGACGCCTGGGTATGCGAACCAAATGGGTATGCCCAATGTCACTCCGGATTTCGTGCTGCGGGGAACTTTGAATAGGGGAGCGTCTGTAATCACAAACGAGGCACCGGGACTTGGGGTGAACGCGGGGAGGGGGATTCAAATCATCACACGCCCAGGCGGTGTGGGCTCTCTACAATTCACTATGCCGCCATAGGAGCGCGTGATGTATCTCTCCAGCAACCAAGAGTTATACGATTATCTCGTCAGGCTCGCTCAGCGCCTAAAGGAGCGGCGAGCGACCGAGCTGAGCGAGGCGATAACGGGTGCAAGTCGGCAGGCTGCGTCGACTAGCGCCGAATTCTTGGGTGAGTCTAAGATCGCTTTGCAGCGGGCCCTAGCAGAGGGCAAGGCCGTGTTGGATACATCAGAACAAGCGGATCTTGAGGATGTATTGCGGCAATTGACGGCTGCAATCAATCGGTGGCCACAAAAAGAACGATAAAGTAAAACGGTGTTTTGCAACATATCCCGCTGCTGAGCCGTTAGCCCGGGCGATCGCAGCATCGCAGCTCCGGTTCGATCTAGATTGCTATTCGTTCGACCTCATCGAGTGTGATCGCATCGTCTGTGCGGTCATAGAGTTTTGTCGTGCGCGGGCTTTCGTGAGCGGCCATGGCTTGCGCATTTTCAAGCGTGCCGCCGGCTTCGAGATAGGCGGTGATGCCTGTCGCGCGAAACACGTGGCAGCCCAACTTTTGTTTAAAGCCCGCCTCGGCGGCACGCCGGCGGATCAGGCGATAGGCGTCGATACGATGCATCGCTTCGCCGGTGAGCTCTCCGGTGCGGCCGCGTGCGGTGCGAAAAAGGGCGCCTTTACCGTCATCGCGGATGCCGGCGGCGGCGATGTATTCATCGAGAAAAATTTCGAGCTTATGGTGCGCTGGCATCTCATGACGCTTGCCGCCTTTTTCGTGCAGCCGCAGCCACCAGCGCTTGCCGTTTGGATAGTAGTCGTCGACCCGCATCGCGACGACGGCGCCGATGCGGGCAAAGGCGTAAGTCATCACACCAATTAGGGCGCGGTCGCGCAGGCCGACGAGCGTCGACGTGTCGATGCTGTCGATCAACCGGCGGGCCTGCTCCTCGTTGAGCACTGGCGTCTTACCGCGGCGCACGACGTGCTTAGGTCCGCGCACTGCGTGCGCTGGGTTGGCGGCGACAACCTGGCAGATGACCAACCAGTCGAACAGCATGCGGACGGCGGCGAGGTGCTGCTTGACGGTCGGTTTGGCGGCGCTGTCCTGAAGGGCTTCGACATAGGCCGCGACATGCAGAGGCTCGATAGCGATGAGTTCGGAAATACCGTGCTGTTCGAGCCAAGCGAAAAACGAACACGTTGCCCGATAATACGCCATGCGGGTATTCTTGTTGCGGATCGTCGCGGCAAAGAATTCGAGAAAGCGCCGCACCGCAGGTTCGCCAGCCGCGGCGATCGCCGCCGGCACGACGATCTCACTGGCACTGACGAGCGCGGTCTTTGACTGCGGCGGGACGATCTCCTGACTCATAGGTTTAGTGTAACATAACGTCCTTTATGTTACACAACATTCGCTTGGCTTCGGGGCAGGTTCCGGCCCGGTGTTGCCTTCGGACAACGGACCCGGCCGCCGGGTCATCTTCATCGAAGGTCCCGGATTCGGGCTCAGCCTCGCGCGCTGCGGCAGGCGCACTTCGGATGCTCAGGCCGGGACGGAGAAACGGCCATTACGCCGAACAAAGAAACGAAAGCGTTTAGTCGAACCTTGTGCTCCGGCTCGATCATAAGCATGTTCGACGATATTCAACGTGAATTTCGCAGGTATGTCCGCCTTTGCTAGAGCCAGCGCACCAGGTCGACCATTCCAACATCGAGCATGAGCAGCTTAATCGAGCGCGCCAAGACGCCGAGGCGCTATTTCGACCCAGGCCAAACCGCGCCGAGCCCTCAATCCGGAGTGGTGATGCTGCGGCCAACCAAGCTTCGGCCCGCAAGCCGCGCATTTTGAGTGCCATCACAGCGGCTCCTGACGGCGCGGCTGCTATTTTGGAACAGCCGGCCGTCGCTCCGCTAAGCACCCCTGCGACCCGGGATCGTCTCAGCGCTCAGCGTCGAGAAATTGTCGGGCAGCAGCAGAAGCTGCAGGCGAAACTAGAAACGATCGACGCGGAGCTGCGGGCGATCGCCGCATACGAGGCCGCCAAGCAAACTAATGATCCCGTTCGACATCACCGTCGTTAATCGCTTCGGGGCAGCAGTCGCCAGCCCCTGCTCTGCCGAATTAATATTTGCCCCTGGGCGAGTTACTTGAGACGTTTTTAGCGACGTGCTTCATATTTCAAAACATTTTCCATAATGACGTTTTATGACCGCACTCGAAAACGGCGCGCAGCTCGAAGATGTACAGAAGGCTGCAGGGCATCGTGATCCCAGCACGACGAAGCTCTATGATCGTCGCGGCTACAATCCGGAAAAGGCGGCGAGCTTCTTTGCTACGTACTGAATAGGCGGCAGTAGTAATTTAGGGAATTTGATGGACAATGGCACCACTCGGATCAGAAAATGTCAGAGAACTTCCCGTCCTAAGATTGTTCGGAAATACAAAGAGTGTTTTGTGGTGAGTTACTTTGGCAGAAATCGAGCGAAATCCCTCCACGCCTGTGCTTGACAAGGCTTTCCCTAATTCTTGAGTTGGAGCGCTTCCGGTAGGTACGGATACAGAAGTAGACGCGGTTCTCGTATTGTATCCCCGCCAGTCGCCCGTTAGTTCTTGTGCATTCGTGCCTAGCGGAGCCTGGGCTGTAGAAACACCCGTCAGGTCAATTACGTCGTGCAGGATGATCTGAACATTTAGCGTAACAAAGCTACTATGGCGCGGATGCGGTAGATAACCGCCAGGCGTGAGGCTGCCCAAGACCGCTCCGACTTCGAACTGGGCGACAATCAAGTCATCTGCAAAAGATAAAATGGGGAACTGGTCATGCGGGGGCAACAATGGCCCCGCGTTAAACCGCCCTGACCTCAACTTGGTATGGGCGCTTCCCAATGCAGTAGTCAAATGTCCGGGCAGAATCAGACGGTACCAAACGGCGTTCTCAGGAGTCCGTGGCAGCGTCCCGCAGGCCGCCAGATTCACGCTAAATCAGCGCCTTTGATAGACCGAACCAGGTTCCGCACCTGAAATTCGTCACGCGTCCCGATCAGCTCCGCTGGGGTGCGGCCCGCGAGCCAAACATTTTTAGCGTACAGCCACGCCTCACCCACAGTCTCCAGCACCTCGCGCGTGAGGTCGGGATCCTCATCCGGCAGAAGAGTCGTGTCGTAATAAGGTTTTTTGGCCATCTGGGTCCCGAAGGGTCCGCCTAGTCGTCTCGCCAACATCCTCGCGCTTCCCACCCTAATACCGACGAAAACATTTACGGCCGGTTAATTATCCGAGCGGCCCTGAAAAAGTGCACCTGCAATCGCAAAACGTCAACGGCGCTCCGCACAATTTGCTTATCGCGCTGGATTTCCATTGGTGCGCTGCAAATTTTCGGAAAACCGACAAAATCGGTGATCTCATGCCAATTATGAGAGCCACTATGCAAATTTAGCACGCCAGCGTGAGATTTTCACCTAATATCGTGATATTTGCCCGTGGCGCTGCAAATTTGATGGTCCGGGGAGGATTCATGATGCCAACGGCCACCGAAAATCGAGCTTTGGCTGTTCTCCTTGGATATTTAACGAGTAATGCTGGCGTGAAATACAAAGAGATCGGATCGCCATTCGTGGTGGACGACAAAGTTAAATATGGTCGCGTCAGCAATTTCTTGTCAGGGGAAAGAGCCCTGTCTCAACCTGAATTTGACTCGGTCCTTGCCTCTACTCGTAAAATATTGACCGGAAAGATAGGGGTTACGGTAAAGAAGGATTATGGATTTATATGTCGATACCTCGATCTGTTAGGATTGAGTGAATCGCTAATGAAAAATGAGCGCGATGAACGTCCAATTGATTTGGATCTATTACGAACGCTGGACTTACGGCCTAATTCTCAGACTGCAAACCAGCAACGGGAATTATATGAAAAGATTGGTGGCCTCTGGTATTTAGCGCGTATTTCTACAGAAGAACGAGACAGCGCGGAAACATTCTACGACGTCTCGCTTTTGAACGTGAAGCCGTTAAAATATGTCAGCTCCGAAGGGTTGTATTCGGAGAATGTATCAACGCGCCTCCTTCATTTCTCCTTGCGGTCACGGTTGGGGATTACCGAAAATCAAACGTACCGTGGTCGAGTTATTGAAGTGGATCAGGTGATATATTTTATAGGTGATAGGCATTTGGTGGGTCGGCCAAAGTTATTCTTTATGGCATGGGCTCCGCCAAGCTTGCAGGCTAGGAGAAATCAACATCGGGTTCCTCACGCAGAGTCTGTAGAAGGCACGATTGTGACTGTAAACACAAGTGATGTGACGATAACTACGCCTGTCGTAGGACAGCACATTCTGCAGGTTGATGGTGAAGGGGAGGCGCCGAGGGGCGGAGCCGCGAGTGAGCGTAGGCTGGCCGAGGCGCGATGGTACGAACGACGCATCAAACTGGCGGCCGAGAAAGTGCGAGCGTATCCGAAATCGGAATTAGAAAATGGATTTGTGTTGGAAAACCCTGAAGTTACAATGAAGCAGCTTCTTGAAAAGCTACACCGCCATGTGGAATTTGGCACAAGAAATAGCTATTTCCGTGTCCTAAATTCTTAATGCACTGGGTCGACGTTTCATATCATATATTTGATAAAGGACATTATCACATATAGTCCAGCCACCCGCTCGGGGGATGTTCGTTGCACGCGCTGTTCGTCCTTACCGTCTACTTCTTGCCCTTCCTGCTCATTGCGGTCGCCGCGAAGTGGTGGATGAGGCGAAAAGTGACACTATCCGAGATGCGCGCCGAAGGTCGCGGTAATCGGGCGCGTTTCCTGTTCGGCATGTGGCGGCAGGAAGACCACGAATGATCCCTGACTAAGCGACCAGGCCGTTTCCATAATGCACGTTATCAGAACCCATTCTGCGGGCCGCAGACAGCGTCGTTTATTCGCTATACATAATAGGTAATGTTTCAAGAAAGCGGTGATGGCGAGCTAGCGCCTGGAGTGGGCGCCCCGTTTGTCGGTCCGCTTCAATAGGGCGGACGATGCATCTAATCGACAATGAAACCAAAGTTGACCTTCTCAACAACGAGCCGATAGCGGCCACTGTTGTGAAACTGCTGCGTGGAAGCGCGGGTACAGCCGTGACTGTAGGGCTTCACGGTGATTGGGGCGCGGGCAAGTCCAGTCTTCTCGCAATGATCGAGAGTGCGTTTAGCGGCGAAAAGGATATTGCTTGCCTGCGATTCAATGGCTGGATTTTTCAGGGCTTTGAAGACGCAAAAGTCGTCCTCCTGGAAGGGATCGTTGCCGAGCTCGTCCGCTCACGCACGCTTACTGCAAAGGGTAAGGAGCTCGGCAGGAACCTTTTAAAGCGTATCGACTGGCTTAAACTGGCCAAAAGAGCGGGTAGTCTTGCCTTCACGGCGCATACGGGTATCCCGACGCCTGATCTCATCGGGGATATTACCGGCGGCATTGGGGCTCTGCTTGACCATCCAGGTGAGGTTGTTTCGAAAGAGAGCCTAAAAGCTGCACTTGATGGCACCAAGGACGCGCTCAAAGACACCGCGCCGAAGCACGTTCCCGAGGAAATTCATGCGTTTCGCCATGAATTTGATAGTCTTCTCTCTGAGACGGGCATCCGGCAGCTCATCATCTTAATCGATGATCTCGATCGTTGTTTGCCGAAACCTGCGATCGAGACGCTTGAAGCGATCCGTCTCTTCCTCTTCACATCGCGCACGGCATTCGTCATCGCGGCCGACGAGGCGATGATCGAATACGCAGTGCGAGAGCATTTCCCAGATTTGCCGGCTGCCGCCGGGCCCCTCACCTACGCCCGTAACTATCTCGAAAAACTCATTCAGGTGCCGTTCCGAATTCCGGCGCTGGGTGGACCGGAAACGCGCATCTATACGACGCTGTTGCTGATCCAGTCGGAGGTCGGCGAAGCCGATCCGGCTTTCGTCAAGTTGCTCGCTACCGCCCGAGAGCTTCTCAAGCGCCCGTGGCGCAACCCCGAGCTCGATCGCACTACGGTCGAGACGGCCATGGGAGGTCATCTCGCGGCGGGCGTACAAGCCGCCATCACCCTGAGCCAGCAAATCAGCCCGATCCTGGCGGACGGATCGAAAGGAAACCCTCGCCAGATCAAGCGGTTTCTAAACTCGTTGCTCCTCCGCTACGCAATTGCCGAGGCACGCGGCTTCGCGGAGGACATCACGCGACCGGCGCTCGCGAAAATTATGCTCGCGGAGCGCTTCATGCCTCGGGTGTTCGATCGGCTAGCCCGCATGGGCGCGAACGCCGAATTTGGCAAGGTGTCTGCGCTAGCCGCGATTGAAGAGATCGCTCGAGCGCCCGAGACCCCAACGCCAAGAAAGCGGGCAAGCCGCGCTGCCGCACCCCGAAAGCAAACGCAACGGAGGGCCAACGGCATCGACAGCGCAACCGCGGAGCTCGTCGCCGCCTGGCGTTCTGATCAGGCACTGATGGCATGGGCTCGCATCGATCCGCCGCTCGGTGAGATTGACCTACGCCCTTACCTTTTCGTCACCAGAGATCGCCGCATTTATTTCAGCGGCGGCAGCGCGGAGAGCCGGCTCGAGCCGTGGATTGACCGCTTGATGGGCGCGCGAATGGCAGTAGCGGCGCTGGAGACCGAACTGCGCGGCCTGCCGGACGGAGACCTCGATCAGCTGTTCGACGCCCTCCGCGATCGCATCCTCCAAGCCGAGGATAAAATGGTCGCTCCCGCAGGGATTCCCGGCCTGTCTCTGCTTGCCAAAGTTCACCAGCCCGGCCAGCGCCGCCTCGTCGAAATGCTCGAAGATTTACCCCTCGACGGCCTAGGCCCCTGGGTAGTAGCCGGGTGGAGCGATGTCATAACCGACGGAGCGGCTCAGGCGCGGTTTTCGGCGCTGCTCGACCGATGGGCCACCCAGGAGCAGAGCCCTGCATTAAGCACCGTGGCTAAACAGATACGCAGTCTTCCCGCACGCAAGGGAGCCCAGTGATGGGCACGGCCGGCTCCTATGGGGGATCGTCTCGCGGTAATGTGCTCACACCCAGCTTTGTCTCGGACGACGATTATTTTCCTCCGGCCGCGGCGCCCTCCGAAGGCGAAGCGGACGGCGAGGAAGGAGCACCACCCCGCGAGGATCGCCTGGCAGCCGCGACTGCAGCCGCGCGGGCATCGATACCGGTCGACTTCAGCAGGCCCCGGGCCAATTTCACCACCTTTGCACGATCGGGTGGCCATGATCGCCGCGCGCTCGGACGGGCGGCATCTTCCTACGTCAACGCTGCCGGCGGTGCCGGCAACGCTGCCCGTCACATGGGCGCATCTCGGGCCGCGGGGTCCAGTCTCGCGGCCTTTCTGGCCGATGCCGCCCGGTCCGGCGTTGATGAGGCGCTGCGCACGCTCAACCTGCCCGGCCTCGCGGGTCGTCCGCCTGCCGAGATTTTCGCGGCGCTTACGGATGTGTTTTGCCCGGACGGCGGCACAATCGATGAAGCCATCGCGCGCGAAGCATTCGTCGAGATGATCATCGATCTGTCTGAGATCGGCGTGGCCGACATTGCCGACCTCGCACCTGAACGCATGCCGGAAATTTTCGAGCTGTTCGTGGCTCACGCCATCGAAGCACGAATTGAAAATGACATCGCGATGAAAGCTGTCGCAGTTCCTGCCAATACAGATGCGGCTCAGCGGGTGCAGGATGTCTTGTGCGATTTCATCCGGCGCGCCGTCCAGGACGTGATGGTGCGCGCCGACGATCTTCGCGAACTGGCCCAGGATCGGATCAAAGAGTGGGTCGATACCGTGTACGCTCAAGCGTTCGAGCTTCTGCGCGTGCTTGGTGATGAAGAGGCGCGGTGATGCCGATGTTTGAACTACGCGCGCACCTCGGGCCTCTCGATCCTCTTCCTGAAGCGCCACCCGGCGTCATCACGGTCGACTTCATGGCAGGCGAGCGAACGCTCGCTCATGGCATTGGCCGTGTTGTGCGGGAGGCGAGCCACCTCGGCATGGTCCCAACGGAAACAGCGCTCGATTTGCTGATACTGGCGGCATTCGTCTATGCTGCCGATACGCGGATACCACGGCTCGCTTTCGCGCAGGACTCCTGGTCCCGCGAGATCAAACTGGAGTTGCCGGTACGGGACCCGGAGCGTTGGACCGCCGCATCGCCATTGTTAGAAAGGCTACTTCGCTTCCTTTCCGGCGATGTTTGGAAGATTGGCTTCCGGCCGCGGCCGCCGCGCTTCATCGACCTACTCCCGGCGAGGCCGTTGAATGCGCCTCCGCATGACATCGTTTCCCTGTTTTCCGGGGGCCTCGATAGCCTCGTCGGAGCCATCGATTTATTGGCGCAAGGTCATCGGCCCATCTTGGTGAGTCACGCGTCGGAAGGAGCGACCAGCGACTCCCAAAATCAGTTATTAGAGGTACTCAACAAGCATTTTGGCAAGGTGGATCGATTGCGCTTCTGGATCAGCTTCAACAAAAGCCTGTTGAATCCGGAGGGTAGCAGGGAAGACACAACGCGTGCCCGGTCTTTTTTATTTTTTGCCGCCGCCGCGTTCACTGCAAGCACGATATTCGACCAAACAACACGGATCGCCGTTCCGGAGAACGGGCTGATCTCGTTGAACGTGCCGTTGGACCCGCTGCGCCTCGGCTCGCTTAGTACGCGGACGACACACCCCTTCTATCTGGCGCGCTGGAACGACCTTCTCGCAGCGGTAGAAATCCCGGCGCGCCTCGATACGCCTTACCTTTACAAGACCAAGGGCGAGATGCTCAGCGACTGTGCGAACCCGGTTGTGTTGCGGAAGGCCCTGACGAGCTCGATGTCGTGCTCGTCGCCGACCAAGGGACGCTGGGCTGGCCACTCCACTGAACATTGCGGCTATTGCGTGCCTTGCCTAATTCGCCGTGCCGCCATCACGGCCGCCTTCGATGACGATCCCACGACCTATTCCCTGCCGGACTTGCGCGGACGGAACCTCGACACGGCGAGTGCGAAAGGCAAGCAGGTCCGGTCGTTTCAACTCGCCGCTGAGCGGGTTGCAGCCAACCCTGAAATTGCCGCCGCGCTGATCCATAAGCCCGGCCCTTTGAGTGACCGGCATAACGATCTCGGTCAACTCGCCAGCGTATACCGGCGCGGAATGGCTGAGGTGGGCGCTTTACTCGAAGGCGTGACGGCGGGGCCTGCGTGACGGATCAAAAATCGGCCGGGGATAGCGCCACCTATTGGGTGGATTTTCACTGCCACCTCGATCTGTATCCCGACCCCGTCGCTACAGCTGTTGCTGCCAACGACAAGAGAGTGCGGACCCTCGCCGTGACAACGACGCCGCGCGCCTGGCCACACGAGCGGGAGATGTTCGCCCATCTTGAATTCATTCGCCTTGCGCTAGGTCTTCACCCGGAGCTGGTCGCCGAGCGAGCGTCCGAAATCGCGCTCTGGGAGCGCTATCTAGACCAGACCCGCTACGTCGGCGAAGTCGGCTTGGATGGACGGCGCGGGGCCAGAGGATCGCTCCCGCAACAACGAGCCGTCTTCCAGCGGGTTTTGGACGTCTGCGCCGAGCGGGGAGGGAAAATTCTCACGGTGCATAGCGCCGGGATTCCGGCGGATGTGGTGCAGACCATCGTGCGGCACCTACCGCCGGATCGCGGTCGCGTTGTGTTGCACTGGTTTGTCGGAAGCAAATCCACAACGGCGCAGGCCGTCGAGCACGGCTGCTTTTTCTCGCTCAACGCCGCCATGTTGCAATCCGAAACGGCCCGGAAGACACTATCGTACATCCCGCGCGACCGCATCCTGACCGAGACCGATGGGCCCTTCACCAAACGCGATGGTCGACCGGCGATGCCCGTCGATATTCCCGATACGGTCGGGCAGTTGGCTGCCTTTTTTGAAATGAAATCTAACGAACTCGCAATTCAAGTCAGGACGAACTTGAAGCTATTGCTCAGCTAGTCGTCTCGAAAAGCGCCCGCCATCCGCTTCACTGCGTCAAGTGCGACGCGAAAAGATATAACGTGCTCGGCCGGAGCAAATGACACCGCCGCCACGAACTGCTCATACTCGCGCGCCCACAGCGGATCGTTCGCCAGCGTCTTCAGCATGATATCGAAAACCATTGCCGGGTCTGTCGGCGGGTTTTGCTCCCCTCCCCGTCCGGCATCGGCGGCGACAGCGGCCAGCACCAGTTCGCGGAACCGCGGGGCGGTGGCGATCGCGTCTTCGAGCGCGGCGAGGTCGTGTAGATGGCGGATGATGGTGGGATCGTCATTGGCGCTGCCGCGCGTGCGCGCCCGCACGCGCCAGGCGAGCGCGCTCAATTTGTCGGCCGCGGTCTCGACGATATCGACGCACGGGAAAGCCGCGACTTCCGGCTCCTGGCGGTTCGCTTTGGCGAGGAGCGATTGAAGCGGTCTGTCAACCGGCGGCAGCGCCGGCGCGTGGAAGGAGACCTCGATCCGCAGATGCGGACGAAGCCCCTCCCCGGCCCCGTGTTGTGGCCGATAGCCAAGGTCGGCGGCGAAGAAGCGATTGTCGTTGCCGATCTCGGGCGCGCGTTCGAGTGTAAAGCCGGCGGATGTCAGCGCGTCGAGGAGTTGCTGACGGTAGACGCCACGTGCCTTCCGTCCGGCGGAGCGGCTTGCCGGCGCCGGTTCCCGCACCTTGAAGTCGATGTCCTCGGAAAACCGCTTGATGAGATCCCAGCCCTTTGACAGCGATGTGCCGCCGGAGAAGGCGATCTGCATCCCGCCGCCATCGAGTGGGGCGATAACGCCAAGAGCGCGAACGACGTGCCAATCCTTCTCGACGAGCGCCGGCGAGGTGCCGAGATCGTCGGCGACCTGTTCAACGAGGCGCGGGTCCAGCACGCTCGAAGCTCAAGGCAACGCCGCCATAACCGATCTTGCGGCGCACGCGCCGATTGACCCCGACGAGCCGCCCGGTCGGCACCTGCGTGGTCTGGCCGGCGTTGTAATCGCGTTCGAGGCGGCTCGGGAAGGTTTCGACGCCGACGCGCCGGAGCGCTTCTTTCAGCGTCTTCAACCCGCCAACCGGCACCGGCTTGTCGGTTGTCAGCGATGTCCGGGCGCGCGCATATAGCCCCTGCCCGACTTTCACAAGACGGCCCTCGTGCACCAGATTGCGCAAGATGCGGCCGACCTGGTCGTAGCCGCCGAGATCGTCGAAATCGGCGCGCAGAAAGACATCGCCCTGCTTGCGGTCGATGCGTTTCAGCAGCCTGGTTTCAAGCGTTTCGGGCTTCATGGGCGCCTCTCCTTAGGTGTCAATATACGACATTGAGAGACGAATTTCAAGGTATTTACAATATGTTATGGGAAACAGTGAGTTAGCCGGATTAGCACCCTCCTCACCGCCGCTCGCCATGCTCGGGCAACCCTGCGCGTGGCTACGCGCCGCGGCGCGGTCGAAGGCGAGCTTTACAACTGATCCTTACGGCCGGGCTTTCAGCCTAATGGGGCGGCCCCTGGGGGCTGGGCTCTATTCGCCGCTGTCTTTGTTTTCCAAAGGCGGCTCACCGGGCCGCGCGCGTCCCGGCCGTCCGGTGACGATCCCTGCCGCTGCCTTTTAGCCCGCCTGCTGGCGGTAGTTCTTAGGGGCGCCGCCCCTCGGCGCGCCGCAACCGCCTTCCGCCCAAAACGCAGACGCCGTTTCGCGCCAGCAAGGCCAGAGCTCCTTTCCCCCGATTGAGCCGGCGCGAAGACGGCGTTGCGTTTCGGGTCCCCGCGAAGGCAGTTGCGGCTTGCACACCCCGGTCTCGCCGACAGGCAGAGGTGCAGCAGCAGCTGCACCTCAACTTCAAACCCGAATGGAGAGACCGACCATGACCATCCAGATGATCCCGTTAAACAAGCTTGTCCCCTCCCCTGCCAATGTCCGCAAAACGGCACCCCTGACCGGCATCGGCGAACTGGCCGCCAACATCAAGGCCCTCGGCCTGTTGCAGAATTTGCAGGTGCGCCTCGCTGACGGCGGCACCTACACGGTCGAGGCCGGACGGCGGCGGCTGGCGGCCCTGAAGCTGTTGGCGAAGCGCAAGGCCATCGCCAAGACCGAGCGCATCGCCTGCCGCGTGCTAGGGCCGGACGAGAACGCCACGGAAGTGTCGCTGGCCGAAAATTTCATGCGCATGCCGATGCACCCCGCCGACCAGTTCGATGCGTTCAAGGCGCTGGCCGACGAGGGCAAAGGGCCGGAAGAGATCGCCGCCCGTTTCGGCTGCAGCCCCGCGACCATCAAGCAGCGGCTCAAGCTGGCTGCGGTCGCACCCGCGCTGATCACGGCCTACCGCGAAGGCGAGATGGACCTCGATCAGTTGATGGCCTTCACCATCAGCGACGATACCGAGGCGCAGTTACGGGTCTGGACGGAACTCGCCGACTGGAACCGCGACCCCTCGACCATCCGCCGCCAACTGACTTCAGCCCATATCGAGGTCCATGATCCGCGCGTGCAGTTCGTAGGCCTCAAGGCCTACCGAAAGGCCGGGGGCCATGTGCTGCGCGACCTGTTCGAGGCGGAGCATGACGGCTATCTGACCGACCCTGCCCTGCTCGACCGGCTGGTGATATCCAAGCTGGAGAAAGAGGCCAAGGCCATCCGTGCCGAAGGCTGGGCGTGGATCGAGATCATGCCCGAAATCGCCCATGACCGGCTGCGCCAGATGAAGCGCGTCTATCCCGAGATAGAGCCATTATCCCCTGACCAGCAGGCCGAGATCGACCGGCTGACGGCGGCCTATGACGCGCTGACCGACGAACATGGCGATGAGCCGAGCGACGAGATCGTGGCGGAGCTGGAAGCGCTGTCCGACCGGATCGACGGACTGTCCGAGAGCACCGAGCGGTTCCGGCCCGAGGACATCGCCTGTTCGGGTGCGGCGGTCGGCATCGGCCATGGCGGCAGGCTGGCGGTCGAGCGCGGCCTCGTGCGCCGCGAGGATCAACCGCGCCTTCCCCACCCGACGAGCGGCGCGGAGCCGAAGCCCGAACGCGGCCTGTCCGACCAGCTGGTCGAAAATCTCACCGCCCAGCGGACGGCGGCGCTGCGCGTGGAACTGGCGCGGCGCAGCGATGCATCCCTCACCGCCGTGGTGCATGCCCTCGCCCTGCCCGTCTTCTTTCCGCACGAGGATGCGGAAAGCTGCCTTGCGATCCGGGTCCAGAGCGTGCCGCTGCACGGCAGCGCGACCGGCATCGAGGACAGCGAAGCCGGTAAGGCGCTCGATGAACTGGAAGCCTCATGGCGGCGTGCCCTGCCAAGCGAACCCGCCGCGCTCTGGGATTGGCTGTTGCGTCAGGACCTTGTGGTACGCCTCGACCTTCTGGCGTTCTGCGCCGGTTGCGCCGTCAATGCTGTGAAGAAAAAGGCCGACCGCGCCGACAACGACCGGCTGGGCCACGCCGATCTTCTGGCCGCCCAGATCGGCCTCGACATGGCGGCGTGGTGGCAGCCGACCGCCGACCGCTATCTGCGGCATGTGCCGAAGCTGCGCATCCTTGAGGCGGTGCGTGAGGCCGTGACACCGGGGGCCGCCGACAACCTCGCCACCATGAAGAAAGACGGGCTGATCATGGAGGCCGAACGCCGTCTGGCCGGTACGGGGTGGCTGCCGCCGATCCTGCGTGCGCCGATGCCGCCAGCATCTGCCGAGGAGCCGTTCGCCATCGCCGCCGAGTGAGGCCGTGACGATCCCGCCGCTTGCCGGTCGGTCGGTGAGCGGCGGGATTTCTCTATAGGGCGCTCGTGCGACGAAGCCCGGGGCCGCCTACTCGTAGCGATAGGATGACCGGCGGCCATAGCCGTCCCAGTCACCACCCTGCCCGTATGACGGCGAACCGTCACCCCATCCCGCCGCGTGCCAGAGCGTGTCCAAAAGCGGCTTGAGCAAGCGCCCAAGCGGCTTTTTCATGTCCGGCAGCTCAAGTTCCTGCGTCGTCACGACCGCCCGGTCGAAACCGGCCGACCGCCCCGCCGTCGATTTCATGAGTTTCATGCCCAGGACGTTGAACAGCGTCACCCGGACGACGACCGGCGATTCCAGTTTCAGGGCGGCGTACCCGTCCGCCACGGCGTCGAGCGTCTTCACGATACAGCGCTCAAGGGGGAACCCGCGCAGGACCGTCCCGCCCCCTTCAAGGTCGTCGAGCGTCAGCACGATCTCAACAAAGCCGTTCAGGTCGAGACGCGAACACCATTGCGACACGCGGTTCGGCAGACCGGGTTCCTCCTGCGGAGGCTGGAACCAGGTCCAGCCCTCAAGGCGCGAACGGCCGTCGATGCCGTCATACCCATCCGGCCTGAAATGATGGCCTAAAAGCTTGGGCGCTTTGGAATCGAGCCGGTGTCCCTCGAACGCGCTCGCCGGCATGACATGCAGGATCAGCCGCGGACCGTGCCGGAGGACCGTGGGCAGATCGATGCCTATGGGGAGTAGATTGAGCCGCTCGCCAAAACACGCGCGCGCCTGCTCGATCTGCTCCGGCCGAACGCGCTTTATGCTGATCGCCTCCGGCGACTCCACCATGAATGTGACGTGGCCGGCGGCGGCATAGGCGTCGACGCCCTGCAAGACAAAGAGCCGTTCGGTGCTGGTCGCGGGGTCGATAAAGGACAGAAGCTGCGGCTCAAAACCAAGGCCGCGCACATGGGCGGCATCGGTTCCGGCGGCCACGATGTGCGCCGGGGCAATCACTTGCCGATATTGCGGATTCCCGTAGCCGTCGTGGTGGGTTTCGACCTGCGCATCGAACAGCGATAACGATGCGCAAGGGATTGCAACCTCCTGCGTCGGCGCGTTGTGATATCGGGCGATCAACTCGAACGATCCGACGTTCCAGCGCTGCCGTAAAGGATGCGGCCATAAAGCGAGCGCCGCCGCGCGGCTGACGCGCAGATCGCCGAGATCGGGCAGCCGCGAAGGCCCGTCCTGCGACGCGTGCCGATCGCGCTCCCGCCCCTCCAACAGAAAGACAAACGTAAAGCGCGCCGCCCGCCAATAAGCCGGGTCGATCGGCGCCAGGCTCCGGAAGGACAAGGTGGAACCGCGAACGATTTCGCGGCCCCAGGCCGGCAATTGGCCGGTCGAGAGCTTGTCGAGGACATCATCGCCGACCTCGTCCCATTCGCTGGTCGGGCCGTCCGCCTTGATGGTGGGCCGCAGATAATAAAAGAGATCGTGAATCGTCCAGTCGGGAGCGCCGCCGGCCCCGGCGATCTGTGTCAGAAGCGCGGCAGTCGTGCCGGCGTTCGGGATAACCGCCGGTTGCGGTTCCGGCACCGGGTCGTCCGTTGCGATGCCGGGTCGCCACAAGGTGGCGTTCGGAAAATCCTTGAGCTGATGGATGTCGGCGCGATAGGCCGCGAGCGCTTCATCGTGCCGACCAGCTGTCTCCAGGTCTTCCTTGGCGCGATCGCTGAGCCAGATCTCTGGGCCGGGTATAGCGTGGATCACCCGGCCCCCGTAATCGGCATTACGGCCGTGAATGTCGTTGTCCTCGGTGATCTCGACCGGGCCAGTGTGAATACCCGCGCGGATTTCCAGGTCCGGCGAGCCGGGATCGGCGTGCAGCGCGCAGGCATAATCGAACGCCGCATCGACCGACCGAAAGACCGCCATGACGCCGTCGCCCATCGTCTTCACCCGGCGGCCGCCGTTCGCGGCGATCAGGCCGTCGCTGCGTGCGAAATGCCGTTGTTTAAGCTCCAGCATGCGCCGGTCGCGCCGCGCGAGCCCAAGGCGGGTGGCACCGACCATATCCGTATAGACAATGGCGAGTATCACACGGTCACCCCCTGCCCACGCGCGCAATGAGGCTGGGGCGAGTGCCGCTCCCGCCTTTGTCTCCGGCCCGATCGTGACGACATCGTGCGGCTGGTCCGGGGCCAGGACGATCCGGCTGGAAGAGAGCAGCCGCTGATAGGCCGCGGCCATTCTGAGCCTGATTTCCTGGACCCGGTCGGCCGGCAAAGCGAGACTGACGCCATAAAGGGTGTCGAGTTCATCGCGCGAGAGGTATTTCGGAAGGGAAAGCCCGTCGCCCCCGGCGCGTCGGCGCACGAAGTCCTCGATTAGTGCGTCCAGGGCAGCGTCGGACAGCGCCAAGACGGCGTTGCCGTCCGGGTAGCGATCACTGATTTCCTTCATTGTTTGCCGCACCTTGAGAAAGCCCTCGGTCGCGACGATCCGCGGGCTTGATGGTGCCCTGCCCCCAATGTGCGGCGATCCACTTTGTAGCGTTCCTAATGAGTGGCGGGCTTTGCTTCGATGGCCTCAAAAGCGATCCTGCCAGCCGCCTGATCGCGGATGGCGACGCTGCCGCTTCAGTCGGCGGCGGCGTTTTCGAACGAGATGATAGCGAGTGACGGTCAGGTGTATTTGTACATGTATGTAATAGGCTAATCCCGTTGAAATCGCGTCTTGCGCCGATCCGGCACAAGGTCCTCCGGATGCACGGTGTAGCCCGCTTTCTGTAGCGCTTCCATCAGCAGGAAGTTCTTGGTTCCCTTGCCCCGTGCTGCCGTCAGGCGCAGTTCTTCGTCGAGATAATCCGGCAATTCGAAGCGGAAACTGACATAGCGCGTGCGCTGCGACGCGGCGCTTCGCGCGACTGGCGCGGGCGCATGCAAAGGTGCGGATGCTCGGGTCTTCGCGCGCGGGATTTGAGCGTGCGCGCCATAGCTCTGCGTGATTTCCTCGACATGCCGCTCGGTATCATCGTCATCGATCCCGGCAGGCTTGAGGCCGCGCAGATTGAGCCGAGGGCCCTCCCCCACCCGGCGCTGGCCGGCTGCGAGCAGCTCGTCAGTCGCCGGTGGGATATCGTTCGGACGGCGGGCGCTCATGCCGCGGCCTCCGTGCCCGGCGCCTGGCGTTCCGCGATGCGTTCGATGTTGCCGACCAGCTCGGCGGTGATGGCCGCGAGGTTTTCGGCCTCGCTGCCGCCCGGCTTGAATTGCCGGGGCACCTCGCCGCGCAGGAACATCTCTTGAAACGCCGCTCGGTGCATGAGCCGGGAACTGAATTTCGGTACATCGATATTTTCCATATCGATCCGGACGCGCTTCGCCGCTGCACTTTCGAAGCCGGGCATTACCCGCGTCCAGATCAGCGAGCGCGGTATGTCGTAGCGCCCGAGCTCTTGCGCGTCATCGACTTGCGCCACGGTTTTCATCGCGTCGCGCGCGTCCATGATCGAGTGCTGGGCCGGGATCAGCACGAAATGGCTTTTGGTCAAAGCCTTGACGGCGACCATAGAGCTGCCGCCCGGCAGATCGACCAGAATCATGTCGGCGGTCTGATAGGCCGTCTTCATGCGCTGCAGAATATTGCTTTCGTCGACCTCGCCGATCACGGAGAAATTCGGGATCGTCGCTTTTTCGCCGAACTTGCTGGCGTGCTGATTGAGATCGGCGTCCAGCAGCACGACGGCGTAACCGTCGAGCGCCAGCTCGGCGCCGACGCCGACGGCAAGCGTCGTTTTGGAGCAGCCACCTTTGGCGGATGCGAGACTGACAACAGCGGCCATAAGGTCCCCCCAACCTTAAAACAGCGAATTCCCTGCCAGTGGCATACGCCAGAGGATTAACCTGTACAAGTGTGTAAGAGTACAGATGCGTATCTATGTGGCTTCCGGCGCCCAGTGGCGGTCAAAGCGGTGCGGCAAACCCGAGGGGAGTGCCGATACATGTATTAATGTCAGGATAGGCAAGAGTACATGTGTAAATATACCTGTGTAAGTAAACATGTATTCGAATACATGAACCTGCCTTGAAGGAATGAGCCGGTTCGATTCGTGAAAACGACTCGAAACCCACGGTGCGGGGCAAACTTTCCGCATCCGAAACAAGCCGCAGAAACTATAGCAAAATCAGTTCTCTAGCAGCGCGCCTAGCTCGCCACGCCTTCTCCAGCACCAGATGTTGCGTATAGTCCCGGTTGCTAGCGACTCAGCCCCCAGGAGGAGCCTCATGGAACCGACGACCGCATTCCCAACTGACAAGCACCGCGCATACCGGCGCCGTCTTGTAGCGAATGGGAAGCATCAAGTCGTCGTCGCGCTGCCGCAGGAGATCGTGGCTCTTCTTGACGAATTCCGGGAACGCCAGGGGCTGCGCAACCGCAGCCAGGCGGTCGTGCAACTGATCGAACGAGGGAGGGCCGCCGCCCAGTAACCGCAACCAGAAACGAGAAAGCCCGCCTTGCCGGGCGGGCTTTCTTAATTCGTGACGGGCCTCGAAAGGCAACCGTTGGGATCATCTTCGCAGCCCCCAACCTAGCTCCGAGTCGCCGTTTTCGTCAACGGAAATTGCCGTTTCCGTTAACGGGAGAGGCTTGCCCGTCGCGACCAACCCCAGAGGAGGAAGCGACATGGCACAGGAAAATTGCGCCCACGAGGCGCCACAGGCGAGGTTTGCCCAAAAGGTTACCGGGTTCCGGCGGATGACGCCGGGATTATTGCGCGCCGACCATTCGGCCGAGGTATTTGCCGGGCTACCCGCTGGCGTCACCTTGCAGGGCCAGTTGCTCGCGGCGCTTAAAGACGCCGCGCCGCGGCTCGGTATCTCGCCGCGGCTGGTGCATGCCGTCGACTGGCTGTTTCGCTTTACCCAGCCGCAGGATTGGCAGAAGGGCAGCCGCCCGATCGTGTGGCCCTCGGCCCGCATGCAACGCGACGCGCTCGGGCTCGAAGCCAGCCAGGCCAAAGCAATCAACCGCCGCCTGATCGAGCTTGGCCTGATCACGATGAAAGACAGTCCCAACGGCAAACGCTACGGGCAACGCGATCTCAAAGGCCGCATCGTCGAGGCCTACGGCTTCGATCTGTCGCCGCTCGCTGCCCGCTATGCCGAGTTCCGGCGTCTGGCCGAGGAGGGGAGGGCGATCCGGCTGGCGATGGGGCAATTGCGCCGCCGCGCCACGATCGCCCGCAAAGCCATCCGTCAGATCCTCGAGACCGCCGCCGAATACGGTTTCACCGGCGAGGAATGGGTCAATCTACGGCGCGATAGCGAGGCTCTGGGGCGCGCGTTGAAGGAGGTGGAGCGGGTCGATGAGATGGAGACCGGTGTTGGCAGCCTGGAGCGCCGGCAGCGCGAAGCGCGCGAGCGTCTCGAGGGCCTTCTCGGTGCGGTTCATAAAGACCCCATGGGGGCGGAAAATCGGCCCCACTATAACACCTACAAACCAACCCCTGATCCTGAACAGGATACGGTAATCGCAGCCAAAGAATGTAGCAGGGAGGGGGAGGGGCCAGGTCTTTCAGCTCCAACGACGGTGCCGCGGCATCATCGGACCGACCGGGGCATGGTGCACGGCATCGCCGCCGATGAATTGCCGCGCCTCGCGCCGCAGCTGAAACGCTATCTGCGCCGCGCCAGCCCGACCTGGCCGGAATTGCACGATGCCGCCGACTGGTTGCGGCACGATCTGGGGGTCTCGAAATCGCTGTGGGGCGAGGCTTGTGTCACCATGGGCCGCGATCTGGCGGCGGTCGCACTGGCAATCGTCTCAACCAAGGACCCCGAGCATTTCACGGGCTCGCCGGGCGGGTACTTCCACGGCATGGTCGCCAAGGCCCGGGCCGGGGAACTGTATCTCGAGCGGACCGTCTGGGCCTTGCGCCGCGCCGCGCAACCGGCTGGCCAGCACCGGGCGGTCAGAAGCGGGGATCGCGCGCCGCGCGACCGGGCCGGGGCATGACGATGATGGCCGGCATGATGGCTCTTTCGCGGGCCCGCGAAGCAGGGACCTCGATTGGACGGGCGCCCTACGACCCACTCCGGCGCTGTGGGGCAGGGGCTGTGCCCTCGCGGCGGTATCCCCGGCTTTCGGTCCCCCGGAACAAGACCGGGCGCCCTGCAAGCCGGGTGATCCCCCTCCGCCGCTCGCCCCGCCGCCGCCGAAGCCTCGGGCCGTATCCGGACGCCATCGAGGCCCCATACCGGGGCCTTCAACAAGCGAAAGGAGACAGTCATGATTATCGGCAATTTCACCTACAACCAGGCCCGGGATATCTACACCGGCGAGCTTTCGACCCTCACGGTCACGGCCCGTCCGCTGGTGTTCCAGCCGAACGAAGCGAAGGGCGACAAGGCCAAGCGCCAACCGCATTACCGCATCGTCAGCCCGGCCCAGGGCGGCGATGTCGAAATCGGTGCCGCGTGGAAAAAGCACAGCGACGAGGGCCGGGAATATCTCTCGGTGACCCTCGCCGATCCGGCGCTGCCGCAGCCGATCAACTGCGCCATGGTGGCGTCCAGCGAGAGCATCGAGGCGTTTATCCTCGTCTGGTCACGCGAAACCCGCAAAGCGAAGACGGCTTAATCGCCGGCAGCCGGGGCGGCCCGCACAGGGCCGCCCTTAGCGCTGCTCACAGCTTGCCTTAAGGCGCTGGCGAGGTCCCGGCGGCGGTTTCGCGGCCCGCCATCTCGAATTCGACAACGGGATCGGGAGGTAATGGCACGGTCAAACACTCGAACAACGCGCGGTCATGTGGGCGCACGACGTATTCGTCGAGCAGGCGGTACAAAAGGCGCCCGAATTCGCTGTCGCGGTTCTTCTCGAAATGCTCCAACGCGAGAGCGCCGGCGATGACCTTGCGGCGGGTATCGGCCTTGCGTTCGGCTTGCTTTTCGCGCGCCTCGAGGGCTTTCAATTGCGCATCGAGTTGGGCGCGTTTGTCGCGCAATGTTTGGAGCCTGTCCTGTCGCGATTGTCGAGCCATGGGACATGCAGCGAATCGAGATTGGGGAGATAGGGTCTCACAAGCCTGGATCGTCTGCAATCGGCAGTTGTAGAGAGCCCTATCCCCCAGTAGCATCCCGAGCAGATTTGCGAAGGGCGCACTTACGCATTAGCTGCGCAATGCAATGTGCTTTGGTGGCATTGTGCCGCGTCCTGATCGGGTGGTTAGCGGAACAGGTCTTGGCAGAGGAACGGCAAGATCGGGCATGGCGATCTATTCCCTGCAGGTGAAAGCGATATCGAGAAGCGCCGGGCGCAGCGTTGTGGCGGCCGCGGCGTATCGTGCCGCCGAAAATATCGGCGATGACCGGCTCGGCGTGGTGTGGGACTTCACCCGCAAGCAGGGGGTCCTGCACAGCGAGATTATGATCCCCGCCGATGCCCCGGAATGGGCCCGGGACCGCGCCGAATTGTGGAACGCGGCGGAGCGCGCCGAGGATAAATCGACGCGCCGCAGCCAGGGTAAAACCGGCCGCGACATCATCCTGGCAATACCCCACGAACTCTCCGATGACGAACGGATTGCGGCGGTACGGGAGTTTGCCGGCGCCCTTGTCGAGCGCTACGGCGTGGCGGTCGATTTTGCGGTGCATGCGCCCGACCGGCATGGCGATCAGCGGAATTACCACGCGCATCTGCTGATGACGACACGGCGCATCGAGGCGGACGGGTTTGGCGCAAAAACCCGCGAGCTCGACGATTACACCCGCGGCCCCCGTGAGATCGAGGCGATCCGGATGATGTGGGAACGAATCGGCAATCGGGTGCTCGCCGAAGCCGGGCATGACAGCCGCATCGATTGCCGCAGCTTTGCCGATCAGGGCATCGACCGCGAAGCGACGGTGCATTTGGGGCCGGTCGCGTCGGGCATGGAGCGCAAGGGCGAGGCGACCGATCTCGGCGATCGCAACCGCGCCGCGCAGGCCCGCAATGCCGAGCGCGACCGCCTGCGTGACAGCCGCGAGGCGGTCTCCGCCGAGATCATCGATCTGGCGGCGGAGCGGGAGCGGCGCGAAGCGGAAGCCGCCTTACGGGCGGCGATCCGCACGCACAGCCCGCCCCGGGTTCTTGAGACGATCACCCAGCGGCGGGCGACCTTTATCCGGGCCGATCTCAATCGGGCACTGAGCCAGGTCATCACAGACCCGAAAGAGCGGGCCTCTCTGACCAACGCCATTCTGGCGTTGCCGGATGTGGTCGGTCTCAAGGAAACCCTGAACGGGCCGGTCGCCCGCTATACGACGAAAACCGTTCTCGCCGGTGAAAGGCGGGTCATCGAGGACAGCGATACCCTGGCTGCGGCAAAGGGGTTCGGGCTGGCCGAGGCGCAACGCCGGCAGTTGCTGGCCCGCTTTCCTCAACTCAATGCGGAACAAAAGGAGGCGTTTCGCCATGCGACCGATGCCAGCGGTCTGGCAATCATCGCCGGGGAAGCTGGAACCGGCAAAAGCACCACCCTGGCCGCGGTTCGCGATGCCTATCAGGAGGCTGGCTACCGCGTCATCGGCTCAGCCTGGACCAATCTGGTCGTGCAGGACATGCGCTCCGTCGGGTACCGGCAGGCGAACACGCTTGCCGCCGAGCTCTACCGCATCGAGCAGGGGGGCACGCGCTGGGATAACCGCACCGTATTGATCGTCGATGAAGCAGCGATGTTGTCGACGCAGCATCTGGCGCGGGTGACGAGCGCGGCGCGCGACGCAGGCGCCAAACTGATCCTCGCGGGCGACGAGAAGCAGCTCGCCAGCATCGAGCGCGGCGGCTTGTTCGGCGCCCTTAAGGAGCGGCACGGCGCCGCCGAATTGCATCAGGTGGTGCGGGTCGCCGATGCCGATCAAAGCCGCGCCTTCAACCTGATGCATCGCGGCGAGTACCTGCCGGCGCTCTCGATTTTCACCCGCCAGGGTGTTGTTCATTGGTCCGGCCGGCAGGACGAGGCCTTTGGCAAATTGGTCGAGCAATGGACGCAGGACAGCGCCGCCGCGCCGGATAAGACCCGCTTCGTCTTCGCCTACACCAATGCCGATGTCGCCCGACTCAATGCCGCTTTACGGGAAGCGCGGGCCGGGCAGGGCGCGCTTGGTCCGGATCATCTTCTGCCGACCGCCGACGGGCTCGACGCCTTCGCGGTCGGCGACCGCATCCAATTTACCGGCACCTCGCGGCGCTACGACGAAAAGCAGGCGGGCATCGTCAACGGCCAGGCCGGGATCATCCGCGCGATCGAGGACAACCATGTCACGGTCGCATTGGATGGGAAGGGTGGTACGGCCGGCCGGCTGGTGTCCTTTGTCGCCGGCACCGATACGGCAGCTGGGGAATTCAGCCAGTTCCGGCTGGGTTATGCCGGCACGATCTATAAGGGCCAGGGGCGCACAATCGAAGAAACCTACCTCTATCACACCGACCATTGGCGGGCGGCCTCGGGCTATGTCGCATTGACCCGCCACAGCCGCAATGTCTCGCTTTACGTTGCGACCGAGACGGCACGTGATCTCGGCCAACTGGCGCGACAGATGGCGCGCCTCGACGAGACGCGATCGGCCTCGCAATTCCATGTGGTCAACCATCCGGAACCGTTGCCGACGTCACACATCGCCGAGCGGCGCGCCCGGGTCGAGGAGGCTGCGGCGTTGCGCCGGCAAACCGGCGCCTCCGATACTCTGCACCGCCGCAATGACGACGGCTTGCAAGAAGCCCGCGAGGCGGTTGCCGAAGCCCGCCGGCGGGAACAGCAATACCGATTGCAGCAGGGTCGCAGCCGCGGCCCGGAGTGGTCGCGCTAAAGCGCGATCTCGCAATTGCCCTCGCAGCGGTCGCCGACAATCCTTCATAGTAAGCGCGTGGCCTTGTCACGGCGGGACACCGACCCTTGCGCCAATCAGGGAATTACGGAGCGCTGCACGAAACGCACCGGGAGGTGGATGAGCAGCTGAACGGACGGGCGCCGGCATCGCAGGAATCGCGATATTACGGCGCGTTGCACGAGACCCAGCACGAGGTCGATGCTCAACAGAACGCGATCCCTGAGACAATTCCCCAGCGTCCCGAGATCCAGCGGAGCTGGACCCATCATGGAGGTATGGTTCCGCAGCAGGGTTCGGCCAATGATTGGGTCCGGCAGAATTACGAGATCAGAATGAGCGACAATCAAAGATCCGATGCCGACCGCACGGGCGAGAACACGCAGCCGGCGCACGACCAGAATGACCCCGAATTACAGGAAGCCAGGGCGGCGGTTGAAGAGGCGCGGCGGCGCGAGGCCGCCGAACGCGCACGGACGCAGGAACGCGACCGCGGCGGACCGGAGCGCTAAGCCACCGCCCTATGGCGTCGGGTTCAAAAACTTGCTGTTTGAGAACCCGTGCACGACCTGGCCATCGCCGGTCGCGAGCTCTAATTCCTCCCATCCATTGCTGTCGGCACCGCTCAGAAGCTTGACCTTCGTCCCTTGTGGGATAGTCGCGACGGACGCGTAGGTCGGTCCCGGCCCGACCCGCAGATTGAGGTTGATCGTTGCGACGATCGCGTAATGGATATCGGTGTCTGGCGGCCCGCCGGCCGGGGCCAAAGGAAGGCGCTTCGCTGCGTCGTTAAAGCCGGACTTGTATTGCGGGTCGGCGCGACGCGCGTCGATCGGATCGAGATGCTGTTTGGCATCGAGACATCCAGCCTCAAAGGCCGAGGCTGCCGGCGGATTGCTTGCGTAATCATCGGAAGCATCGGCGCATGAGCGGTGATCGCGGTTGTTGCGATTAGTGGCCCAATAGTCGGCGCCGGCGCGGCGATCACCGGTTTGCGTCGTAAACCACGCCTGCAGCGCCTCCCAATCCGCGTTGCCTTGGGCATAAAGCGGGTTGATTTGCACGTCCGGGGCTGGTTGGGGAGCCGGGGAGGGGGGCGAGACCGCAGCTGGGGCAGCCGCGGGGGACGAGGCTACAGATGGCGATGTTTGGCTCTGAGAACGCCAGTAACCTCCGATAGCAAGCGCGATGGCGATCCACATGACGATGGCGAGCGCCGCGGCAACAGCCACTGCGGTACCCCGCACCAGTCTCGCAATGCCCCGCACCAAGCGCGTGAGCGAATTCCAGGAGATCGCCGGACTGGGGAGCCGAGCCTGTTGCCGGTTCGAGGAGGCGATCTCGCTCAGGGTCGGCGGCGGCGGATGGTTTGGGTGCGGGTCGAAATAGCCGATAAACCGCGGCGACTCGAAATAATTGACGCGGCGCGCCAGCAGCGGGTGCTCGCCCGGCACCAACGCCAATACCAGGCCGGGGTAACCCGGCCGGCGGCGGTCATCGATTCGCGCCAATAAGCGGCCGATCTCGTCCGGGTTCAACAGCGGCCGTTTATGGATCGCCTCGCCCCATCCTTCGGTCGTCGAGGCCGAGTTGCCGGTCGAGCGTGAGTTCGACCATCCGTGCGAATAGCCTGAAGAGGTCTGCTTCGACGTCCGGAGATGCAGCAGTGGCCGCCGGCTGGTCGAGCGCCCGTCATTGTACGTCGTGCTGTCGCCATGGGTCAGCGAATCCGAGGTGGAATTCGACTGCGAGCCGGATTCGGTGCGCCGCACGGTTTCGAGCTCGCCGAGCTGGCGGCTCACATAGGAGCGGGTGAAGTCGTCATCGATCTGGAAAAACAGCTTGAGCCCGGAATTGCCGAGAAAAGTCTCCCAGCTTTTTTCATACAGGTCCTCGAGCTGCGGCAGGTTCTGTACGACGAAGAGAAACTTAATGCCAAAACCGGCCGCCTGCGCCGCGGCGTTCTCGATGACCTCCATGCGTTTTAACCCGGCGAATTCGTCGAGCAGGAAGAGGGTGGGGTGGCCATTGGCCGGGCGGCCCTTGATCCGCTCCATCTCGCCAACCGCCAGCACGATCATCAGCCGTAGCCAACGGTAATGGGTCTCCATAAAGCGCTGCGGCAATGTCAGAAAGACCGTCAGGCCCTGTGGGTTGGTCTTCAGCTCCGCCAGATCGAAATCCGATGCCGCGAGCAGCCGCTGCATCGGGATGCTGTCGAGAAATTCGGTATTGGTGCGCGCCGCCTCCAGCACCCCCGAGCGCTGTTTATCGGCCATGCCGATCATCTGCTCGCCGGCCCCCGCGACGACGCCGTGGAACGCCTGGTTGCGGCGCATCCGTGACCACAATACCTCGAAGGCCGACGGCATATCGTCGGGATTGTCGCCAGCCGCCTGCAATTCGGCGATCGTCAGCCAATCGCCTTGGGCCAGGAGCCGCCGCACCGTCACGAGATTGCGATGCCCGCGCAGATAGGGCGCCGACAAGACGTGGAGGATCAGCCCCTTGATCAGGTTGCGGGCGGCGTTTTCCCAATAAGGATCGTTGCGGCTTTCGACAACAACCAAGGCCGCTGCGATCCGCGCCGCGTCATCGATCGCGACATCGCTCTGGGGGTCGATCGCGTCGAGCGGGTTGTAACGCGCCTTCAGCGTAGTCGGCAGCTGTACCTCGTCAAATGGATCGAGAATGCAGACTTTCTGGCCGAGACCATGGGCGTATTCTGAACCGGAGCCGCGGCGCCTGGCCGTAACTGTGGCGTTTTCACCTTTGGGATCGACGACAATGCACGAGCCCGGCCAGAAACACAGGTTGGGTACGAGGACGCCGACGCCCTTGCCGCCGCGCGAGCCGCTGACGAGACAGACATGGCGATCGTCGGTGTAGCCGAGCGGACTTGCTGTTTGGTCAAAACCCTCGCCGATCCAGATCCGGTCGGCAAACAGCGACCCCGAATACGCGAAACGCGCCACCGCAGTATCGGGTGCCAGCCAGCGAGCGGTGCCAAGGGGTATTCCGGAACCCGCGCCAGCGTGGCCAAATAGGGCACCCCATTCGCCGTCGCGTGTGGCGATGTCAATACTCGATGCTGAGCGCGCAGGCCAGGAGGTCACGCGCGGCGCTTAAGGACCGGGGCGCGACGACTGCACACCCGCTGGGCGTTGAACGTGCTCCCGCAGGCATTCGCGGCTTTAAGCGCGACCCTTCCGTTGTCGTCGGCGGTAGAGGAAGCTGTCTGCCTGGTCGGGTTCATTTTCGACTGTTCGTCATCGCTGCTATTCATGACGATTTTCTCGCAGCCCAATAGTTTTCTTATTATATTGCTTAACGCCATCTCACGTCGCGAGTGCGGCGGCTTACTCCAAAAGGTGAATATATAAAGTTGATTACTTACTCAGCGAGGAGGAGGGTGCCGCGGAAGCCGGAGCGGATCACGATCTCAGTTGTTTAATGCTCATTTCATCGATCTATCCGGCTCCGCCGACTCGCGATTAGCTACTTTTGGATGGAGCACGCCCCGCAGGCGCACTCGACGTTATTTCCCGAGCCCAAGCAGTAGCTCGCCCTTTTTGTGCAAAAGAGAAGCCAGGGTTGCTCGGGCGGGTCGCGCCGAGCCTTATACACGGAGGGCGGACCATGGGGGAGTTTTGCTCAGAGAAAACGAAAGTTGGGAGCTGAGAGACTGGTTGGCGCGACCCCAGGAAGATAGATCGATTGGCTTACCCCAAAACTCATAACAGTGCCAGCCGCGCTGGCCGTGAAACTCGCCTGAACCTGAGCGAAACTAGCAGCGGTCGTGTGGCTAATGCGGATGGCGTCTTGCGTTGGGTCAAATCCATAGATTGTATCTTGACCCATGGTCACGTTTGAGAAATCGAATGCTTCCGGCGATGAAAGCGCCGTCAAACTCTGGCTGCCACTCGATATAATCAAATCGGTAAAACCTGTCGGGCCGTTCGAGCCTAAGTTCGCTTCCACGCTAGCTAGTGATGTGCCAAATGGGACGAGTTGATTTTCCATGCCAGCCAGCTCAGCCATGTCCGGCGCTCGGCCCTCGATATTTTGAAATATTGAAGTTAGGTCACCTTGAGCCTCACTCGAATGCGCTATGTCGAACTGAACGGTACTCAACATGGCCCCGCCAGCGAGGTAGCTTGTCCATCCTGCTAAGCCATGAGTATCCGGTGCGCGGCCGAGGATGGTCTCATAGAGCTGTGTGAGATCGCTCTGCGCCTCGCCCGAGTTCGCGATATCCACTCGTGCCTGGGCGAGTGTGCCGCCGCCGGCGAGGTAGTTCGTCCACCCCGCTAAGCCGCCAGCGTCCGGTGCGCGATTAAGGATGTTCTGATAAAGCTGGGCCAGATCACCCTGCGCTTCCGGTGAGTTTGCAATATCCACCCCTGCTTCGGTGAGGCTTCCCCCGCCGGCGAGGTAGTTTGTCCACCCCGCTAAGCCATCAGTATCCGGTGCGCGGCCGAGGATGGTCTCATAGAGCTGTGTGAGATCGTTCTGCGCCTCGCCCGAGTTCGCGATATCCGCTCGTGCCTGGGCGAGAGTACCCCGCCGGCGAGATAGTTTGTCCACCCCGCCAAGCCGCCAGCATCCGGCGCTCGATTAAGGATGTTCTGATAAAGCCGGGTCAGATCACCCTGTGCTTCGGACGAATTTGCGATATCAACGCGTAGATTCTGAAGTGTATCCCCGGACGCCAAATCCGCCACCCAGCCTGCCAGGCCGGTCGCATCAGCGGTGCGATCGAGTATCTGATAATAAAGCTGAAAAATCGCAGACTCAACGGGAGTTAACACCAAAACGTCAGTGCCATTCCCCGTATCTGCGGTTAACTGAAATACATCGCCCTCAAAATTCTGAGATGGATCCAGATCTAAATCATAATTTGTGCCGTTTTCCTCGATCTGAAGGATATCGGCACCCGGAAGAGTGACATTACCTGCACTGTCATATGTTACGTCTGCCAAGTCGACCATATCACCGGGGACAAACCCCGAAATCGTATTAGCAGGCATGGTTGTGCCGTCGAGCTGGAAGGAGCCACTGCTGCCGAAGACTAATGAGCCTGACCCGCTGATAGGCCCTCCTAGTTCGAGGGTTCCATCCTGGGCAGTGATGGTACCAAAATTTTCAACTGAGCCTGAAATTGACCCATAGCCGGAAATCCTTCCGTCGACAGCGACCGTAATGGGATCGGTCTGCAGCGAGCCTCCCTGCAATACTAGATCGCCGCCGGTATTTACCGAAACGTTTAGCACGCTCGCTACACCCGCGACCTCAACTGTCCCAGGCCCAGTTACCGTGACGTCCTGAATATTGCCGGCAGTGGTGAGACTTGGATTAGATAGAACATCAGAAAGCTGCTGCGTCTGCCCCATATCGGGCGTCACCGTGGCCGCGGTCGTCATCGAGACTAAACTCCATGACCCACTGGCGTATTCATTTTCGTAATACACAATAGGCGATACATTAAGGTTTTCATAAAACTCATTATCCGCTGCTGAGATGGTCGGGTTTGCAATATAGCCGACAACACTCACCTCTTCACCATTCACCCGGCCAACTATACCCCATTGTTCTACCTGAAGAGTGGCGGGAATAACGGCAAAAACATCCCCGATTTGATAATCCACCCCGCTATTAACTGTAACGCCTCCGCCATTTAACGTGGCAGACAAGACTTGGCCCTGAATATTACTGAACTCGACGACCGCAGACACGGCTGTTCCGCTGTACTTATAAGTAATAATATCGGGTTCAGTCGTAACGCTCCCTATGCTATTGATGAGATCGCCTCCTATTACCACCCCTGTCCCGTGGGGGCCAGTGTAGGTAATCGTCGTTGACCCGCTAGAATTGTATGTCGTGATTTCCGAGGTGTCGTTGGCGTTCTCCTGATCTACCTTGGTCAATGCCCCGGTACCGTTGGGGCCGCTGTAGTAATTGGTGGTCGACGAACCGTCTTGGTTATACGTCGTGATCTGCGAGGTGCCATTCGAGTAGTTCTGGATTAATTTACTTAAATTAAGCGCGGAAGTGAAATCGAATAACTCGTTATTTACACCCACCGGGGCAATTTGCGTGCCGGTTATTTCGATGTCTGTGCCACCAGATCCGTCGGACGTAAGGTTGATCGTGTTACCGTTGTTAGTTGAATAGCTGTAGATCGTGGGATCGACATTTAATGTCGAGTCGTTTGAAAAGGGCGACGGCTGGCTTGGATTACCTAAAAGCTGCAATGCCTTGAGGTCGTTATTAGTGAAATAGAAGCCGTAAGGAACATAATTACTTCCGCTTGGCGATCCCCAAAAATTATCGAGCGTCCGCGCTGCTCCCGAATAATCTCCGGTTTGATCTTGGTAGACAGCGTAACCAAGATTGGTAATCATCGCTAAGCTAAACGCCGCCGCGCCATACACTCCGAGATCTAAAAGTTCCGGTCCGATTGCCGCCGCTTCTCCTGCACCTGCCGCACCACCATTGGCCGCTTCTACCTCAGTCGTTATTTGCGGGACCTCGTTCCAGGCCGATGACGTTGGTCCGCCGATTTCAGTCTCAACATTACTGAATGGCACCGCGCCATCGTTACCAATTGGTGGCGGTGTATTAGTAAAATCAGACAACGGCACATTAACTTGCGCGCCATCTGTATTCGTTATTGTAACAATTTCGTCCGCCGAGCTTGCATTAATCTGTCGTGAAAAGGCCGTCTGATTGAAAAGCTCATCGTCCGTATACAAAGAATCAATGTTTGCGGTCGTAGGTGCGTTCATCCGAACGCTGTCAAAAATAGCTGTTGACTGATCTAGTGGTAAAGAAGTCGACATACTATTCAAATAATCGACCGTGCCTATGACATTGTCATCGCTTATCCCATAAGAGGCCCAATTGAATTTGGAATCGTCGCTTAGTATCTGGTAGCCGCCAGACTGGACCGTATTTACAAATTCTGCTATCGCTTGTTCGCCAGCGTTTGGCACTAGCAGACCGTTCACCAATTGGTTGCCAGCGGTCGTGGTTGGCTCAACATATTCCCCAGAGTTTGCGGTCAACCATTCTGTTATAGCGGCTGCGCCCGGCGCAGACGGGTTTGCCTGCGTCGCTTCATAGATCACGGCGTCTGGTATTACCAACGTGCTACCTGACCCGGACGGCAACAGCGTGTTGAGGGCGGACGTGCCGGCCTTGCCAAGTGCTATTAGAGTATTTGCATCTACGATTATGTCCAATCTTAGAAGCCTATTCGATGGCGACCGAAGGGTACCCGAAGATAGTGAGATATATATTTAGAGACGTTAGTCCAGTCCAAGTTCTTTGCGAGCGGCAATTCGGATTTTAACCCCTAAAGCTGAAAGTTGAATCAGAGTTAGATCTGGATACAGCGCGTGAGTTATTGTAAGAAGTTTTGAGGATATATCTTCGGACCAAGCGTCATTTGATTCGCTAACTTTTATCCGCGACCATATGTCCGGTTTGCTGGTCTTCAAGTAGCTAACGGTCGCGTCTATTAGAGCGGGAGCGGCAGCCTCCATTGTTTGTTTGCCTCTAGTAGCAAAGCGATTATTGGTATTTGTACATTATCAAGCCTGCAGTTTAAGTAAAGGGTTTGGCTTGGCGCAAAAGGATTAGCCCCTGAGGTGGTGAATTGGCCCCGAGGCCTATATTTCTAAGGTCCTCAGTAAAGGGCCGCGCTCCCGATCCATAGTGTCTTTGCGGTATCGGCAATAGTCAGGTCGGTAGCCAATCCGACAGTCAAGGCGTTCCAGTCTATTTACATGCGAAAGTCTACGCATGATAACGTCCTTAATCATGCGCAACATCAACGGGTAGCGGGCGATCCCCTAGCGTTCACGGCGCACCAGGCGCTAGTCGCGATGCTGCGGCGTCTCCCGCTCACCACGTACGGCCGCTACTGGTCGGCGGACCGAACGACTGCCTGGCGCGTCATCAAGTCATCAAGAGCGCCGTGCACCGAGTTGCGGTCGTCGCGGGAAGCGGCACCGGCGAGCGATACGCGCGCCGGCAACCATTGCTGGTACAGCAGCTCGCTTTGGGCCGCACTGCAAACGACCACGGTTTTCAAAGCTTAGCGGTTGGCGTTACGCGCGGGACGGGTGGCGACAGAGATGTGTTGGCGGACGCCGTTCGGCAGGTCGCGGTAATATTCTCCACCGCGCAAAAAGTGACCTCATAATAGTGGAAGTCGAGCAGGTTCAGATGAAAATGCTTCGATAAATCATCATCGTAATCGCGATATTTATGATGGCAAACCTGTGATCAGGTCCAGAGTTCTACATTCCAGTCGCGCGCCAAGGCTCGATCAATTTGGGTGATAAAGCCTGTCCCGAACTTCGAGACCTTGCCGTCTCCGGTCGCGATGATAATGGTACCTTAGGATGGTCAAGCAGAACATTTGCGATCTTGAGGTGCAGCACCTCGTCAACGCCTTGCTCGCCGAAGCTGCCGTCTTCGCGTTCGACCTTGCGAAGCAAATCCGTTGTATAGCCGTGCTGCTCGGCATAAGCCCACAGGGCGTCGCAAGACGGGCGGTACTGAACCGGCTAGAATCTTGGTCTCGATCTCTCGATTGTTCTCGATCAAGTTGAAGAGATTGTTGAAATGCAAGCGTACAGCATATTCATAAACGTGCGGTTCTAAATCCTAACAAGCGTATCGTGCTCCCCAAATGACATTCGAATTATCAAAGAATACATGCGCAACCATTGGCGTCGCCTCTTAAAGTAAATCAAGGCAATTTGTTAGATGTGGTGCCACTAGTTCCGAACAAAAGGTCATCGACCCGATGACCTCGATTTAATTAACCGTGTCACTGAGCCAGTGTACCCGCCCGACTATCGGTCTACTTGGAATTCGAGCGCAGGACGCGTCGAGCTCGATGAGGCGCCCATCCATATCGGCTTGACGGAAGCAGCCTCGCACCGCTGCACCGCTCCCTATGGCTGGCGGACAACGGGCGTGCATAGGCGCTAGGGTCGCGCGGGATTTCCGTCCGGAGAAGGTGGCTGCCAAGCTACGGAAGATTGTGGCTCACGGCGTCGCGGTTGTGACCCAATGCTAGAAACGAAATTAGTTGACGACGACTTGGATGCCGAGCTCGCTCCACGGGCGGCTGCTGGTCGTACTCGTTTATCCGTAACTTTCGGTTGCATCATGGATTGGCGTAAGGAACAATTTACGCGCGACGGTCGGCCGCTTGGAGACGGACATGTGGGGGCGGGCAGCAATTTTCTGTGTTCTGGCAGTCGCCACCGTGATCGCGTCGCGATCGTCGTCAGCAGATATCGCCATTGGCGCGATTCCCGGCACCTTCGGTGTCTCGCTTTCCGGCAGTAGCAACTACTCCATTCCGATAAAAATCGGACCTGGAGCGGCCGGAACACAGCCCAAAATTCAATTAGATTACGACAGTCAGACATTGAGTGGCCCAGTTGGTGCCGGCTGGTCTATTAGTGGGATCTCGGCGATTACGCGAGGACCGAAGGATGCATTCGTTGACGGCAGACCCGCAGGCATAAATTTCGACGATAACGACGCACTTTATATTGACGGGCAGAGACTCGTCGAAGTCCCAGCGCCGCCCGGTCATGCTCCCGGAGCAACCTACTATCGGAAAGTAAACGACGACTACTCTGAAGTTGTACGATACGGCCCCAGCCTGGAACGTTCATACTTTCGGGTCAGGACAAAGGGCGGCCTCACGCTCGTCTTCGGTAATCCAGGTAATGCAACAACCTCGTCACCGGACCCTGTGAGGTACGACGCTACTATTCTTATCCACCGAGACAAAGCAGGTGATAGCACAAAGGATCACGCTCTCTTGTTTGCAGAAAGTGTCGCGATTGACACCGCTGGAAATTTCATTGCTTTTCACTATAAGCAGAACGGCAACGGTGATTACAATATCGATGAAATTATATACACAGGTCATGGCTCAATAGACGACGCGGCGGTCATTACGGTGGACCGTGACCCCTTCGCGAGTGTTACATTCCAGTACCAGGACGCACCGCGGCCGCTCGATGCTTATGTTTCTGGCGGCCTATTGCGAAAAGAGAAGACACTTTCGGATATCTATTCCTGTGTATCAGACGCGACTATTTCGTATCCATTCGACTGCGGCGCGGCCACGTTGGCGACTGACACGCGTGTCCACCAGGTCTCTCATTATCACCTACACTACGAGCCAACGGAGACAGCCAATCGGCTTGTCCTCACAAAAGTTCATATGTTTGGAGCAGACGATGCTATCGAAATTTCTCCCACAGCATTTACCTATACTACTCCGAGCCCAGGCTGGGACCTAGCCGCTGATTTTCTGCCGCTGGGACTAACGCTGGCTAACATCGATCATATTGCACAAGGATATCGGTTCGCGCATGTGGACCCAGCCTCAACCGGCGGACTGGACCTGCTGTTCGCAGCGCAAATTAACGGGAAAAACGTCGCGTTTGCATTTAAAAATGCAGGATCGGGATCGTGGAAGGCCGGCAGTCAACCGTGGATAGACGACGGAAAAACCGATCCCCAAAACGGCCAAGTGACAGGCTTTGCACCGCCCGTCTCGTTTGTGGATGAAGACGGCTCTGATTTGGGCGTCATCACGGCCGATGTTGACGGGTCAGGTAGAGCGGCGATCATGCAAAGTGATGTCCGCGCGAAGCAACCGAGTAGGTCTGCTTACCTGCCCGGAGCGCAACAATATGAGGCCCACCCTGAGTACAATCTGCCCTTCATTGTCAGTCAGGATGGAAAGGTTGTCGCGAACTATCGGTTCGGAAAATGGACTGGGGGCGCCGGCCCGGATTTAATCTACGAATCCGGGGACCAACGAGGATTTTTGAAAAATGCCGGGCCAGGCGCAAACTTGGGATGGTTACCGCAAGGCGGTCCTCTTCCAACGATCCCTCTCGATAGCCGAACCCACCTCGTCGATCTAGACTGCTCGGGAGACCCGCCTGCACTTGTTGGTCCGGGGAAGAATGCGGACGGCTCCTTAGGTTGGAAGATTTTCCGGTACACGGCCGCGGGGTGGAGAGAAGATGCCGATGCGGAAGCCAATCGGGCTCCGCCTTTTCCGCCTGACACCGACCCAGAGGCCGTCCGCGAGGTCCGGTTTGATGGCCCTTCGTCCAAGTGCACCGGTCTCATCGTAGCTTCGGCCAAGACGAACACGCATCTTGCGGTTGTTCCCGACCCGTCCAGGACGACAGGATGGAAGAGCATTGACGACAAGACACCCCCGTTTGACTTGGTCGACGCAAGCGGAAGACCGTCTAAGGCGATAGTGGCGAACCTCGAGAACAAGGGGTACGACGGTATCGTGGCGAGCACTCTGTTGCCGGACGGAACATCGATCGCTTTTGCATTCACCCAGGATTCGGCGCGCTGGCACCCAGCATCCCAATTCGTCCCGACGGCTTCGTTGAGCAGCCTCGATCCTCGTAATCCGGTGTTCTCCTTCGTTGGTCCGATTGTTGGTCAGGGTGGCGACGATATCGCAATACTTAACGATCAGCGTGTAACGAGTTCGACAGACGAAGGTCGAAACCGCCAATTCGGACAATTCTATACCAACGATGGCAGTGGTTTTGTGCCGCAGACGTCGTTCGCGCCACCCATACAATTTGCGACCAAAGACAAACTCGATACCGGGGTACGCTTCGTCGATCTTCATGGCACAGGTCTGCCGGATGCGATTTACAGCCGCCTCGTAACAAAAAACGGGAAAACTTACTTAGAGACTGGAGCGTATAGAAATATGGGTCATGGGTGGGTTGAGGAAGGAGCGGAATGCACGGACTCCAACGATAGCTTCGACACATCAAAAACCGATGTCCCTCTCAAAGACGGACTCTGCCCGCCAATACCTTTTACAGGTGCCGAGATCACCGGAAACCCGGTTCAGTTCGTCGACTTGGATGGCGACGGATATGCAGATATGATCTATAGTTACCAGGACAAGGCGGGGAACCTGGTCACCAAAATCTATTTTAACAAAAGAGATGAAAGCGGCGCCGGGAATAGACGTAAATGGGTGGACGCGACCTCGGACTCGGACAAATTCGGAAAATATATGCCGCCTCCGGGTGTTTTCCCGTTAGCCGCTTCTGGCGTGGGAGATATGGGGGTCCGGTTCGCGAAGTTTGATGCTCACCAAGTTGGTGTCTTGAAAAGTTTCCGAGATGGTGCAACAGCATGCGGCGCACCCTCCCCCAATCCCTTTTGCCCTCCAACCGTGCGCCCTCTGAACAGGAGCGCCTTCGTATTCGACGGCAATGCTTGGGCAAATGCGGGCGCAGGTTACCTGCCGCCAATTCCGTTTGTCACACAGTACTCTTCGGCCAAAGATCACTCGATTGACCTATTTATTCAGCTTCTTGATGTTACCGGCGGCGGCCTGCCGTGCATAGTGGCCTATTATCAAGATCCGGTCGATGGCAGTTGGCAAAACGACATTTGGACAAACGACGGTACGCGATGGGTCGATAGTGGTATCCGGCTGCCGCAGGATGCGCAGCTCGATGCAGTGTACCGCGATTCAACGACTTTGGTTCAGATGATCGACATTAATGGCGATGGCTTGCCCGATATTGTCATGACGAAGGGCAGTGCGCCAAGCAAGTCTAAAACGTGGACAGGAACGGGCTTGGGTTGGATCGATGCTCCCGACTGGCAGATACCGGCAGACGCAATCTCAGCAAAGGAGGGCGATCCCGGCTTTCGTCTGGTGAATACCAAAGGCGACGGTTATCTCGACGTTTTGTGGCTTCGTCCAAACGAAAACGGGCAGCCAAAACGCGGACTCGCGCTAAACAACGGACATGATTGGAATAGTCGCAAAGATGATGTTGTTCCACCTGATATAACCTTCATTGATGGAGATGGGGTGGATCAGGGCGTGCGGTTACTGAATGTTACGGGTAAAGGGGTTATAGATATCGTCTCTTCGTTTGCCGGCTCGCAGAAGGCTTATATTAATCGGGCACGGCGCGCCGATGTTCTTTCGTCCGTGACGGATGGTTACGGTATAAAGACTACTGTGGCGTACGAAACGCTGCTTGAATATGACTGCTCAGATTCACCCAGCGGTGCTGACTGCGACCAGTCGCGAGCAGGAGTGCGCCCAAACCCGCTCGGCTGGCGTGCATATGAACGAGAATCGCCGGATACTTATCCGAAGGTTGCGCCGGTCCCAACCGCCTATGTGGTACGTCAATCAATCGTCGACGAGGCTGACGGGAACCCACCTGTAGCGATCGACTATCGTTACGGAAAGTATGAAGTAGACGCAAACGCATCTCGATCGTTGGGCTTCGGGTGGCGAGAAAGCCTCAACGAATTTAGTAAAACCGTAACGCGAAGCGAAATGGTGCAAGACGCTCGGGCACGAGCAAGCGTAGCTGTCGAGACATCGTGTATCGTGAACACCGATGTTTTGACATCCATGGTTACCAAAGCATTGGAGAGCCTTGATCCGAAAGATCGGTTCCCAGTGGATTTATGTGAGCCCGGAAATCTGGTGGCGTTTGCTTGGGGGCGGAAGATTTCGGAAAACGAGACGTGCTGGAACGTCGTTGAAGGAGACATGCAGGGACATCTCAACGAGACCCAATTGCCAGCAGTCACCTCGTGCGTTCGTCCTGATGTCACCGCGACGAGCGGTTTGACGGGACAAGTGGTTCGACAAAGCACGATCTGGAAATCTGTATCCGCATCTTACGAACTCGATGGTCAGGTTATTTCCCGAAGTACGAATACATTCAGATACGATCCGAATGGAGGGATACTTGATCGGCACGGAAACCTTTTGAGCTCCACCGCCGCATTGGCGGACGGCTCCTCGATTGAAACAACGAACGAATATGCAGACGATGTAGCACATTGGTTTCTGGGACGTCTGACAAAGGCGGTGGTCAAAAAAATTGGCGATCCAATCGGCACCGGGCCTGATCGTCAGACTGAAACGCGGCGGTCGTGCTTTAGGTATGACGATGATACTGGCCTCCTCTTGGAGGAGGACGTGAATT
>Ga0213875_10000372_pt1 | contig 41089 bp, 37 predicted proteins | sample BarmaccomBMRX_R8_FD_160105 | JGI IMG/M metagenome (GOLD analysis project Ga0213875, IMG submission 160105) | Root-associated microbial communities from Barbacenia macrantha in rupestrian grasslands, the National Park of Serra do Cipo, Brazil - RX_R8 | ecosystem: Host-associated > Plants > Roots...
GCCGTACGGGCGGCAGCCGTGGTCCGCGGGGTTCCAGCGGACCGGGCTGGACCTGGTGGCCAGCACCGTGCCCGACGGCCGGATCGTGCTGTCGGAGTACCGGCCCGCGCGTTAGTTGCTGGCGGTCAGGTTGACCCGGCAGTCGACCTTGGGGTTGACGCCGGCGTAGTTGAGCGGGCCGGCCGCCACGGTGACGGCGATCGTGCCGGCCTTGGTGCAGTTGCCGACGGTGCCGTCGAAGTAGCCGCGCTGGCCGGCCGCGACCGCGCCGATGATGAGCCACAGGACGAGAAGCGCTGATCCGAGATGCATGCTGGCCTCCGCCGAATCTCCGGGTGTTACCAGATGCGAAAGTACCTGCCCGGCGAGCCCCGCAGCGCCCGGAAAGCCCTGCTCACAAGGGTTTCCGGAAACCTGGAAAAAGCGCCGCCGGGTGCTGGGGTAGCGTCGGCGAGATGGAGCTGACGGTCGGGCGGCGAGCTGAAGTTGTGATCACGACGGGGGCCGGGGACACGGCGGCGGCGCTGGGGAGCGGGGACGTGCCGGTGCTGGGGGACGCCCCGGCTGCTGGCGCTGGCCGAGGAGGCCACCGTGCGGGCCCTGGACGGCGCGCTCGACCCCGGGCAGACCTCGGTCGGGACCAGCGTGCGGCTCGAGCACACGGCCGCCAGCCCGGTGGGGATGCGGGTCACCGTCACCGCCGAGCTGACCGGCGTGGACGGGCGGCGGGTGACGTTTTCCATCGAGGCGAAAGATGCCCAGGGCACGGTGGCCGGACGGGGCACGGTCGAGCGGGTGGTGGTGGACCGGGACACGTTCCTGGCCCGGCTGCCAAGGAGCGGCACCGCGGAAGCGAGGTAACCGGGATGGACGTTCTCTTCATTACCAGCGTGGCGGTGGTGGCGGCCGATCCGGCCGCGAGCCGGCGGCTGTTCATCGATGCGCTCGGGCTGCCGCTGGAGGGCGAGGGCAACGGGTACTACTCCAGCGGCAACGTGGGCGGCAGCAAGCACTTCGGGGTGTGGCCGCTGACCGAGGCGGCCCAGGCGTGCTTCGGCACCCCGGACTGGCCGGCCGGGCGGACCGTGCCCCAGGCGTCGATCGAGTTCGAGGTGGCGAGCGCCGAGGCGGTGACGGACGCGGCCGGGGAACTGCAGCGGGCCGGGCATGAGCTGGTGCATCCGGCCCAGACCGAGCCGTGGGGGCAGACCGTGGCCCGGCTGCTCACCAGCGACGGGCTGATCGTCGGCATCTCCTACGCGCCGATGCTGCACGACCAGGATCCGGCCGCGACGACCTAGCGGCCGGGGCGCCAGCGGGGCTTGCGCTTCTCCAGGAACGCCCGCATGCCCTCACGGGCGTCGGGGGTCTGGCTGGTGGCCGCCATCACCTCGATCGCGTAGGCGTAGGCCTTGGCCTGGTCGAGGTCGATCTGGGCGTAGAGGGCCTGCTTGCCGATGCCCTTGCTCTCGGCCGAGCCGCGGGTCACCCGGTCCAGCATGTCGCGGGTGGCCGAGCCGAGCTGGGCGGCCGGCACCACCCGGTTGACCAGGCCCCAGTCCAGGGCGGTGGCGGCGTCGATGACGTCGCCGGACAGGGCCAGCTCGGCCGCGCGCTTGCGGCCGACGTTGCGGGCGACGGCGACCATCGGGGTGTGGCAGAACCAGCCGCCCTTGCCGCCGGGGGCCGCGAAGCCGGCCTCCTCGCTCGCCACCGCCAGGTCGGCGCTGGCCACCAGCTGGCAGCCGGCCGCGGTGGCGAGCCCGTGCACCTGGGCCACCACCGGCTGCGGGATCTGCTGCATCAGCGTCATCAGCTCGGTGCAGGTCTGCAGCAGCGCCCGGACCCCGCCCAGGTCGGCGTCGGCGACGTCGGCGAAGTCGTGGCCGGCGCAGAACACCGGGCCGTTACCGGCCAGCACCACGCCGAGGGTGTCGCTGGCCCCCAGCTCGGTGAACGCGCTGATCAGCTCCTGCATGTGAGCCAGGGACAGGGCGTTGCGGCGCTGCGGCCGGTTCATGGTCACGGTGGCGAAATCGCCCGACCGCTCGACCAGGATGTGCTCGTAACCCATGCTGGCAGGCTATGCCGCCAGCCATCCGGGGGAAAGCTCGCCTTCGGCCACCAGTACGGCCGGCCCGGTCAGGTAGCTGGTGGTGGGGGCCAGGGTGACGGTCAGGTCGCCGCCCGGGACCCCGACCCGCCAGCGGCCCTGGTGGTCGCCGGTGGCCTCGGCCGCCGCCACGGCGGCCGCGACCGCGCCGGTGCCGCAGGAGCGGGTGACCCCGGAGCCGCGCTCGTAGACCACCATCTGGGCGCTGCGCTCGCCGGTCAGCGCGACCAGCTCGACGTTGGCGCCGTCGGGGAACAGCTCCCGGTCCAGCGACGGCGGGGCCGACAGGTCGAAGCCGTCCAGCGGCGACTCGACCACGCAGGCCAGGTGCGGGTTGCCGACCGAGACGCGGACCCCCTCGCAGGTCATGCCGCCGACCGAGGCCCAGCCCGCGCCGAGCACGGCGGGGGCACCCATGTCGACGGTGATCTGGCCGTCGGGCTCGACCCGGACCTGCCGGGTACCGGCCCGGGTCTCGATGGCCAGGTCGGGGCCGGTCGCCAGCCCGTGGTCGATCAGGTAGCGGGCGAACACCCGGATGCCGTTGCCGCACATTTCGGCGATCGAGCCGTCCGCGTTCCAGTAATCCATGAACCACTCGGCGGCCAGCTGGCCATCCCCCTCGTCTTCGGGTGTGCCGACCGCCGGGGTGGCCAGCGCGGTCGCGGCGGCGGCGCCGAGCCCGCCGGCGGGCTCATCGGAGAGCCGGAACCCGCCCGGGCCGCCCTCGATCAGCTCAGCCGCCAGCACCTCGACCTCGACCACCCGGAGCACGCCGTCCCCGCCGATCCCGGCCCGCCGGTCGCACAGCCGCCGGACGAACTCCGGCGTCAGCTCCAGTTCACCGTCCGGATCCGGCAGGATGACGAAATCGTTCTCCGTGCCGTGCCCCTTCGCGAACCGCATGCTCCGATGCTATCCGCCGGGCCGGGCGGCGGTCCGGCCGTGCCGGGTTCCCTCGAACCTGTTACCTTGGTAACATGGTAACAATAGAGCGGGTGCAGACCGGCTTGCGGATCGAGCGCAACACGCTGAAGGTGCTCAAGGGCCTGGCCGAGTACCTGGACCTGTCGCTGGGAGATCTGGTCGAGGGCATCGTGCTGCACGCGTTCGACGGCCAGGCGCCGTTCGAGCCGGCCACGCTGGCCAAGATCGCGCAGCTGAAAGAGGTCTACGGGCTGACGCTGACGGCCGCCGACGCGCACAAACTGGCGGAGCAGCCGTGAGCGAGCGAGAGGGGCGCGGCGCCCTGCAGCGCCCCGGAAGCGAGCGGGGGGCGCCGTGAGCGGCCTGCGGCTGACGGGCCGGATCGAGGTCGGGCTGCCGCCGGCCGAGGCGTTCCGGCTGTTCACGCCCCGCGGCGAGCAGGACTGGACGCCGGGCTGGCAGCCGGTCTTCCCCTCCCCCGCCGCCGACGACACCGAGCCGGGCACGGTGTTCGTGACCAGCGCCCACGGCCACCCCACGACCTGGGTGGTCACCGGCCGGGAGCCGGGCCGCCGCATCAGCTACGCCCGGGTGACGCCGGCCGACCGGGCGGGCACGGTCACGGTCGAGCTGAGCCCGGCCGGCCCGAACGGCCAGGCCAGCGCGGTCGAGGTCAGCTACCAGCTGACCGCCCTGTCCGAGCATGCCCAGGCCGCGCTGCGCGAGTTCACCGACCGCTACCCGGCCTTCCTGCGGTCCTGGCAGGACGCGATCAGCGCCTGGCTGCGGTCTCGGGGCTGACCGCCGCCAGGGCCTGGGTGAGCAGGTCCGGGGCGGTGGCGTCGAGCCAGGTGATGCGGGGGTCGCGGCGGAACCAGGACTCCTGGCGGCGGGCGAAACGGCGGGTGGCGCGGACGGTTTCGTCCCGGGCTTGGCCGAGGGTCCAGTCGCCCGCGGTGTAGCGGAGCAGCTGCTGGTAGCCGAGGGCACGGCTGGCGGTCCGGCCCTCGCGCAGGCCCTCGCCCTCCAGCTGGCGGACCTCGGCTTCGAATCCTGCCCCCCACATCTGGTCGACCCGGGTCTCGATCCGGCGGTCGAGCTCCGCGCGGGGCAGCTTGAGGCCGAGCTGGCGGGCGGGGACGCTGGCCGCATAGTCGGGCAGGGTGGCGGTGAACGGGCGGCCGGTCAGCTCGATGACCTCCAGCGCGCGGACGATGCGGCGGCCGTTGCTGGGCAGGATGGCGGCGGCCGCGGCCGGGTCGGCCTCGGCCAGCCTTCGGTGGAGGGGGGCGGCGCCGTCACGGTCGAGCTCAGCCTCCAGGCGGGCCCGGACGTCGGGGTCGGTGCCGGGGAACGACAGGTCCTCCAGCGCCGCCCGAACGTAGAGGCCGGAGCCGCCGGCCAGGATCGGGACCTGGCCGCGGGCGCTGATCGCGGCGATCGCGGCCCGGGCCAGGCGCTGGTAGTCGGCCACGTTGGCGGGCTGGCGGACGTCCCACAGGTCCAGCAGGTGGTGCGGCACGCCCTGGCGCTCGGCCACCGTCAGCTTGGCGGTGCCGATGTCCATGCCCCGGTACACCTGCATGGAGTCGGCGTTGATGACCTCGCCGCCGAGCGCCCGGGCGAGCGCGACGGCCAGCCCCGACTTGCCGGCCGCGGTCGGGCCGACGACCGCGATCACGTTCGTCTGCGCCCCGGCCACCGCTCCCGTCACCGCTTCAGTCTGGCACTCGCCGGCGATGCCTGCGCCCGGCCTGGATGAGGGCCAAAAGCCCGGGTAAGAGCAGGTTGTGGCAATCGCGGACGCATCGGACCGCTTTCAGCGGCGGCACAAGTGGCTGGGCTTCCCGCTGGCCGTGATCTACAAGTTCTTCGACGACTTCGGCACCTACCTGTCCGCGATCTTGACCTACTACGCCTTCGTGTCGCTGTTCCCGCTGCTGCTGATCGCCTCCACCGTGCTCAGCGTGGTGCTGCGCGGGGACCCGGCGCTACAGCACCGGCTGTACACCTCGGCGCTGAACTCGATCCCGGTGATCGGCTCGGAGCTGGACAAGCCGGAACACCTGAGCGGCGGCGCGGGCGGCCTGATCATCGGCATCCTCGGGTCGGTGTACGGCGCGCTGGGAGTGGCGCAGGCGTTCCAGTACGCGTCCAACACGATGTGGGCGGTGCCGCGCAACACCCGGCCGAACCCGCTCAAGGCGCGCGGGCGCAGCCTGGTCCTGCTGGGCGTCATGGGGCTCGGCATCCTGTCCTCGACCACGCTGTCCATCCTCAGCTCGGGCGGGACGGGGCTGCTGGGCACGGCCGCGCAGTACCTGGCCATCGCGGGCGCGGTGCTGATCAACATCGCGCTCTCGATCTTCGCGTTGCGATTCGCGCCGGCCCGGTCGCTGTCGACCCGGGACGTGCTACCGGGCGCGATCATCGCCGCCGTGGCCTGGCAGCTGCTCCAGTCGTTCGGAGTCGTCTACGTCCAGCACGTGGTCAAGCACGCCAGCGCGTCCAACCAGATCTTTGCGATCGTGCTCGGGCTGGTGGCCTACCTGTTCCTCACGGCGATGACGCTGCTGCTCTGCGTCGAGATCAACGTGGTCCGGGTCAACCACATGCACCCCCGGGCGCTGCTCACCCCGTTCACCGACAACGTCGACCTGACCCCGGGCGACCGCCGGACCTACTCCTGGCTGGCCAAGGCGCAGCGCAGCAAGGGGTTCGAGCGGATCGCGGTGAACTTCGGGCCGAAGAAACCCGAGCCTGAGCCCGAACCCGAGCCTGAACGCAAATCAGGCGGGACGGGTGAGAGCGGGCATCCCTAGCGCGACCGGCCGCCTGCTGCCTGCGGCCGAGGCGGCGGTCAGCTTGGCTTCCCAGGCGTCACCGGCGCGGGTCCGGCGTACGGCGGCGGGCGCGCCGTCGGCGACCAGGTAGTGCGGCGCGGCGCGGGTCACGGTCACCGTGACCAGGTCGCCGGGGCGGGGCGTGGTGCCCTCGGGGGTGAAGTGGACCAGCCGGTTGTCGGGGGCGCGGCCGGACAGCCGGTGGGTGGCGGCGTCCTTGCGGCCCTCGCCCTCGGCCACCAGCACCTCGGTGGTCCGGCCGACCAGCCGCTTGTTCTCGGCCCAGGTGATCTCGCTGACCAGCTCGACCAGCCGGTCGTAGCGCTCCTGGACCACCGGGGCCGGTACCTGCTGGTCCATGGTGGCGGCCGGGGTGCCGTGCCGGGGCGAGTACAGGAACGTGAACGCGCCCGCGAACCGGGCCTCGCGCACCAGGTCCAGCGTCTGCTCGAAGTCGGCCTCGGTCTCGCCGGGGAAGCCGACGATGATGTCGGTGGTGATCGCCGCGTCCGGGATCGCGGCCCGCACCCGGTCGAGGATGGCCAGGTAGCGGTCGCGCCGGTAGGCCCGGCGCATCGCCTTGAGCACGGCGTCGGATCCGGACTGGAGCGGCATGTGCAGGTGCGGCATGACGTTCGGCGTCGCGGCCATGGCCTCGATCACGTCGTCGGTGAAGTCGCGCGGGTGCGGTGAAGTGAACCGGACCCGTTCCAGCCCGTCGACCTCCCCGCAGCTGCGCAGCAGCTTGCCGAACGCCTGCCGGTCGCCGAACTCGGCCCCGTAGGAGTTCACGTTCTGGCCGAGCAGGGTGACCTCGATGACGCCGTCGGCGGCCAGCGAGCGGACCTCGGCCAGGATGTCGCCCGGGCGCCGGTCCTTCTCCTTGCCGCGCAGGCTCGGCACGATGCAGAAGGTGCAGGTGTTGTTGCAGCCGACCGAGATCGCCACCCAGGCCGCGTAGGCCGACTCGCGCCGGGCCGGGAGGACGGACGGGAACGTTTCCAGCGTCTCTTCGAACTCGGCCTGGGCTTCGTCGCGTTCCCGGGCCCGCTCCAGCAGGCCGGGCAGGGCGCCGATGTTGTGGGTGCCGAACACGACGTCAACCCAGGGGGCGCGCTTGCTGATCGCGGTCCGTTCCATCTGGGCCAGGCAGCCGCCGACGGCGATCTGCATGCCCGGGGTGGCGTTCTTGGTCGGCAGCAGGTGCCCGAGGTTGCCGTAGAGCCGGTCGGCGGCGTTCTCCCGGACCGCACAGGTGTTGAACACGAGCACATCCGGGGTGGCGCCGGTGGCCGCGCGCTCGTAGCCCGCGTCCTCCAGCAGGCCCGCGAGCCGCTCGGAGTCGTGCGCGTTCATCTGGCACCCGTAGGTGCGGATCTCATAAGTGCGAGTGCTGGCGTCCATGGCGCCTACCAGATTATCGGGCGAACTCCATGGCGCGGGACTCGCGGACGACGGTGATGCGGATCTGGCCCGGGTAGGTCAGCTCCTCCTCGACCTGCTTGGCGATGTCGCGGGCGATGACCTGAGCCTGGATGTCGTCGACGCTGTCGGGCTTGACCATGACCCGGATCTCCCGGCCGGCCTGCATCGCGAACACCTTCTCGACCCCCTCGTGGGCGGTCGCGATCTGCTCGAGCCGTTCCAGCCGCTTGACGTAGGCCTCCAGCGACTCACGGCGGGCGCCGGGCCGGCCGCCGCTGATCGCGTCGGCCGCCTGGGTCAGCACCGCCTCGACGGTGCGGGCCTCGACCTCGTTGTGGTGGGCCTCGATCGCGTGCACGACGTCGTCGGGCTCGCCGTAGCGGCGGGCGATCTCACCGCCGATCAGCGCGTGGCTGCCCTCGACCTCGTGGGTGAGCGCCTTGCCGATGTCGTGCAGCACCGCGCACCGCTTCATCAGGCCAGCGTCCAGGCCCAGCTCGCTGGCCATCATGCCGGCGATGTGGGCCGACTCGATCAGGTGCTTGAGCACGTTCTGGCCGTAGGAGGTGCGGTAGCGCAGGCGGCCCAGCAGGTTGACCAGCTCACCGTGCATGCCGGTGATGCCCAGCTCGACCAGCGCGTCCTCGCCGGAGCGGAGACAGAGCTGCTCGATCTCGGCCTTGCCGCGCTCGTAGGCCTCCTCGATGCGCTGCGGGTGGATACGCCCGTCGAGCACCAGCCGCTCCAGCGTCAGCCGGGCGATCTCCCGGCGGACCGGGTCGAAGCAGGACAGCAGCACCGCTTCCGGGGTGTCGTCGATGATCAGGTTGACCCCGGTGACGGTCTCGAAGGCGCGGATGTTGCGGCCCTCGCGGCCGATGATCCGGCCCTTCATCTCGTCGCCCGGCAGGTGCAGGACCGACACCACCGACTCGCTGGTCTGCTCGGTCGCGATCCGCTGGATGGCGAGGGTGACGACCTTGCGGGCGCGCTTCTCGCCTTCGGCCCGGGCCTGGTGCTCGATGTCCCGCACCATCAGCGCGGCCTCGCGCTTGGCCTGGTTCTCGATGCTGGCCACCAGCTCGCCCTTGGCCTGGGCCGCCGTTAGTCCGGCCACCCGCTCCAGCTCGGTGGTGCGCTGGGCGTCGAGCCGGTCGATGTCGGCGGCCCGGTCACCCAGGGCCCGCTGGCGGTCGTCGAGCTCGGCCGAGCGGTCTTCGAGCCGGTGCAGCTCCTTGTCCAGGCGCTGCTCGCGGTCGGCGAGACGGTTCTCCCGGCGTTCGAGGTCGGTGCGCAGCTCGCGGACCTCTTCCTTGACCGCGCGGATCTCATCCTCGACCTCGCGGCGGCCCTGGTGAGCCTGTTCGGCCGCCTGCTCGGCCCTGGTCCTGATCGCGACCGCCTCGGTCTCAGCCTCGGCGCGGAGCTGGGCGGCCCCACGGCGGGCGGCTTCCAGGGTCTCGGTCGCCTCGGCGGCGGCCGCGGCGGCAGAGGCTTCGGAGGCTTCGGGGGCGGAGTGGGTGGCTCCGGCGGACTCGGAGGCGTTCGGCGCGGCCGACGGGCCGGTGTGGGGGCCGGCGTCACTGGAGGTGCTGGAGGCCGGGGTGGCGCCAGCGGCCACCAAGTTGCTGGCGGTGCTGGGAGGCGGGGATTTCGGCGTGGCCGTCCCGGATCTGCGCCACACGACGACTAGTGCGAAGACCGCCGCGAGGAGCCCGATCGCCATGAACACGGAGGCAATTGCGCCGCTCACAGTCACCCCTTCCGCTCATCAGGCCCCGGTCACCGGGCACCGCGAGTGCGATACCAGGGAAATATGCCCTGGCGCGAGGGGTTCTGCACGCAGGCGCGTGCGGTCGTTACTACGGGTCGCTGGCATAGACCGCTGGCGGCGGCCGGACTGCCCAGGGCCGGGACCGCTCGGGGCGGCCGGCCTGTCTGCTGGCGGTGGCCGCGGGGGCGGCCAGGCATGAATTCAGTTGTTCTATGGTCATCCGCGCAGCGCGGAGTAACACCTCGCTGCCGGCAGGTTAAGCGCAGATAACGTTTTGAGCAAGCTCCTGGCACTCATGTCGCTCACGGGCCGAACATCACCCGAGGCCGTCCTGCGGCATTTCTGCACGTAGGCCCGGGATAGGGCGGCTGGGGCGGCCGAGGCGGCGCCTGGGATCCGGGGGCCTCGAGTCAGCCGAAGGTCAGCCTCGAGTCAGCCGGGGGTGTCTTCGAATTCGAGGGCGGCGGGGTCGTCGAGCGCGCCGGCCAGCTCGGCTCCCTCCGCCTCCAGCGCCTCGCGGACGATCCGGTAGGCCAGGGCCGGGCCGTACCCCTTGCGGGCCAGCGCCCCGACCAGCCGCCGGGCCCGCGCGTCGGGCGGCTGCCCCCGGGTCGACCGCAGCTTGCGGTCGATGATCTGCCGGGCGGTGGCCACCTCCTGGTCCGGGTCGAGGGCCTCGACCGCCTCCCGGACGTCGTCGTCGGCCACCCCGCGGCGGCGCAGCTCGGTCGACAACGCCCGCCGGGACAGCCCGCGGCTGTGGTGCCGGGACTCGACCCAGGCGCGGGCGAAGGCCTGGTCGTCGATCAGCCCGACCTCGGTGAGCCGGTCGAGGATGCCGGCCGCGATCGCGTCCGGCACCTGCTTGCGCTCCATCGCCTCAGCCAGCTGGGACCGGGTACGCGGCTCGATCGCGAGCAGCCGCAGGCAGATCGACCGGGCCTCGGATTCGGGGTCAGGCGGGGCCGCCGGGGCGCGGCCGGACCGGCCGGCCCGGCCGGTCAGCGAGCCCGGGCTCTCGTCGTCCGGGGCCTCGCCCGCGTCCAGGTCAGGGTCGGGTGCGGTCCCGGCCCGGGTCGACGGCCCGGGCCAGAACCGGTCCGCTCCGGTCCGGCGGCGCTGCCTACTGGCCACCGCCCGCTCCCGCGCCCGCGCTCATGCTCGGGACCCGGCTGGCGGGACGGCCACCGGCCGGGGCGGCCGCCTTACCGGCGGCGGCTACCGGGCCAGCGGCGCCGTTGGGACCGCCGCCGTTGCTGGCGCTGGCGCCGTTGCTGGCGCTGGCGCCGTTGCTGGCGCCCGCCGGGGCTCCGCTGGCCGGGGCCTCGGCGTCCAGCCGCGGCCCGACCCCGAGCTTCTCCTTGATCTTCTTCTCGATCTCGTTGGCCAGGTCGGCGTTCTCCTTGAGGAAGTTACGCGCGTTCTCCTTGCCCTGGCCGAGCTGGTCGCCCTCGTAGGTGTACCAGGCGCCCGCCTTGCGGACGATGCCCTGCTCGACGCCGAGGTCGATGAGGCTGCCCTCGCGGCTGATGCCGACCCCGTAGAGGATGTCGAACTCGGCCACCTTGAACGGCGGGCTCATCTTGTTCTTGACCACCTTGACGCGGGTCCGGTTGCCGACCGCGTCGGTGCCGTCCTTGAGCGTCTCGATGCGCCGCACGTCGAGCCGGACCGACGAGTAGAACTTGAGCGCCTTGCCACCGGTGGTGGTCTCCGGGCTGCCGAACATCACGCCGACCTTCTCGCGCAGCTGGTTGATGAAGATCGCGGTGGTCTTGGCCTGGTTGAGCGCGCCGGTGATCTTGCGCAGGGCCTGGGACATGAGGCGGGCCTGGAGGCCCACGTGGCTGTCACCCATCTCGCCCTCGATCTCCGCCCGCGGCACCAGCGCGGCCACCGAGTCGACGACGACGAGGTCGATGGCGCCGGACCGGATCAGCATGTCCATGATCTCCAGCGCCTGCTCGCCGGTGTCCGGCTGGGACACCAGCAGGGCGTCGGTGTCGACCCCCAGGTTCTTGGCGTACTCGGGGTCGAGCGCGTGCTCGGCGTCGATGAACGCGGCGATGCCGCCCAGCCGCTGCGCGTTGGCGACCGCGTGCAGCGCCACCGTGGTCTTACCGCTGCTCTCCGGGCCGTAGATCTCAACGATGCGGCCGCGCGGGAGACCGCCGAGGCCGAGGGCCACGTCGAGCGAGATCGATCCGGTCGGGATGACCTCGACCGCCTGGTGGGTCTGCTGGCCGAGCCGCATGACCGAGCCCTTGCCGAACTGCCGCTCGATCTGGACCAGTGCGGTCTCAAGGGCCTTGTCCCGATCGCCGGCCCGCTCGACGCTCGGCCTGCTGTTCGCTGCCATGGGAACTCCCTGTCGGGTTCGTTAGCTATCTGAGCCGCCGGCGTGCGCCTGCGGTGTCGGTGCCCGACGCTATGCGGGACCACTGACATTTCCGGTGCGCCCATTCAGTGCTGCCGTTCGGTGCTGTCTTACCGGGGACCTCCGGGCCCGCACCGCGCACGTGCCCCACTGTAGGCGAACTACTGTTCGATCGGCGTCCGACACGCCGAATTCGGCGGCTGGGAAAGGGCGGCGGCGGCGAGGGCGGGAGCGGCGCGCCGGTGATTGCCCGGCTGATGAGCGGGAAGACAGCACCCGACCTGGACAGAAGCATCGAGACCGAGGAGCGCGGAATGGCACTGGACGAGGACACCGTCCGGCTGGCCAAGGGCAAGAACCTGGCCACCGTGGTGACGCTGATGCCGGACGGGCAGCCGCAGGCGCTGCCGACCTGGATCGACACCGACGGCGAGAACGTGCTGGTGAACACCGAGCCGCGGCGGCAGCGGAGCAAGAACCTGGCCCGCGACCCGCGGATCACCGTCCTCATTCAGAGCAGCGACAACCCGTGGGACTGGTCCGAGGTGCGCGGGCACGTGGCCCGGACGGTGACCGGGGAGGAGGCTCACCAGCACATCGAGGAGCTGTCCGACAAGTACACGGGCGGCCCTTACCAGCAGCCGATCGGGCCGGAGGGGCGGATCATCTACGTGGTCGCCCCGGACAAGGTGAACACGCCGAAGTCGCTGGGGATGGCTTAGGCCGGGCCGGGCGCTGGCCGGGGGCAGGCGCTCGCCGGGGCGGGCTCAGCGCAGCGAGTCGGGCACGTTGAAGGCGTCGCAGACGGCGCGCCAGACCCGCTTCACGTCCTCGCCGTCGGCCAGAGCCCGGTTGACGGTCCGGCCGCCCAGCCCGGACAGCACGTAGTCCTGGGCGACGCTGTGCGCGTACGCCTCGCCGAACTGCGCGTTCATTCTCTCCCAGAACACCGTGAGCCGCACCCGGCCAGGCTACCGCCGGTCCTGCGGCCGGCGGCCGGGCTGGCCAGGGGCGGTTTCCGCGTCAACCAGATTTTGGAATGGCCGTGAGAAAATCCCGGCTGGCTGGGTACATAAGCAGCGCGAAGATCGTTAGGTAGGAAACTGCCGGTGTCGAGCGCGGGCTCCCTGCGTCACGAACGGGCATGGCGCACGAGGATGCGGGGCCGCTGGATGGCGCTTGGACGGGGCACGCACACACCGGCAGAGCACGACGAGGCTGAGCCGGAGCCCCCGGCCATCGATACGGACGTTACCGCGGACTTGCCGGACGACCTGGCAGGCGCGCCCGAGCCGGTGCTGGAGACGGCCCCGGCCGGGCCCGGCACCGTCCCGCCGGAGATGATGCCGCCGGGCCTCGTAGTGCCCCCGGGCCTCGAGGTGGTGCCGCCGGAACCGCGCCGCCACCGGCGCTGGGTCACGGCCGGGCTGATCGCGCTGATCATCGTTGTGCTGGTCGCGGCCGGGGCGGGGGTGGCGGCCCTGCTCACGCACGGCTTCCACAGCAAGACGACGGTCAAGTACCGGCAGGCGGCGATCTTCAGCGTGCGGACCGGCGACTGCATCGACCTGACCGGCAGCGGCTCGACCGTGCAGGTGGTCGCCTGCGCGAGCCCGCACGACGCCGAGATCTTCGGCACCTTCCAGCTGAGCGGCGCCTGGCCGGGCGACAGCTCCGCCCGCCAGCAGGCCGCGGCCGGCTGCGAGAGCAAGCTGAGCGGCTACATCAACCCGCAGCTGGCCACCTCGGGCCTGACCCAGTCCTACGTCTACCCCGGTCACCAGGCCTGGACGTCGGGCCAGCGCACGGTGGTCTGTGAGGTCCGGTCGACCAGCGGCCAGCTGACCGGCTCGGTGCGGCAGGGCTGAGCGGGACCGGCTCCGCTCCCCGGCGCCCAGCGGCCCGGCGGCCGCCCGCCCAGCCGCGGTCTCACCCGTCACAAGTACGTCCGACTTGGAGTTCTGGAAGGCTTTTTAGCAAATGCTGCAGAAAGGTCTTCCAGCATCGGAAGTCCACGTGGTTCTGGGGCTGGTGTGGCGCATGTTGCGCCGGGACCGGCCGGGTGGAAGCCGCCGGGCCGCGGGCGGGTTAGCGGTGAGCGGGACCGGTACCGGAGGGGGAAGCGAAGTACGGCAGCGGCTGGCCGGTCACGGGAGATAAGAGTGAAAGGCGGGCTGAACGGCCGCTTCGCTGTGGGCTGAGCTGGGAGGGGGCGCTCGCGGACGGAACTGTCAGTGGTCCGGGGCAAGATGGAAGGATGCCGGACAACCAGGATGTGACCGAGTCGCTGGAGAACTTCTCTCCCGCGACCAGAGCCTGGTTCACGGCCGTCTTCGCGGCCCCGACCGAGGCCCAGGCGCAGGCGTGGACGGCGATCGGCAAGGGTGAGGACACCCTGGTCATCGCCCCGACCGGGTCGGGCAAGACGCTGGCCGCGTTCTTGTGGGCGCTGGACCGGCTGGCGGGTGCGCCGCCACCGGCCAACCCCAAGCAGCGCTGCCGGGTGCTGTACATCTCGCCGCTGAAGGCGCTGGCCACCGACATCGAGCGCAACCTGCGGGCGCCGCTGACCGGGATCAAGCACGCCGCCCGCAACCTGGGCCTGGAGGAGCCGGACATCCAGGTCGCGGTGCGGACCGGCGACACCGCTGCCGACGAGCGCCGCAAGCTGGCCAGCAAGCCGCCGGACGTGCTGATCACCACCCCCGAGTCGTTGTTCCTGCTGCTCACCTCCAAGGCCCGGGAGACCCTGCGCGGCATCGAGACGGTGATCGTGGACGAGGTGCACGCGCTGGCCGGCAGCAAGCGCGGCGCCCACCTGGCGGTGTCGCTGGAGCGGCTGGACGCGCTGCGGATGGGCGGGCCGGGCGATGGCGCCGGTGCCAGCGAATCAACGGCCACCGGGCCGGCCCAGCGGATCGGGCTGTCGGCCACGGTCCGGCCGGTGTCCGAGGTGGGCGGTTTCCTGGGCGGGTCGCGGCCGGTCACGGTGGTGCAGCCGCCGTCCGCCAAGCGGCTCGAGCTGAACGTGGTGGTCCCGGTCGAGGACATGACCGAGATCTCCGGGTCCCGGGGGGTCCCGGGGCCACGCGAGGCGGTCGACCCGGCCGGCTCCCCCGAGGTGCGGCGGGGCAAGAAGCCGCCCCGCTCCCCGGCCGTGATCGAGGACGACGACCCGGCCCGCAACCGGTCGATCTGGCCGCATGTAGAGGAAAGGGTGCTCGACCTCATCGAGGCGCACCGTTCCACCATCGTGTTCGCCAACTCGCGGCGGCTGTCGGAGCGCCTGTGCGCCCGGCTCAACGAGCTGGCGGCCGAGCGGGCCGAGGAGGCTGCTTCGGCCGAGCTGGAAGAGTCGGTGCTGAGCGACCCGGACTCGGTCGCGGACGGGCCGCGGCACTCGCCGGCCGAGCTGATGGCCCAGTCGGGGGTGGGCAACGGGGCGCCGGCCGAGATCGCCCGGGCCCACCACGGGTCGGTGTCGCGCCAGGAGCGGACCGAGATCGAGGAAGCGCTCAAGCGGGGCGCGCTGAGCGCGGTGGTGGCCACCTCCAGCCTGGAGCTGGGTATCGACATGGGCGCGGTCGACCTGGTCATCCAGGTCGAGGCGCCGCCCTCGGTGGCCAGCGGGCTGCAGCGGATCGGCCGGGCCGGGCACAACGTCGGCGACGTCTCCCGCGGGGTCATCTTCCCCAAGTACCAGGGTGACCTGGTGCAGGCCACGGTGGTGGCCGAGCGGATGCGGGGCGGCAAGATCGAGGAGCTCAAGGCGCCCCGGAACCCGCTCGACGTGCTGGCCCAGCAGATCGTGGCGATGACGTCGATGGACGACTGGCCGGTGGACGAGCTGGAGCGGGTGATCCGGCGGGCGGCCCCGTTCGCCGGGCTGACCCGCCCGGTGCTGGACGCGGTGCTCGACATGCTGGCTGGCCGCTACCCGAGCGAGGAGTTCGCCGGGCTGCGGCCGCGGGTGGTGTGGGACCGGCTGGCCGGGGTGGTGCGGGGCCGCCCGGGCGGCCAGCGGCTGGCGGTGACCAGCGGCGGGACGATCCCCGACCGCGGCCTGTTCGGGGTGTTCCTGGCCGGGTCGGAGACCGGCAGCGGCACCAACCGGCGGCACTCGCGCCGGGTCGGCGAGCTGGACGAGGAGATGGTCTACGAGTCGCGGGTCGGCGACGTGTTCGTGCTCGGGGCCAGCTCGTGGCGGATCGAGGAGATCACCGCCGACAGCGTGCTGGTCACCCCGGCCCCGGGGCAGCCGGGCAAGCTGCCGTTCTGGCACGGGGACACCCTCGGGCGGCCGGCCGAGCTGGGCGCGGCCATCGGCGCCAAGTGCCGGGAGCTGGCCGGCGCCAGCCAAGCGGACGCTGTCGCACTGCTGCAGGCGGCCGGGCTCGATGAGCTGGCGGCCGGCAACCTGGTCCGCTACCTGGCCGACCAGCGGGCGGCGACCGGGACCGTGCCGGACGACCGGACGCTGGTGGTGGAGCGTTTCCGGGACGAGCTCGGCGACTGGCGGGTGGTGCTGCACAGCCCGTACGGGGCCCGGGTGCACGGGCCGTGGGCGCTGGCCATCGCGGCCCGGCTGCGGGAGCGCTACGGCGGCATGGACGTCCAGGCCATGCACACCGACGACGGCATCATCGTGCGCGTCCCGGACGCCGACGAGCCGCCGCCGACCGGAGTGGCGCTGATCGACCCGGACGAGATCAGCGAGATCGTCACCGCCGAGATCGGCTCGTCGGCGCTGTTCGCGTCCCGGTTCCGGGAGTGCGCGGCCCGGGCCATGCTGCTGCCCCGGCGCCAGCCCGGGCGGCGGTCGCCGCTGTGGCAGCAGCGCCAGCGGGCGGCCCAGCTGCTCGAGGTGGCCAGCCACTACCCGTCGTTCCCGATCGTGCTGGAGACCGTGCGCGAGTGCCTGCAGGACGTGTTCGACGTGCCCGCCCTGGTCAGCCTGCTGCGCGACCTGGCCGGGCGGAAGATCCGCATCGTCGAGGTGGAGACGCCGACGCCGTCGCCGTTCAGCCGGTCGCTGCTGTTCCGCTACGTGGGCGCGTTCATGTACGAGGGGGACGCGCCGCTGGCCGAGCGCCGGGCGCAGGCGCTGACGCTGGACTCGGCGCTGCTGGCCGACCTGCTCGGTCAGGCCGACCTGCGCGAGCTGCTGGACCCGGCGGTGGTGACCGAGACCGAGGCCGAGCTGCAGCGGCTGGCCGAGGACCGCAAGGCCCGCGACCTGGAGGGCCTGGCCGACGTGCTGCGGACGGCCGGCCCGCTGTCGGCGGCCGAAGTGGCCGAGCGCTGCACCGACCCGGCGGCCGCCCCACGCTGGCTGGAGGAGCTGGCCCACACCCGGCGGGCGATCGAGGTGCGGGTGGGCGGGCAGCCCCGGTGGGCGGCCATCGAGGACGCCGGCCGGCTGCGCGACGCGCTCGGGGTGCCGCTGCCGCCGGGGGTGCCGGAGGCGTTCACCGAGCCGCTCCCGGACCCGCTGGGTGACCTGGTCGCCCGTTACGCCCGCACCCACGGGCCGTTCACGGCCGACGCGGCCGCCACCCGTTACGCCCTCGGGGTGGCGGTGGTGGCCGGGACGCTGCGGCGGCTGGCGGCCGCCAACCGGGTGGCCGAGGGTGAGTTCCTGCCCGGCGGGCGGGGCACCGAGTGGTGCGACGTCGAGGTGCTGCGGATGCTGCGGCGGCGCTGCCTGGCCCGGCTGCGCAAGGAAGCCGAGCCCGCGCCGCCGGTGGCGCTGGCCCGGCTGCTGCCGGCCTGGCAGGGGGTCAGGCCGATCGAGCCGGATGGCCGCGGCCCCGGCGGCCGCCGCCGGTCGCGGGGACCGAGCGGGCCGGGCGCGGTCCTGGACATTGTCGACCAGCTGGCCGGGACCCCGGTGGCGGCGTCGGCGCTGGAGACGCTGGTGCTGCCGGGCCGGATCCCGGGCTACTCCCCCACCATGCTGGACGAGCTGACGACCGCGGGCGAGGTGCTGTGGACCGGCGCGGGCGGGCTGCCGGGCGGCGACGGCTGGCTGGTGCTGGCCTCGGCCGAGTCGGCCCCGCTGCTGTTCCCGACGCCGGCCGAGATCACCATGACCCCGGTGCACGAGGCGGTGCTGGACGCGCTGGCCGACGGCGGGGCGGTGTTCTTCCGGATGCTGCACGAGCGGGTCAGCGCCCGGCTGGCGGGCGACCCGAGCATGACCAAGGCGCCCCCGGACACCGACGTGGCCGCCGCGATCTGGGACCTGACCTGGGCGGGGCTGCTGACCAACGACACCCTGGGGCCGCTGCGGACGGTGCTCGGCAGCGGCGGGCCACGGCGGGCCGGGCCGGCGCCGGTGCGCCGCTCGCGGCCGGGGCGGGGGCGCACGTACGGGCGCCCGCCGATGCCGTCGCGGACCGGCCCGCCCAACGTCAGCGGCCGCTGGTCGCTGCTGCCGCCGGGCGCCACCGACACGACTTTGCGGGCGCACGCGCTGGCCCAGTCGCTGCTGGACCGGTACGGGATCTTGACCAAGGGCGCGGTGGCGGCCGAGCGGATCCCGGGCGGGTTCTCGGCCGTCTACCCGGTGCTGCGGGCGATGGAGGACGCGGGCCGGGCCCGGCGCGGTTACTTCGTGGAGGGGCTGGGGGCAGCCCAGTTCGCCATCCCCGGTGCCGTCGACCGGATGCGGGCGCTGGCCCAGCCGCCCGCCGGGCCGGCCGATCCGCTGGCGGTCGCGGTGCGGGGCGGGGCGGTCCCCTACCGGGGCCAGGCTTCGGGCGGAGACGGGGCGTTCACCGACATGTGGGCCTACGAGCGCGACGGCGACCCGCCGGAGCAGGCCGAGGAAGAAGAGGACCGCCAGCCCGGGCAGATGATCGTGCTGTCGGCGGCCGACCCGGCCAACGCCTACGGGGCGTCGCTGCCGTGGCCGGAGCGGCCGGACGAGACCCCGGGCGGGCACCGGCCCGGCCGCAAGGCGGGGGCGCTGGTCATCCTGGCCGACGGTGAGCTCGTGCTCTACGTCGAGCGGGGCGGCAAGACCCTGCTGTCGTGGACCGACGACCTGGACGTGCTGCGGCCGGTGGCGGCGGCGCTGGCCGACGCGGTGCGGGCCGGGGCGCTCGGGCGGCTGACCGTCGAGCGGGCCGACGGGGACGGCATCTACGACTCGCCGCTGGCGACGGCGCTGGAAGAAGCCGGGTTCCGGCCGACCCCGCGGGGCCTGCGGCTGCGCGGCTGACCGGCTGACGGGCCGGCTCAGAGGCGCTCGAGCAGGGTGAGCGCCTCCGGGCCGCGGTCGAGATCGACGAACATGTGATCGTGGGCCAGGCCGGCGATGACGTTGCAGCTGATGCCGGCCGCGGCCAGCACCCGGCTGACCTCGGCGGTCAGCCCGATCGCGGCCAGGTCGGAGTTGATCGTGAGGGTGATGCGGGCGGCCCGGTACTGGTAGTCCAGGCCGAGCTGGTCGGCCTGGTGCTGGGTGAGGATCAGCGTGACGCCTTCGTCCTCGTGGATGACCGCGAACGAGGTGGCGCCGGGCGGTACCTCGGTGACCTGGGTGAAGACATACGGCTCGGGGTGCCGGGCGGGGTGCAGATCGTGCCAGGCCATCGGGGTCAGCCCATGGACTTGGCGCCGTCGAGGGCTTCGCGGATGATGTCGGCGTGGCCGGCGTGCTGGGCGGTCTCGGCCACGATGTGCATCAGCGCCCGGCGGGCGGACCACTTGGTGCCGGGCGGGAACCACGGCGCCTCCGGCAGCGGGTGGGCGACGTCAAGGTCGGGCAGCGTGCGGACCAGGTCGTCGGTGCGCTCGGCGACCTCGGCGTAGTGGGCCAGCACGCCGGCCAGGGTCTCGCCCGGCAGCAGCCGGAACTCATCGGCCCGGCGGGCGAAGTCGGCCTCGGTCATGGCCGAGAAGTCGTCGGCCGGCGACGGGCCGTTGACGATGAAGCCGGCCCAGTGCGCCTCGGTCCCGGCCACGTGCTTGATCAGGCCGCCGATGGTCAGCTCGCTGACCGTGGTCCGGCGGGCGGCCTGCTCGTCGGTCAGGTCGCGGGCGGTGTGGCGGAGGAAGTGCCGGGCGCCGCCGAGCTCGGCCAGCAGGTCGGCACGCTCACCGGTGAGGGTGCTGTTTTCGCTCATGAACCCAGGCTAGGCAGTATTGCGGTCAGTTTCCGGCCGCAATAGCGGGCAGAATGAAAAACATGGCGGACACCAGCACACGAACGTTGCGGCTGCTGAGCCTGCTGCAGACCCGGCGCTACTGGCCGGGCGGCGAGCTGGCCGATCGGCTGGGCGTGTCCCCGCGCACGCTGCGCCGCGACGTGGACCGGCTGCGCGAGCTGGGCTACCCGGTCGAGGCCCAGCGCGGGGTGGACGGCGGCTACCAGCTGGCGGCCGGGGCGGCGCTGCCGCCGCTGGTGGTCGACGACGAAGAGGCGGTCGCGCTGGCGGTCGGCCTCCAGGCGGCCGCCCAGAGCCCGGTCGAGGGCGTCGCCGACTCGTCGGTCCGCGCGCTGGCCAAGGTGGTGCAGGTGATGCCGGGCCGGCTGCGGCGCCGGGTCGAGGCGCTGGCGGCGATGACCGTGCCGGCCGCCTGGGACGGGGCGGCCCGGCCCGCGCTCGACCCGGCCGTGCTGACCACGATCGCGCTGGCCTGCCGGGACGCCGAACGGATCGAATTCGACTACACGGCCGCCAGCGGCACCGCCAGCCGCCGGCACGTCGAGCCGCACCGCCTGGTCTCGCTCGGCCGCCGCTGGTACCTGGTCGGCTACGACCTGGACCGGCAGGACTGGCGCAGTTTCCGGCTGGACCGGCTGACCGGCCCGGCCGGGTCGGGGGCGCGGTTCCGGCCACGTGACCTGCCGGCCGCGGACGCCGCCAGCTTCGTGCGGGCTGGCATCACCTCGGCCTCGGCCGTCTACGACGTCGAGGTGATCGTCGAAGCGCCGGCCGAGCGGGTGCAGGCCCGGATCGGGCGGTGGGTGACGGTGGACGCCGAGGGCCCGGACCGGTGCCGGATCCGGCTGACCACCGATCAGCTGGAGTGGCCGCTGATGGGGCTGGGGACGGTGGGAGCGGAATTCACGGTGGTGTCACCGCCGGAGCTGGTGGAGCAGGTGCGGGAGTGGGGCAGCCGGTTCAGCCGGGCCGCGAGCGCCGGATGAGGCCGGTTGGGTCGGTGAGGCGGACGGGGCGGTGAGGCCGGGCGGGGCGAGGAGCGGTGAGGGGCGGGCAGGGGTGAGCGGGCGCGGGACCGGCGCGGGGAGCGGAGTACGGCGGGGGGCTGTCCGGCCACGGGAGATGAGAGGGCGGGTCAGGAGCGGCGGCTGGGGTCGACCAGGAGGAGGATGCCGCGCAGGCACGCATCCAGGATCAGGCCGGTGACGGCGATGGTGATGATGCCGGCGAAGACGAGGCTGGTGTTCAGGTAGTTGCCGGCCTGGCTGATGAGGTAGCCGACGCCGCTGGTGGCGGCCAGCATCTCGGCCGCCACGATCGAGGTCCAGGCGCCGGCCATGGCGAAGCGCATGCCGGTGACGATGCCGGGCAGGGCGGCCGGGATCTGGACGTGGAGCAGCGTGTAGCCGCGGGCGGCGCCGAGGGTGCGGGCGCACAGGCGCAGGTCGTCGGGGACCTCCTTGAGGGCGGCGACGGTGGCGACGGTCATGATCGGGACGGTGCCGAAGACCAGCAGGACCTCCTTGGGCAGCTCGCCGATGCCGAACCAGACGATGAACAGCGGGATGAACGCCAGCGGCGGCAGCGGCCTGATCACCTCGATGACCGGGTCGATGAGCTGGCGGATGACCTGGTTGGCCGACATCGCGGCGCCGACGCCGACCCCGATGACGGCGCCGATGGCGAAGCCGATCAGGATCCGCGCGAGGCTGACGCCGAGGTCCCCGAACAGGGTCTTGCTCTGCGACGGGTAGGGGTGGGTCGCGTAGAACGCGAACGCGTGCGCGGTCGCGCTGACCGTGGGCAGCGCCACCGGGTCGTTCAGCAGGACCGCGATCAGTTCCCAGAGCCCCAGCACCAGGACCAGGCCGGCGGCGCCGAGCCCGATGCGGCGCAGCCGGGATCGTCGGAGCTCGTCGCGGTACCGGGCCAGGTCGAACCGCTCGCCGCCGGCGGGGGTGGGAGCAGGGGCGAGGTCCTCGGGCGCGAGTGACGGCCAGGACGTCATGGCTGGTTCTCCTCGGCGGTCAGAGCGCGAGCGACGCGCGGATCTGGCGTTTGATGGTCAGGAACTCGGTGGTGTCGACGTCGTCGGCGTCGCGCGGGCGTTCGATCGGGACGGGGATGATCTGCTGGATCGTCGGCGGCGTGCCGCCCATGACCGCCACCCGGTCGGCCAGCAGCACCGACTCCTCGATGTCGTGGGTGACGAAGATGATCGTCATCCGGTACTGGCGCCAGATACCGAGCAGGAACTCGTGCATCCGCAGCCGGGTGATGGCGTCGAGCGCGCCGAACGGCTCGTCCATCAGCAGCAGCGACGGCCGGGTCATCAGCGCGCGGGCGAAGGCGGCCCGGTGCCGCATGCCGCCGGACAGCTCGTGCGGGAACGCGCCGCCGAACTGGCCGAGGCCGACCGTCTCCAGGATCGCGTCGGCCTCGGCGTCCAGCTCGGGGTCGTCGGTTTCGTGCAGGCCGCGGGCGCGCTGCGCCTTGGGGCCGAACAGCACGTTCTTGCGGGTGGTGAGCCACGGGAACAGCAGCGGGCTCTGGAACAGCATGCCGCGGTCGGGCGACGGGCCGGCCACCGGCTGGCCGCCGACCGTGACCGCGCCCTGGTCGGCGTCGAGGGCGCCGGCCACGATCCGCAGCAGGGTGGATTTGCCGCAGCCGGACGGGCCCAGCAGGCAGACGAACTCGCCCGCCTGCACGTCGAGGTCGACTCCGGCCAGGGCCACGGTGCGGCGGCCGCGGCGGCGGAAGGTCTTGGCGACCGAGCGGACGCGGACCTCGGCGCCGGCGACCCGGGTGGTCGTGGGCGCCGGGTCAGCAGTCACCGGCCAGCGCCTTCTTCACGAACGTGGGGTCGATGTGGGTGGCGATCTGCGCCGCCGAGGGCACCGAGGTCAGCCGGCCCTGCTTGACCAGGAACTGGCCGGTCAGCTGGTAGGCCTTGACGATCGGGCTGGTGGTGTCGCCCGGGTTCGACCCGAGCCAGTAGGTCTGCTGGCTGAGCGGGATGAACGGGTAGGCCTTGGTGGCGGCCTCGATCTGGCTGGCGGGCACACCCTGGACGCCGGCCGCCTGGGCCAGGTACCTGGCCGACTGCGAGCCGGTCAGGTCGCGGGTGGCCTGGACCTCGGCGCAGACGTACTTCTGGACCAGGTTCGGATTGTTCTTGACCAGCGTGCCGGAGACCGCGACCGCGTCGATGCCGGGAATGCCCTGCTTGGCGATCTGCTCGGCGCTGGTCAGCGGGTGGCCGCCCTTGGCGGTGACCGAGTCGGCGTACCCGCCGTACACGTAGGCGGCGGTGACCGCGCCGGACAGGTAGGCGGCGGCCGCGGCCTGCTCGCTGGCCACCCCGACGATCTTGACCTGGCCGGTCAGGTGCTCGAGGCCGAGCCAGCCTTCGAGCTCGTAGTCCTCCGACGAGCCTTCGAGCACGGCGACCGACTGGCCGGCCAGTTCGCGGGGGGTTTTTATCGAGGCGGGGACGAGGAGTTCATCGGAGTCGAAGCTCTGGGCCAGCACGATGTCGATCCCGGTCCCGGTGCCGATCGCGCCGACCGTGGGCGGGTTGCCGACGCCGCTGATCGACTGCAGCGAGCCGCTCTTCATCTCGGCCACGGCGGTGACGCCGGCCGTGAACGGGACCCAGTGGATGTGGGCCGGGACCGACTTCTGCAGGGTCTGGTCGCTGACGATGATGCTGTCGGAATTGGCCACGGTCCCGGTCGACAGCGAGATCGTGAAGCTCGGCAGCGGGCCGGACGAACCGGTGCCGAGGGTGAGGCCGAGGGTCAGGCCGACGATCACGACGACCGCGGCGGCGACGATCGCGAGGATGCGACGGCGGCGGCGTTTGTAGAGCGGGGTTTTGCCGGTGGCGGGGGTGGTGGTTTCGGCGGAGGTGCTCATGAGGGTCCCCTGGTTTCTGGTCCTGGGTTTGGTGGCGTGGCTGAGGTCGAGGGGCGAGCCGTCAGGAACACAGCGCGCTGGCGACGAGGCAGAAGTCGACGTGCCGTCGCTCGGTGAAGCCGCCGGGGGTCATGCCGTGATGATGGCAAGGGTTGGCGGGAATAGCAATATTTTCGATCGATTTAATAGGATTTTACCTGTGTATCCAGCCGGGTGAGCTTGGTGGCCAGGCGGGAAGGCGGCGAGCTGCGGGCGCGCGCGTCGCCCTGGTGGGACTTCGCCGTGCCTGAGTGGAGGGCCCGCGAGGGGCCCCTTTTCACAAGGTAAAAAGAGGCTCGTTCCATTCGCGGACGGACCAGTGGGCGACCACGCCGTGGCGGACGAAGGGGTCGCTGCGGGCGAAGTCCCCGGCGGCTTCGCGGGTGGTGGAGACGGCCATCGCGTCGCCGGCCGGTTCGTCGGTGAAGGGGCCGATCATCAGCAGCGTGCCCCGGCGGCGGAAGTCCAGGTAGTGGGCCTGGTGGTCGGGGAACAGCTCGCGGGCGCGGGGGGCGAAGTCGTCGGCCGCGTCCTAACTCAGGACGTACTTCATGCTCAGACCGATTCGAGGAGGTCGGCGCGGGCCTGGTCGACGGCGGCCAGCATGGCGCCGCGGAGGACGGGGGCGCCGGTGACGGCGGTGGGGACGACGCGGGGGCTGGCCGGGCAGATGCGGGCGACCTCGGCCGCGACGCGGTCGGCGAGGGGGTCGCCGCCGGCCATGCCGACGTTGCCGCCGAGGACGACCAGGCCGGGGTCGAGCACGACCGAGACCGAGGCGACGCCGAGGGCGACCCGGCGGGCGATCTCGTTGAGGAACTCCTCGGCCCGGGCGACGGTCGCACCGGCGCCGTTGGCGGTGGCGCCGGTCGCGGCGGCCTGGACGGCGGCGCGGACGGCCTCCTCGGCGGTGGGGGCGGCGAAGCCGAACACGCCGGCCAGCATGCGGACGACGTTGGCGCCGACCAGGGACTGCAGGCCGCCGTTGGCCGGGTGCCGGACGTCCTCCTGGAGGGGGGCGCCGGGGACCGGCAGGTAGCCGATCTCACCGGCCGCGCCGCAGGCACCGCGGTGCATCTTGCCGCCCAAAAAGGCGGCCATGCCGAGCCCGACGCCGATCCAGACCAGCACGAAGTCGCCCCGGTCGCGGGCGGCGCCGACCGAACGTTCGGCCAGCGCGGCCAGGTTGACGTCGTTCTCGATGATGACCGGGCGGTCGAGGGCGCCGCGCAGGCTGTCGAGCACCCCCTCGTGCCAGTCGGGCAGGTTGACGGCCAGCTGGGGGTCACCGGTACGGGGGTCGACCACGCCGGGGCTGCCGATGACGAACGCGCTCAGCCGGCTCATCTCGACCCCGGCCGTGCGGCAGGCCCGGTCGACGGCGCCGCGGACCAGTTCAGCCGGGTTGGCGGCGCCGTTGGGGTTGACGCTGACCTCGGCCACGACCCGGCCGGTGACGTCGGCGACCCCCACGATGACCAGGTCCATCTCCACGTACAGGCCAGCCACGTAGGCGCTGGAGGGGACGACCGAGTACAGCGCCGCGTTGGGCCCGCGGCCACCTTCCTGCTGGCCGACGACGGCGACCAGGCCGCGGTCCTCCAGCCGGGTCAGCATCTGGGCGACGGTCACCTTGGACACCCGGGTCTGCTCGCTGATCTGGGTCCGGGTCAGCGGCGTCCCCGGTAGCAGCAGGTCGAGAGCGGCCCGGTCGTTCAGTTCCCGCAGCAGGCTCGGCGTGCCCGGTCGGCGCTCCATGGCGGTACCTCTCCTGTTCCCCCCTGGCCATATTGCCGATGGGTCTTGGTTTCAATCCGGCAACGGGTCTATCTTATAGGAAAGTTTCCGATTAGTTTTCTTCCAACGGCCGTGTCTCCCTTACCTCTACAGCGTCCCCTCCCTCGGGGGGAAGGAGAGCCAGCAGTGAAAACCTTCAGATCTCTCGCCAGGCCCGCCGGGCTCGGCGCGGTCGCGCTGGGCGCGGCCGTCACGCTGGCCGCCGCAGGCTGCGGCTCCGGCTCCGGCTCTGGTTCCGGCTCGTCATCGTCATCGTCGGCCGCCCCGGCCAGCCTGACCGTCTGGCGCATGGGCGCCTCGCTGCCGGCCCAGGTGACCTGGATGAACGGTGTGGTGTCGCAGTTCCACAAGGACTATCCCGCCTATGCCAAAACCAAGGTCAAGGTGGTGTGGGTCCCGTGGACCAACGCCACCACCGAATTCACCGACGCGCTGTCGAGCGGGAAGAACGCGCCCGACGTCACCGAGATCGGCAACACCGAGACGCCGACGAACGCTTCCCTAGGAATGCTGGCCAACATCACCAGCGACGTCAATTCCTGGTCCAGCAAGTCTGACGTGGTGCCGGGCATGCTGGCCAACGACACGCAGAGCGGCGCGGTCTACGGCGTGCCCTGGTTCGGCGGCGTCCGCGGCATCTGGTACCGGACCGACGAGTTCAAGGCGGCCGGGATCACCTCCACCCCGACCACCTGGGCCGAGCTGGTCAGCGACGCCCAGAAGCTGCAGCAGAAGTACCCCGGCACGTACGGCCTGGGCGCGCCGAGCGACTTCACCAACGGCATCGTCAGCTTCATCTGGGGCGCGGGCGGCCAGGTGGCGACCGAGAGCAACGGCAAGTGGACCGCCGACCTGAACACCCCGGCCTCCGAAGCCGGCCTCAAGTTCTACGCCGACCTGCTGCTGACCAGCAAGGTCTCGCCGTCGAAGTACATCGGCCAGACCGAGCTGGGCAACCCCGGCTCGACCTCGGGCGGCACCAACGAGGACTTCGCGCTGGGCAAGCTCGACATGTACATCGACGGCCCGTGGGCCGAGCCGCAGCTCGAGCAGGTCAGCACCAAGTACAAGGCCGACTGGGCCTCGTTCCCGATCCCCAGCCAGAACGGCCCGAACCCGGCCCCGGCCTTCGCCGGCGGCTCGGACCTGGCCGTGTGGGCCGGCAGCAAGTACAAGACGGCCGACTGGGACCTGATCAAGACGATGGACAGCACGGCCAACGCCACCTCGTTCGCCAACCTGCAGGGCTTCTTCCCGCCGTTCACCTCCCAGCTCAAGGGCGGCGCCTACTCAGGTAGCCAGGTCATGTCGGGGTTCGCCAAGGCGGCCACCGTGACCCAGATCTCGCCGCTGAACGCGAAGAACTGGGCGACCGCCGACACCACCGACGAGATCATCCCGACGATGATGAAGTCGCTGATGCAAGGGGCGAACTTCAGCTCTACCGTCAACAAGGCCAACACCCAGCTGCAGAATGTGCTCAACACCGGCAAGTCGAGTTAGCCGGTGACGGACACCGTTGACTCCGGGCGTCGGCGGCCCTCCCCCCCAGCCGCCGGCGCCCGGCCTACCCTCCACCCGGCTGCGGTCCAGCGGCCGCAGCCGGGCTGGCGGGTACGGTCGAGCATGTTCATCCGCCGCCACAAGCTCGCGCCCTACCTGCTGCTGCTGCCGTCGCTGGCCGGCATCGGGCTGGTGCTGGTCTGGCCGACGATCCAGACCGCGCTGCTGTCGTTCCAGAACTTCGGGCTCGGGCAGCTGTCCGGCACCCTGCCCACCCAGTGGGTCGGGTTCAGCAACTTCAGCACCACGCTGGCCGATCCCGAGTTCTGGCTGTCGCTGCGGATCACGGTGGTGTTCGCCGCCGTCGTGGTGGTGCTCAGCCTGCTGGTCGGCACGCTGGTCGGGGTGCTGCTAAACCACCTGGGCCGCAAGATGGCCACCTTCGTCAGCTCGGCCACCCTGCTGGCCTGGGCCACCCCGGTGGCCAGCGCCTCGGTGGTGTTCTACTGGCTGTTCAGCGCGGACGGCGGCGTCGTCGACTGGGGCCTGAGCAAGCTGCCGAGCTGGCTGGGCGGCGGCCCGCACTGGGCCGCCTACAACTGGACGACCAGCGGGGCGCTGCCCGCCTACACCGTGCTCACGTTGCTGGTGGTGTGGATGGGCTTCCCGTTCATCGCCACCACCGTGCTGGCCGGCCTGAAGACGATCCCGGCCGAGCTGCTGGAGGCGGCCCGGGTGGACGGGGCCAGCCCGTGGCGCTCGTTCCGCACCGTCACCTTCCCGCTGATGAAGCCGATCTTCCTGGTCCTGCTGCTGCTGTCGATCATCTGGGACTTCGGCATCTTCACCCAGACCTACTTCGTCACCGGTGAGCTCGGGAACCGCGACGAGTACAACCTGTCCCTCTACCTGTACGACAAGGCGTTCACGATGCCGCCCAGCTACGGGCTGGGCGCGGCGCTGGCGCTGATCCTCACCGTCGTCCTGCTCATCGTCACGGTCGGCTACGTCCGTGCCTCCGTCCGCCAGGGAGCGATCTCTTGACCGCACTGCCTCAATCCCTCGGCCGCGCCGGGCGCGCGGGCGGCGCCGCGGGCCGACGCGTGTCCCGGCGCACCACCCAGCGGTTCGCGCTGAACAGCATCGGCGTGATCGTCGCGCTGGTCACGCTGTTCCCGATCTTGTGGATGATCTCGTCGGCGTTCAAGCCGTCGACCGAGCTGTTCTCGCTGACCCCGCAGCCGATCCCGCTGCACCCGACCCTGCACAACTTCTCCAACGTGATGAACGGCAAGGCGGCCGGGATCGGCATCTCGTTCTGGGTGTTCGCCCGCAACAGCGTGTTCGTGACCGTGGTCACGGTGGTGCTGGCCTCGCTGGTGTCGCTGCTGGCGGCGGTGGCGGTGGCCCGGTTCAAGTTCCGGTTCCGGGCCTCGTTCCTGATCATGCTGCTGATCGTGCAGATGCTGCCGGCCCAGGCGCTGGTCATCCCGCTGTTCATCGACTTCCGCGGCATCGGGCTGCTGGACAACCTGGTCGGGCTGATCCTCATCTACTCGGCTCAGGCGCTGCCACTGTCGGTCTGGCTGCTGCGCAACTTCGTGGCGGCGGTGCCGCGCGACCTGGAAGAGGCGGCGGCGATCGACGGGGCGGGACCGGTCAAGGTGTTCTGGCGGATCCTGTTCCCGCTGGTCGCGCCCGGCCTGGTCGCCACCAGCATCTTCTCGTTCATCACGGCCTGGAACGAGTTCGTGTTCGCGCTCACGTTCCTCGGCACCGACCAGGCCAAGTACACGCTGCCGATCTACGTGCAGTACTTCTTCGGGCGGGGATCCGCGGACTGGGGAGGCATCATGGCCGCGTCGACGCTGTACACGATCCCGGTGGTGGTGTTCTTCCTGTTCGTCCAGCGCCGGATGGTCGGCGGCCTGGTCGCCGGGGCGGTGAAGGGATGAGCCGCGAAGGTTCCGTCCGTGACGGGGTGGACCCGGGGCTCGCCCGGCTGGCCGACGCCGTCCTCATCCCGCCGTTTCCCGGGCACACTCCCCCGCGGTGGATCCTGGCCGCATTGGAGGGCGGGCTGGCGGGCGTCACTTTGTTTGGCCCCAACGTGTCCGACCCGGAGCAGATCGCGCTGCTCACCGGAGCACTGCGGGACGTCACCGACGAGCCGGTCATCGCCATCGACGAGGAAGGCGGCGACGTCACCCGGGTCACCTACTGGAGCGGCAGCCTGTACCCGGGCAACGCCGCGCTGGGGGCGATCGACGACCCGGACCTGACCGAGCGAGTGCACCGGGCGATCGGTACCGACCTGGCCGTTCTGGGGATCAACGTCGATCTGGCCCCGTGCGTGGACGTGCTCGACGGGGAGGAGAACCCGGCCATCGGCACCCGGTCGTTCGGGTCCGACCCGGCCCTGGTGTCCCGGCACGCGGCCGCCGCCGTGCGCGGCCTGCAGTCGGCCGGGGTGGCGGCGACCGCCAAGCACTTCCCCGGCCACGGCAGCACCCGGGCCGACACCCACGAGGTGGTGGCGGCGATCACCGGCGACCTGGCCGAGGTCCGGCGCCGCGACCTGCCGCCCTTTCTGGCCGCGATCGCGGCCGGGACGGCGGCCGTCATGCCCGGCCACCTGCGGCTGCCGGAGCTGACCGGTGACCTGCCGGCCAGCCTGTCGCCGGCCGCGATGACCGGCCTGCTCCGCGGCGAACTGGGGTTCGAGGGCACGATCATCTCCGACGCGCTGGAGATGCGGGCGGTCAGCGGCCCGTACGGGATCGCCGAGGCGGCGGTGATGGCGATCACCGCCGGGGTCGACCTGCTGTGCCTGGGCCGGGACGTGCCCGAGGGCGAGTACCGCGCGATCGTGGCGGCGATCTCGGAGGCGGCGCGGTCGGGGCGGCTTCCGGCCGGGCGGCTGGAAGAGGCGGCCGACCGGGTGGCCCGGATGCGAACCTGGCTGGCGGCGGGCCGGGCGGCCCGGGGAGTCGGGCGGGGTGCTGGCGCCGGCGTCGGGCGGGGTGCTGGCGCCGGCGTCGGGCCGGGGCTCGGCCGGGCGCCGGTGGAGCTGAACGGGGCCGGGATCGGGCTGCGGGCGGCGCGGCGGGCGGTTCAGCTGTCGGGCGCGCGGCCGTCGCTGACCGATCCGCTCATCGTCGAGGTCGAGCCGCGCGGGAACGTGGCGGTCGGGCGGGCGGCCTGGGGGCTGGGACCGTGGGCGCCGGCCGGCAGCGTGCGGCGGATCGCGGCCCAGCCGGCGGCGGCGCAGGCGGCGGCGGTCGTTGAGGGCTGCGGGGTGAACGGGGATCTTGACGGGGGCGCGATCGGCGAGGTGGATGCCGAGTCGAGCACGCCGGTGCCGATCCCGCTGGAAGAAGGCGAGGAGCCGGCCCAGGAAGCCACCGCCGCCGACCTGCTGGCCGACGCCGCCGGCCGGTCGCTGGTGCTGGTGGTGCGGGACGCGCACCGCAGCCCGGCCACCCAGGAGCTGGTGACCGCGGTGCTGGGCGAGCGGCCGGACGCGGTCGTGGTGGAGATGGGCCTGCCGGTGTGGCGGCCGGCGGCCGGTTCCTACGGGGCCTACGTGGCGACGTGGGGAGCGGCGCGGGTCAACGCCCAGGCGGCGGCCGAGGTGCTGGGGCTGGTGACGGCCTGAGGTTGAGGTGACGGGTGCCCGGGCCGGACGGGGGTTGGCCCGGGCCGCGGGGTCGGCGGGCTGGCGTTGGCGGTCAGCCCGCTGAGGGCAGCTGGCCGTGCTCGGCCTGCTCGGCCAGGTTGCGGCTCTCCGGGAGCGGGAGGCCGCGTGCCTGCGGCGGCAGCCGCCAGATCGTGTTGCCGCCCATCAGGCTGAACGTCTTGACGTGGACCAGCGGCGCGCCCGGGCGGGGCCGGACGCTGGAGCCGCGTTCCTCGTTGCCGCCCATGATCGAGAACCCGCTGACCTCCACGTCGACCGAGTCGGGCAGGTAAATGGTCGAGCCGCCCATGAGCGCGTACAGGTTCAGGGTCAGGCCGCCACCGTCGATCTCGGCGTCGCGCAGGTCGATCTCGTCGCCGCCCATGATGGCCAGGCTGTTGAGCTGAGACCCGGTCCGGAACCGGCCCCGGCGGCGGGAGCCGCCCATGATGGCCACGAACCAGCGGACCGGGGGCTTGCGGGCGGCCGCCGGGGCGGCTTCGGCGGGCAGGTCGCGGGTGATCGTGGCCAGATCGGCGCGGGTCTTGGCGGTCAGCGCCCGGCCCGCGCGTTCCTCCAGCTCGTCGAGGGTCAGGCGGCCTTCGGCGGCGTGGCCGCTGAGGACCTGGAGGGCGGCGTCACGCTCGGAGTCGGAGACGCGCAGCTCGCCCTCGGGTACCGGCTGTCCCGGACCGGCTGGCCGTGGCTCTCCCGGGTCGGCTGGCGCTGGCTGTCCCGGGCTGGTCATCGGCTGTCCCTCCGGTTGGTCGGCCCCCGGTGCTGATTGTGCCCTGACCGCCGGGCGGGGCGTCAACTCGCCGGGCGGTGGGCTGGGCAGGTTTTCAGGGGCGCCCCGGCGTGTGTGGTGGGGCGCCTGCTGACCAGGAGCTTCGCGCGCCAATGCAAGAGAATGGTGGTTCAGGCGGCATAATGCTGCCCATGCGGCTTTCAGCCCGAGCGGACTATGCACTGCGCGCAGCAATCGAGCTGGCGGCGGCGACGGACAGCCACGTGACGGCCGACAAGATCGCGCGCGCTCAGCAGATTCCCGGCAAGTTCCTCGAGACGATCCTGACCCAGCTGCGGCGGGCGGGCCTGATCCGCAGCCAGCGCGGGCCCGAGGGCGGCTTCTGGCTGGCTCGCCCGGCCAGCGAGATCTCGCTGGCCGACATCATCCGCGCCATCGACGGCCCGCTGCTGGGCGTGCGCGGCGAGCGCCCCGAGAACATCGAGTACCCCGGCGCGGCCGAGCCGCTCCAGCAGGTGTGGATCGCGCTACGGGCCAACGAGCGGGCCATCCTGGAAGAGGTCACGCTCGGCCACATCGTCGCGGGCGACCTGCCGGCCAGCGTGCGGATACTCACCGACGACCCGAAGGCCTGGGTCTAGGCCGTCACCGTCCCCGTGCCGGGCTGGCGGGGGTGCCCCGGCCCGGGCTGGCCCGTGGGCCGGCCGGGGCTGGCCCGTGGGCCGGCCGGGGCTGGTCCGTGGAAAAGCAAGTGGCGGGCGCGTTGGTGCTGCGCCCGCCACGTTGCGGTTATCTATAAGGTCCAGGTCTTTAGACCGGGACCATGTCGGTCACTTCGTGTACGTGGGAATCGACGTCCCCGAACTCGCCAGCCGGGCCGGAGGTCAGGTCATCCGTGCTGAAGCTGGCGGTCCGCACCGAACCGATCGTGACTTCGTCGCCCGCGGGGAGCTTGGGCTCCCGCGGCGCGCCGAGCACCGGCTCGTTCTGCAGCTCGGCCAGAGCGAAGTTGTCCGCGACTTCGCGGAAAACCTGGGAGAGCGGAATCCCCAGCGCGCTGCAGATAGCTGACAGCAGCTCCGATGAGGCTTCCTTCTGCCCCCGCTCCACTTCAGACAGGTAGCCCAACGAGACCCGAGCTGAGGCAGATACCTCTCTCAGGGTCCGACCCTGCCGCAGGCGTAGCCGACGCAGCACGTCACCGAGCAAGTGACGAAGCAAAACCATCGTCGCACTCCTTCCCGAGGCAGAACCGTTACCCTCCACGGTACCTGTCCCGATGGTCAGACCGGGAGTCCGCAACGGTCCCTTTCGCTTCTGACGTAACGCTGTAATCACCGGATGTCTTCCCGGGCATAACCGGGTGTCTTCCCGAAGCCGGCCCAGCAACAGCGCCAGTGACCGCTCTACCGTCAGCCTACGGATACGGTCGCGGTCCCCGTCAAGCGCCAGGGTGCGAACGACCGTGTCGTCGTGGGCGCTGACCGCGATGTGGACGGTGCCGACCGGCTGGCCGTCGGCCGGGTCGGGGCCGGCCACGCCGGTGGTGGCCACCCCGAAGGTGGCGCCGAGGCGACGGCGGACGCCGTTGGCCATGGCCGCGGCCACGCCCGGCCAGACCGCGCCGTGCTCGTCGAGCATGGCCTGGGGCACCCCGAGCAGGGTCGCCTTGAGGTCGGTGGCGTAGCTGACCACTCCCCCGCGGACGGCCTCGGACGCGCCCGGGATGCTGGTCAGGGCGGCCGCCACCAGGCCGCCGGTCAGCGACTCGGCCGCCGCCACCGTCTGCCCGGCCGCGCGCAGCATGGCGATGACGTGGCCGGCCAGCTCGTCGCCGGCCTCCCCCGGGTCCTGCGTCATGTCCCCCCCTGCGGGCTGGAGCGGCCCAGCCGGGCCGCCTGCAGCACGTAGTCCACGCCGGTGACCAGCGTGACGGCCACGGCCAGACCCATCACGATAGGGCGTGCCAGCCCGAACGGGCCGGGCAGGAGGTACAAGCTGATCGCGATCATCTGCAGCAGCGTCTTGAGCTTGCCGCCGCGGCTGGCCGCGATCACGCCGCGGTGGATGACCGCGAACCGGAGCACGGTGATGCCGACCTCGCGGACTCCGATCGCGGCCGTCACCCACCAGGACAGCTCGTGCAGGGCCGACAGGGTGATGAGGGCGGCGCCGGTCAGCGCCTTGTCGGCGATCGGGTCGGCGATCTTGCCGAAGTCGGTGACCAGGCCACGCGACCGGGCCAGCCGCCCGTCCAGGAAGTCGGTGGCCGACGCCACCCAGAACAGCACGAACGCCACGACCCGCCAGCTGGTGGGGCCGGCCGCCAGGCACAGCACGAAGGCCGGGACCAGCACGATGCGGACGATGGTGAGCACGTTGGCCACGTTGACGAGGCCGGGAGCGGGCTCAGGGGCCGCCTGGGCCGCTTCTGGCGGCCCGAGTGGCGGTGGCGCCTGGCCCGGCGAGGTCACCGCCGATCCGCCTGCGATGACGGCTGCGAGGACGCCGGGGACAGGCCCGCCAGCTCGTCGGTGGTGGCGGTCAGGTCGACGCCGTCCGAGCCGGTCACGGTGGCCCGGACGATCTGGCCGGAGGTCAGCTCCCGGCCGGAGCGGACGGTGGTGGTCCCGTCGACCTCGGGGGCCTGGTGGGCGGACCGGCCCTCGTACTGGCCATCGGCCAGCTTCTCCTCGATCAGCACCTCGACGGTCTGGCCGACGCGGTCGGCCCCGCGCTGGGCCATCAGCTCCTCGGCCAGGTCGGCGACCTCTTCCACCCGGCGGGCGACCTCGGCCTCGTCCAGGTGGCCGGGCAGCGACTCGGCCTCGGTGCCGTCCTCGTCGGAGTAGCCGAACACGCCGATCGCGTCCAGCCGGGCGCTGGACAGGAACTGCTCCAGCTCCTCGAGGTCGTGGGCGGACTCGCCGGGGAAGCCGACGATGAAGTTGGAGCGGACGCCGGCCTCGGGCGCCAGCGCGCGGATGCGGTCGAGCAGGTCCAGGAACCGCGGGCGGTCGCCGAACCGGCGCATGGACCGCAGCACCGGGCCGCTGGCGTGCTGGAACGACAGGTCGAAGTAGGGCGCCACCCCGGGGGTGCCCGCGATGACCTCGATCAGGCCGGGCCGCAGCTCGGCGGGCTGCAGGTAGCTGACCCGGACCCGCTCGATGCCGGGCACCGCCGCCAGCTCGGGCAGCACCGTCTCCAGCAGCCGCAGGTCACCGAGGTCCTTGCCGTAGGAGGTGGAGTTCTCGCTGACCAGGAACAGCTCGCGGACGCCCTGGCTGGCCAGCCATTCGGCCTCGGCCAGCAGCTCGGGCGGGCGGCGGGAGGCGAACGCGCCCCGGAACGACGGGATCGCGCAGAACGAGCAGCGCCGGTCGCAGCCGGAGGCGATCTTGAGGGGGGCGACCACGCTGTCGGACAGCCGCCGCCGCAAGGTGCGCGGGCCGGACGCGGGCGCCACCCCCGGCGGCAGGTCAGCCGGAGCGCTGGCCCGGGCCGCCTCGGCCGCCGCGGTCCGCTCGACCGGGCTGATCGGCAGCAGGGTGCGCCGGTCGCGGGGGGTGTGGGCGGTCCGGTGCTGACCGGCCAGGATGTCGTCGAGGCGGCCGACGATGTTGCCGTAGTCGTCGAAGCTGAGGATCTCGGCCTCGGGCAGCGCGTCGGCCAGCTCGTGGCCGTAGCGCTCGGCCAGGCAGCCGACGGCCGCGACCTTGGCCCCGGACTCGGCCGCGCCCAGCAGCTCGTCGATCGACTCCTGCTTGGCGGCCTGGATGAACCCGCAGGTGTTGACCATGACCACGCTGGCGTCCTCGCCCTCGGCGGCCAGCTCCCAGCCGCCGGCCGCCAGCCGGGCGGCCAGCTCCTCGGAGTCGACCTCGTTACGGGCGCAGCCCAGAGTTACCAGGCTGACGGTCCGGCGGCGGGCATGGTCGGAGACATCGGGGCGGGAAGGCACACCGGCAGATTACTGCCCCGCCGGGGGTGCCCGGGCGGGCTCAGCCCTGGGCGCCGGAGGCCAGCCCGGCGCTGCCAGCCGGCGACGGGGAGATCTGGACCTTCTGGGCCGGCCCGACGCTGAGGGTCACCGGCTGCTGGTCGGCGCCGGTGGACTGCTTCTTGCCGTTGATCGTCAGGTCGACCCCGGACGGGTTACCCAGGCGCAGGTTGACGGCCTGGGTCTCCTTCCAGCTCTGGGTGGAGCCGGCCGGGACCACACCGCTGTAGATCGTGTCGCCCTTGTCGTTGGTCAGGAACACCCAGCAGTCCTCGACCGCGGAGAGCTGGATGACGACGTCGCTGGGCGCGCTGACGGTCGGGGTGGGGCTGGGCGCGGCCGGCTTGGGCGCGGCCGAGTGGGTGGCGGTCGCCCGCGGGGCGATCGCGGCCGCCGGCGTCCCGGAGCTGCCGGAGCCGGCCGAGACGAAGTGGTAGACGCCATAGCCGACCACCACCAGCAGGGCCAGGATCATGGCCACGCTCCAGTTGAGGGAGCGGCGTTCCTTGATCCGGAGCGGGGCGGCGGGCTCGAACACGTCGGCCGCCCGGGTGGGCTGGGGAGCGCCGCCGTGGGCCTGGTCGTACTCCTGGATCAGCGGCTCGGGGTCGAGCCCGACCACGGACGCGATGCTGCGGATGTGCCCCCGGGCGTAGAAGTCGCCGCCGCAGGCCGAGAAGTCGTTCTGCTCGATGCCGCGGATGATGGTTTCCCTGATCCGGGTCCGCTCGCTGACCTGCGTAACGGTGAGACCGGACTGCCGGCGTGCCTCCGCCAGCGTGTCACCGATGCTCACGCTGTGCCTCCACTGGCGCTTCGTCCTGGGTGCTGTCTCCACGTGCGGGAGCCGCTACGAAGTGTAAGCGTCCCCGCCGGGGCCGGAATGCAAAAGCAGGCTACCGCGCCAATCCTGGTGAAGCGGTAAAGACACGACCCGGGCAGCACCCGGCGTGTCGGCGTCGTCGCAGGTCAGTCGCCTCGCAGTGAGGCCAGAACCTCGCCCAGATCGTCCGGCTTGATCATGACGTCGCGTGCTTTGGACCCCTCACTGGGGCCGACGACGCCCCGGCTCTCGAGCAGGTCCATCAGGCGGCCGGCCTTGGCGAAGCCGACCCGGAGCTTGCGCTGCAGCATCGAGGTCGACCCGAACTGGGTGGAGACGATCAGCTCGGCCGCCTGGACCAGCAGTTCGAGGTCGTCGCCGATGTCGGTGTCGATCTCGCGCTTCTCCGGAGCGGCCGAGACGTCCTCGCGGTAGTCGGGCTCGGCCTGCTTCTTGCAGTGGGCGACGATGTCGCGGATCTCCTTCTCCGCGACGAAGGCGTTCTGCAGCCGCATCGGCTTGCTCGCGCCCATCGGCAGGAACAGCGCGTCGCCCTGGCCGACCAGCTTCTCGGCGCCCGGCTGGTCGAGGATGACCCGGCTGTCGGCCAGGCTGGAGGTGGCGAAGGCCAGCCGGGACGGCACGTTCGCCTTGATCAGGCCGGTGACCACGTCGACGCTGGGCCGCTGGGTGGCCAGCACCAGGTGGATGCCGGCCGCCCGGGCCAGCTGGGTGATGCGGACGACCGAGTCTTCGACGTCGCGGGGGGCGACCATCATCAGGTCGGCCAGCTCGTCCACGATGGCCAGCAGGTAAGGGTAGGGCCGGTAGACCCGCTCGCTGCCGGGCGGGGCGGTCAGCTTGCCCGCCCGGACCGCCTTGTTGAAGTCGTCCACGTGCCGGAACCCGGACGCGGCGAGGTCGTCGTAGCGCCGCTCCATCTCCCCCACCACCCAGTCCAGGGCCTCGGCGGCCTTCTTGGGGTTGGTGATGATCGGGGTGATCAGGTGCGGGATGCCCTCGTAGATGCTCAGCTCGACCCGCTTGGGGTCGACCAGGATCATCCGCACCTCGTCCGGGGTGGCGCGGGTCAGCACCGAGGTGATCAGGCCGTTGATGCAGACCGACTTACCGGATCCGGTGGCGCCGGCGATCAGCATGTGCGGCATCTTGGCCAGGTTGGCCACCACCGTGTGACCCTCGACGTCCTTGCCCAGCCCGACCACCATCGGGTGGTGGTCGGTGATCGCGACCTGGGACTTGAGCACGTCGCCGAGGCTGACGATCTCCTTGTCGATGTTGGGGATCTCCACCCCGATGGCCGACTTGCCGGGAATCGGGGAGATGATCCGGACGTCGGCGCTCTTGACCGCGTAGGAGATGTTCTTGGACAGCGCGGTGACCCGCTCGACCTTGACCGCGGGCCCGAGCTCGATCTCGTACCGGGTCACGGTCGGGCCGCGGGTGAAGTCGGTGACCTGGGCGTCCACGTTGAACTGCTCGAGCACCTCCGACAGCGCCCGCACGATGATGTCGTTGGCCTTGGTGTGCGCCTTGGGGGCCGAGCCGGGCCGCAGCAGCGCGGCCGGCGGCAGCGTGTAGCTGGTGGCCGCGCCGGTCAGCGTGAGCTGCTCGGGCTTGCGGAAGTGCTCGGCTTCCATCGGCGGCGCGGGCGGCGGGGCGGGCTTGGGCGGAATCGGCCGGGCGGCCGCGGGCGGGGCGCCGGCGTCGCCCGTCAGGCCGGGGCCGGCCGGGGTGCCGCCGGCGCCGGGCTGGCCGGGCAGGAAGCCGAGCGCCTCCAGCAGGCCCTCGTCGGTCTCCGGGCCGGGCTGGGCGCCGGGCGGCGGGCCGCCCGGGTCACCAAGGCCGGCGGCCGGGTCGTCGAGCGGGCCGAGCTGCTTGCGGCCCTTGCCCGCACCGAGCAGCGGGGAGTCGTAGGGCTTGATGCGGTCGCCGCCTTCGAGGGCGCCCTTGGCCCCCCGGGCGGCCTTGGACAGCTGGCCGCGGATGCCCTTGCCACCCGGCTCGAGCGCGATGGGCTCGCCGTCTTCGCCGTACTCCTCGCCGTAGTCCTCGTCCTCACCGAACACCCGGGTCCGGCGGCCGAAGTACTCGCGGGCCTCCTCGACCCGGTCCGGCACCCGGTGCAGCGGGGTGCCGGTGATGACGAGGATGCCGAACCCGGCCACCAGGGCCAGCACCGGCGCGGCCACGTAGGGGGTGAGCGCCTTGGACAGCGGGGCGGAGACCACGAACCCGATCAGGCCGGCCGCGTGCCGCATGGCCCGCTCGCCGTCGGCCGGGGAGGGGGTGCCGTTGGCGATGTGCAGCAGCCCCAGCACCCCGATGCTGAGCGCCCCCCAGCCGATGACCACCCGCCCGGTCTGGGAGTTGTGCTCCGGGTGGCGCAGGTAGCGCCAGGACAGCATCCCGGCCAGCAGCGGCGTCAGCCAGGCAGCCGAACCGGCGGCCCCGTGGATGAAGGCCGACAGCCCGTGGCCGATCGGGTTGTTCATGTTCCACCAGATGCTGGCGGCGAGCACGAACGCGATCGCCAGCCAGAGCAGCCCGATCCCGTCCCGGCGGTGCTCGGGCTCCAGGTCACGGGCGCTCCGCCCGATGTGGCGAGCCCCGAACCCGACCGCACCGGCCGCCACCATCCAGGCGGCCGCGATCGCGTGCCCGACCCAGCCGACGAGGATGACGATCGGGTCGTGGGACCGGGACGGGGCAGGCCGCCGGCCCCGGGCGCTGGAGCCGCCTTTGGTGCGAGACGTGCTCCGGCCCTTGCTGGTGCTCCGCGGCTTGCGCTTCGCCGTGGAAGGGCCGCGGGTGGTGGTGGACCGGCCCGCGGCAGGCTTGCGCCGGGCAGGGCCGGACGGCTCCGCGCGGAAGTCGCCGGAATCCCCACCGCGCGGTCGGGTGGAGCTCTTGGGCGCACGGGTGGCCATGGTGCCAACGGTAACCAAGACCGGGACCGGCCCGTGGGACGCGGAACGGTGTGTCGAGCGGTCAGGTGTTGGCGGGCAGTTCGGTGCCGGCGCCGCGGCGGCGGACCTTGATCAGGTCGCGGCGGTGCTCGGGCAGGGTGGGCTCGGCCGCACCCTCGACCGTGAAGCCGGCGTCGGCGATCATCTCCAGGTCCTGCTGGCCGGCCTGGCCCTCGCTGGTCAGGTAGTCGCCGAGGAAGATCGAGTTGGCGATGTGCAGGGCCAGCGGCTGCAGCGAGCGCAGGTGCAGTTCGCGGCCGCCGGCCAGCCGGACCTCGGCGTCCGGGCAGACGAACCGGACCATGGCCAGGATGCGCAGGCAACGCTGCGGAGTCAGGGTCCACTCCCCCGCCAGCGGGGTGCCCTCGAACGGGATCAGGAAGTTGACCGGCACCGAGTCCGGGTCCAGGTCGCGCAGGGCGAAGGCGGCGTCGACCAGGTCGGCGTCGGTCTCCCCCATCCCCGCGATCAGGCCCGAGCAGGGTGACAGGCCGGCCGCGGCCGCCTGCTGGACGGTGTCGACCCGGTCGGCGAAGTCGTGGGTGGTGCAGATATCGCCGTAGTGGGCCTCGGCCGTGTTCAGGTTGTGGTTGTAGGCGTCGGCGCCCGCCTCGCGCAGGCGTTCGGCCTGGTCCTGGCGGAGCAGGCCGAGGCAGGCGCACACCTCGACGTCCGGGTGCTCGGCCTTGAACGTGCCGATCATCTCCGACACCCGGGTCACGTCCCGGTCGGCCGGACCGCGGCCACTGGCCACCAGGCAGACCCGCTTGGCCCCGGCCGCCACCCCGGCCTGCGCAGCCGAAAGCACCTCATCGGGCTTCAGCCAGCTGTACTTGAGCACGTCGGCACCGGAGCCGAGCCGCTGCGAACAGTAGAAGCAGTCCTCGGGGCACAGCCCGCTCTTGACGTTGACCAGATAGTTCAGCTTGACCCGGCGGCCGAAGAACCGCCGCCGGACCTGGAAGGCGGCCGCCACGACGTCCAGCAGTTCGTCGTCGCTGCTGGCCAGGACGGCGAGCGCCTCCTGCCGGGTCGGGCGCTCACGGTCGAGCGCCTTGGCGGTCAGCGCGTCCAGCCACGGCATATGGTCGTCCTCCCGAAATTTCCCACGGTCACCAGGGCTGACCGTATCAGCAGGCGAGTAGGGTCACTTTCGGCCCTTCGGCGCAAGCTCACGGCGGGAGCGCGGGATGAAGATCGCGATTCTTGACGACTACCAGGACGTGGCCCTCGGTTACGCCGACTGGAAGGGGCTGCCGGGCTCGCCCGAGGTGACGGTGTTCAGCGACCACATCGCCCGGCACGAGCTGCTGGCCAGCAGCTTGCGGCCGTTCGACGTGATCGTGGCCATGCGCGAGCGGACCGCGTTCCCGGCCAGCCTGCTGGCACTCCTGCCCGACCTGCGGCTGCTGGTCACCACCGGAATGGGCAACGCCGCGATCGACATGGAGGCGGCCCGCGCCCGCGGGATCACGGTGTGCGGGACCGGCGGCGTGGACGGGGCCACCGCCGAGCTGACCTGGGGCCTGATCCTGGCCCTGGTCCGGCACATCCCGGAAGAGGACCGGCGGATGCGGGCGGCGGCCGGCGCGGGCGGAGCGGCGCTGCCGGTCCGGGGCGGCTGGCAGCGCACGGTCGGGACCGGCCTGCGGGACAAGCAGCTCGGCGTGGTCGGGCTCGGCCGCCAGGGTCGCGAGGTGGCGGCCGTCGGGAAGGCGTTCGGCATGAACGTCACCGCCTGGAGCCAGAACCTGGACCCGGACCAGGCCCGCGAGCTGGGCGTCGAGCCGGTCAGCAAGGAGCAGCTGTTCTCCCGGGCGGATGTGGTGACCGTCCACTACAAGCTCAGCGCGCGCAGCACCGGGCTGGTCGGGGCGGCCGAGCTGCGGCTCATGAAGCCGACCGCCTACCTGATCAATACGTCGCGGGGGCCGATCGTCGATACCGGCGCGC
>Ga0213875_10000373_pt1 | contig 41081 bp, 38 predicted proteins | sample BarmaccomBMRX_R8_FD_160105 | JGI IMG/M metagenome (GOLD analysis project Ga0213875, IMG submission 160105) | Root-associated microbial communities from Barbacenia macrantha in rupestrian grasslands, the National Park of Serra do Cipo, Brazil - RX_R8 | ecosystem: Host-associated > Plants > Roots...
GGCAAGAACACCATCAGCGGCTACGCCAACAGCGGCCACTTCTGCGGCACCAACGACCGCTACCGGGTCTACTTCACCGCCCAGTTCGACCAGGACTTCGCCACCGTCGGAACGTGGCACAACGGTGCGGTGACACCGGGCAAGACCAGCGACCGCGGCGAATCGCGGGCCAAGGCACCGAACGTCGCGCGGGACGGTTCGACTCCGCGCGCCGGTCTGTCCCGTTCGGTCGAGCCGTTGGACACCACCGTGTCCGGGCCGGGAAGCGGTGCCTACGTCACCTTCGACACACTGAAGTCCGCAACCGTCAACGCCAGGGTCGGCATCTCGTTCACCTCGGCGGAAGGCGCGCTGGCCAACCTGAAGGCCGAGAACAGTGACAGGCCGTTCGACCAGGTCGCCGCCGCGGCACGCGAGTCGTGGAACGACCGGCTCAACCAGATCCAGGTCGGCGGCGGCACCAACGACCAGCGGACCATCTTCTACACCGCGCTCTACCACAGCCTGTTGCAGCCCAACGTGTTCTCCGACGTCGACGGACGCTACGCCGGCTTCGACGGACAGGTGCACACGGTAACCGGTGGGCACGTGATCTATACCAACTTCTCGGGGTGGGACGTCTACCGTTCGGAGGTGCAGCTGCTCGCCCTGCTCGCGCCGAAGGAGACGTCGGACATCGTCTACTCCATGATGCGGTTCGCCGAGCAGGGAGGGTCGTGGGACCGGTGGACGGTGGCCAACGACTACACCGGCGTAATGAACGGCGATCCCTACCACGCCATCGTGTCGAGCGTGTACGCGTTCGGAGCCAAGGACTTCGACGCATACCGGGCATTGCTGCTCATGGTCCGGGGAGCAACTCAACCGACGAAGGGCTACGTGGAACGACCGGGGCTCACCGACTACATGAAGCTGGGCTACGTCCCCGGTGTCGCCTCGGACACGCTGGAATACACCAGCGCCGACTTCGCCATCGCACAGCTGGCACGCAGACTGGGAGATTCGGCCACCTACGACACCTTCATCAAACGGGCACAGAACTGGCAGAACCTCTACAACCCGGCAACCGGCTACCTGCAGCCACGCACTGTGGACGGTTCGTTCTCCAGTCCGTTCAAGGCGGAGTCACCCGACGGCTACACCGAGGGCAACGCCGCGCAGTACCGGTGGATGGTGCCGTACAACTACCAGGGCCTGATCACCGCACTCGGCGGCGACCAGGCGGTCAACGACCAGCTCGACGAGTTCTTCACCAAGCTCAACGCCGGCCCGCACGACGCACACGCCTTCCTCGGTAACGAACCAACCCTGGAAACTCCCTGGATCTACGACTACACCGGCGCCCCGTACAAGACCCAGGCACTAATCAACCGGGTCCGCCAGGAGATCTGGAAGGCCGGCCCCGACGGACTCGTCGGCAACGACGACCTCGGTGAGATGTCGTCCTGGTACGTATGGGCCGCACTCGGCATGTACCCGGAGGTTCCCGGCCGTGCCGAGCTCACCCTGAACACTCCGGAATTTCCCAGTGCCGTCATCACCCGGCCCGGCGGCCAGCGCATCACGATCAATGCGCCCGGCGTTTCCACCTCGACGGCCTACATCGGCTCGCTGAAGGTCAACGGCCAGGACTGGACCAAGCCGTGGCTTCCAGAGTCGTTCGCCAACACGGGCGGGACGCTCGACTTCACAACACAGTCCACGCCGAACACCGCGTGGGGTGCCGCCCCCGGCGACGTGCCTCCCTCGTTCACCGACGGAGCGGCCGGCCAGCGCACCTATGTCGATCCGGCGCGACTTGTGGTGCCGGCCGCTGGCACGGGAACGGCGAGTGTCGGTGTGCAGGACCTGTCCGGCAGGGGAACGAAGGTGCATTGGGTGGCCAGCCCGCCCGCCGGCTTCACGCTCACCCCGTCATCCGGCGACATCGCGGCCGGGTCCGGTGCCAAGGCTGACACCAAGGTGACGGTGTCGGTGGCGCCGGGCACCGCCGAGGCGAACTACCACATCCCGATCGCCTTCACGGGTCCGGACGGTGCCGCTGTCCGGGGCTCCACACTGGACGTCCTCATCGCGCAGCCGGGAAGCATGCGAGCGGCGCTGAACAACGTCGGCATCTCGCCTGACGACAACCAGCCTGTCGGCAACTTCGATGGTGGCGGCTGGAGCTATTCCAGCAACGCGCTGGCGGCCGCCGGGGTGAAACCGGGCGGCACGGTGGGCAGTTCCGACGGGCTCACCTTCACCTGGCCCAACTCACCTGTCGGCGAATTCGACAACGTCGACGCCTTCGGGCAGACCGTCAACCTGACCATGCCCGCGGGCGCCACCCGGCTGTCCCTGCTGGGTGCCGCCGGCGACGGCAACAGCTCCGGCACGCTGACGATCACCTACACGGACGGAACCACGCAGACGGCAGTCGTCGGCCTGTCCGACTGGGCGCTCGGCGGCGGTGGGGCACCGGTGGCGTACAACAACCGGACCGTGGCGACGATGCCTTACCGGAACTCCGACAGCGGCACCTCACAGCAGCTCACGATGTACCTGTTCGCCACCGAGCCGATCACCCTCGCCGCGGGCAAGCAGGTCAGCGGCATCACTCTGCCCAGCGATGTGAAGGGCGGCACGTTCCACGTGTTCAGCATCGCACTGGGCTGAAGCGGCGGTCCTCAGGCGCCCTGGGACATACGGCACCGGGTGGTCGGTGATCCAGATCACCGACCACACTGGTCATATGTTCGCGAATCCAGCCAGCCGGTTCGTCACCGTGGCGGTCGTCGAGGCGATCTCCTGGGCGGGACTGCTGAGCGGCATGTACGTCAAGTACCTTGGCTCTGGGAACCAGCTCGGGGTGCATGTGTTCGGGACGGTCCACGGCGTGGTCTTCCTTGGCTACCTGGCCGTGGTGTTCGCGGTCCGCAAGCCGCTCGCCTGGGACCGGCGCACCACGGTGCTCGCGGTGCTCGCCGGCGTTCCGCCGTTCGGCTCACTGGTGTTCGAGCGCTGGGCGCGACGGACCCGGCGTCTGGACATGGCGGTCGCGCCGGCCAGTTGAGGCCGACACGAGCCGTTCAGTCGGCGAAGTCACCGGCCGCTCGCCGAATCTTGGTGAGCAGCTCCGAGAGTTGCTGGGTCTGCCGTTCCGTCAGACCCTTGAGGCCGAGGTTCATCGCGGACACCGCCACGGTGGCCGCCTCGCGCACGTGCCCGCCCACCTCGGTGATCTCCACGAGGGTGGTTCGGCGGTCCGACGGATGCGGGATCCGTTTGACGAGGCCGTCGGCCTCCAGTCGGTCCACGATGTTGGTCACGCTTGTGGGGTGCAGCTGCAGCCGTTCTCCCATGACCCGCATCGGCAGACTGCCCCGCCGGGAGAAGCCGAGCAGCACCAGCGCTTCGTACCTGGCGAAGGTCAGCCCGTGCGGCCGCAGCGCGCCGTCCACCGCGGACTGCAGGATCTGCTGTACCCGCATGACGCTGGTCACGGCGGCCATCGCGCCCGAGGGGCCGACCCGTTCCTCCCACAGCGCGGCCGCGCGCTCGATGGGATCGAACGGCAGCGGCGAGTTCGGCATGGCTTGCGACGTTAGCACTAGGCTCGGCGTTGTGAGGCCATGATGACTTGGTCGGTCATGATGACTGGGAGGCACCGTGCTGGTCGCGTTCAGCGTGTCCCCGCTCGGCGGGGAATCCGACAGTGTGGCCGAGGCGGTGGCCGAAGCGGTCCGCGTGGTGCGGGATTCCGGGCTGCCCAACGAAACCACCAGCATGTTCACCACCATCGAGGGCGAGAGCTGGGATGAGGTGATGGACGTCGTCAGACGTGCCGTCGAGGCCGTCCAGGCCAGGGCGCCGAGGGTGTCGCTGGTGCTCAAGGCCGACATCCGACCGGGGCACGACGACCAGCTGCACGCCAAGGTGGAACGGGTCGAGCGTTACCTCGCCGAGTAGGTGGCCTCCTTGGTTACGGTGTTCGACTTCGTGTCAGGATGGAAGCGTGACAAGGTCCAATCCTCGCCAGAGTGCGGCACTGTCCGCGGCGCTCGCCGGTGCTGTCGACCTGTCGGCCCTCAAGGCCCGCAGCGAGGCTGCCAGCCGGCCGTCCACCAGCCAGCCAAGTGGTCAGCACGGCGGGAACGCCGGCGGCAGCCCGTGGATCATCGACGTCACCGAGGGCACCTTCCAGGAGGAGGTGCTCGAACGGTCGCTTGAGGTCCCGGTGATCGTCGACCTGTGGGCGACCTGGTGCGGCCCGTGCAAGCAGCTGTCGCCGGTGCTCGAACGGCTGGCCAGCGCCGCCGGCGGCACCTGGATCCTCGCCAAGATCGACGTGGACGCCAATCCGCGCATCGCCCAGGTCTTCGGCGTGCAGTCCATCCCGACCGTGGTGGCCATCGCCGGCGGCCAGCCGGTGGATGCCTTCGCCGGTGCGCTTCCCGAGCCGGAGATCAGGAAGTGGATCGACAGCCTGATCGACGCCCTTCGTGACCAGCTGCCCGGTATCGCGGCGGCCGAGCGTGCCGGCGGTGCCGAGCCCGAGGCGGAGCCGGTGGAGGATCCCAGGTTCGTCGCTGCCGAGGAGGCCTTCGAGCGGGGTGACTTCGCCGCGGCCGAAGCCGCCTACCAGCAGATCCTGGACGCGGAACCGGGCAACGAGGAAGCGAAGGCGGCCTTGGCGCAGGTCCGCTTCACCGCCCGTGCCGAAGCCGCTGATCCCGCCTCGATCGCCGTGGCCGACGCCGCCCCCGACGACGTCGGCGCGCAGCTCGCGGCCGCTGACGCCGAGTTGGCCCAACAGCGGGTCGAGCAGGCGTTCGACCGCCTCGTGGAGACCGTGCGCCGCAGCGCCGGCGAGGACAGGAACAAAGCCAGGGAACACCTCGTCGAACTGTTCGGGCTGTTCCCCGCCGACGACGAACGGGTCGCGGCAGCGCGGCGGAACCTGGCGAGCGCCCTGTTCTGAGACACGTGCCGGATCCCGCCCGCCGTTGTGGTCAGGAGAACTGCTGGGTGCAGGTGTCCATGCCCTGCAGGTAGCCGATTCGCAGGGCCTCGACCCTGGCGAACCCGGCGGCGGCCGGCTTGCCGTCGACGTCGGCGGCGATGAGGCTGTTGTCGCGCAGTAGCTCGGCGATTGCCTTGTCCAGATCGCCGGCGGTCAGAGCGGCCTTGCCCGAGTCGGGTTGTTTCTTGCCGGAGGGGAGCTTCATGGCCGCTCCCCAGGCGCCGACGAGGCAGGCTGTTTGCAGCGCCGCGCTGGTGCCGGTCAGCGACAGGTTGGCCGACTTCAGCACGGCCAACGCGTAGCGCGAGACGATCTCGCCGAACGCGGCGAAGTCGCCGATGCCGGTGCCTTGTCCCCGCACGGGTGGCGTGCCGATCTCGGTCAGCTTGGGCACGTCCAAGGAGATCATGTTGGTGGACGGGCAGTAGGAGGCCGGTGACGTGGTCTGCGCGTCCGAGCACGCCCGTGCCGAGGCGCCGAACGTCGGAGTTGTGGTGAGTTTCTTGCCGAACACGTCCTTGAGTGCCTGCTCGATGACCTCAAGGTTCTTCTCGTTGATTGGCTCGTTGCCGCCCTGATTCCGGTCCTTCTCGGTGAGGAAGGTCGATTCGGTAGCCCGCTTGGTGATCTCGGACTGGTTGATCTGCGCGCACCGCTTGGGTCCGTCGGTGAACCCGGCCTGGAAGGCGTAGACGCGGTCGAAGGCGCTGCCATGGGCCGTTTGGTCCTTGAACGAGCCGCCGGCCGGGTCGCGCACGGAGAAGGTGGTGGCCAGCACCTTGTTCAGGCCGTCGCCGGTGGACATCTCGAAGTGCTTGGCCTTGCCCTCGGCCACGTAACGGAAGAACCCGCCGGCATAGCAGTCCGCCTGCTGTTCCAGCACGATGCTTGGAGTCGACTTGCTGACGCCACTGGCCGGCCCGAGCTGGTACTGGATCGCGTGGCCCATTTCGTGGGCCAACACCATCGTGACCGACAGCGGGCCGAAGGCCTGGGTCAGCTGGGGAAGCAACTCGCCGCGGTCCCACGACACGCTGTTGTCCACGTTGCAGTAGAACGCGTTGACCAGACGCGCGGTGCTCGTCTCGCACAGCTCCCGGGCCGGCCCGTCCGAGTCGTAGGAGTTCAGCCGGTCGACGGGGCGGAACTGTGTGTTGAACACCTTGGGCAGTTGCTCCGCCCAGTAGTCGTCCACATCGGAGATGGTGTTGAGTGCGAGTCGGTCCATCTGTCCGCCGTCGGATCCCTCGGCGGTCAGGCCGGTGTCGGGGGCTCCCGCGCGCGGGCCGCTCGGGCCGTTGGTCACCGCGAGGCCGGCGACCGAGCCGGGGTCGAGTGCGCCCAGCGGCGACGCCTTGCCGGCCACCGGGGTCGAGCAGGCCGCGAGCAGCCCGACTGCGATCACGAGAGGCGTCACCGCGTGACGCGGACTTTCGATGTTCATTCCGTGCTACCCCACTTGATTGCATGCGCCAGGCCCCAGCGCTGGTTACGCGGCTCTGACGTGCTGGGCACCCTACCCGCCCCATAGTCTTCGCGTATGCGAATCCGGCAGCTGTCGGGCACCGATGCGATGCTGTCGGCATGTACCGGGAGAGGGCAGCCGCGATCGCCGGGTCCTTTGTCTGGGTCAATGAGGTGATCGAGGCGGACGCGGCCCACCGGGTGCTTCCCGACGGCTGCCTGGATCTGCTCTGGATCGGTGGCCGGCTCGTCGTGGCCGGCCCGGACACCACCGCACGCCTGGTGGCCGGTGCCGCCGGCACGGTCGTGGGCTTGCGGTTCGCACCCGGGACGGGTCCAGTCGTACTCGGTGTGCCGGCCAACCGCCTCACCGACCAGCGGATACCGCTGTCGGCGTTGTGGCGTGGCCACCAGGTCAGGCGCCTTGCCGAGCGGGTCGCCGAGGCGGCCGATCCGGGAACCGCGCTGGAGGAGATCGCGGCGGCCAGCCTTCGCGGCCGGGACACCCCGGCCGACCGTCTCGTGAGTGCCGTTGTGGCCGGTTTGTCGGCCGGCCGTTCGGTGGCCGCCGTGGCCGACGAGGTCGGGCTCAGCGACCGGCAGTTGTACCGGCGCAGCCTCGCCGCCTTCGGCTACGGCCCAAAGACCCTGGCCAGGGTGTTCCGAATGCGGCGTGCGCTGGTCGCCGCCCGGAGCGGCACCGGGCTGGCCGAGGTGGCGGCCACCACCGGCTATGCGGACCAGGCACATCTGTCGAGGGAGGTGAGGGCGCTGGCCGGCGTTGCGCTCACTCAGCTCCTCGGGTAGCGAACAGGTCCACGCTGTTGCCGTCGGGGTCGTGGATGACGGCGTAGCGCTGGCCCCAGAATGCGTCCCAGGGTTGCTTGTGGCCCTGATATCCGGCCTCGACGAGTTCGGTGTAGACCTCGTCGACCCTGGCCGGGGAGCCGCAGTCGAAGGCGAGCCCGACGCGGGAAGAGCCGGCCGCCGGCGCCCATCCGGGATCGAAGGAGCGGATCGTGTCAACGGTGTCCCAGGCCATCCGCAGCCCGCCTGGCAGAAGTGCTTCGGTGTGCGGCTGTGTGTCGCCGTCGGCGGGAATGTGCAGTCCGAGCCGGCGATAGAACGCCAGCGACTCGGCCATGTCGGCCACGGCTAGTTCGATAACCGCGAAACGAGGTGTCATGACCGCACGGTAAGCACCCTCCGGCGGTCTGGTCTTGAACGAATCGGACGTTGCGCCGCTTCCTGTTCGGCCAGTGCTCAGACCCCGCAGGCCGTGTGGCCCTCGCGGAAACCGGCGCGGAAGGCGCTCACCCGCGCGAATCCGGTCAGGGTGGCGTGACCGGCAACGTCCCTCGCGGCGAAGTCGTGGCCGAGTAGCAGCTGCACGGCCTCGTCCAGGTCACCGGGGGTAAGGGTGAGGTCAGTGGGGCCCGGAGACGCCAGCAGCGAGGCGGTGTACGAGCCCGCGAGACAGACCGCCTGCCGTCCGGCGTCCGCGCCCCGCACCGGCTTGCCGAGCGCCGCCAGCGCGGCGAGCCCGAACCGGCTCGCGACCAGCGTGCCGATCGCGTAGTCGCCGATGTCCGAGACCAGAGCGGGGGTGTCGCCCCGGGTGCCGAGCACGATCGAATGGCGGTCGGCACAGAACGCGGCGGGCCCCTGGTCTGCGCCTGAGCAGGTGGGCGTGCGGTCGGTCTGGGTGACCGGGGGAGCGGTCCACGGTCGCCCGGCCGCGACGACGATGCGCCCGAAGTAGCCGCGGAGGTCGGGCGTGATCAGGCCGAGTAGGTCGGCGAGTGTGAGGTTGCCTCCGGTAGCCAGATCCTTGCCGCTGGCGAAGCCGCGCTGGGTGAACCTCTGGTTGGTCACCGTCATGCCGAAACACGTCCGCGTGCCCTGCTGATAGCCGTCCTGGAAGGCCGAGACGCGGTCGAACGCGTCGCCATGCGCGCTGGCGGACGACTGCGGGGTTCCGGCAGGGTCGCGGAAGCTGACCAGGGCGCTCAGCGCCCTGTCCAGTTGCCTCGCGTCGATTCGCAGATGGGGCGACTTGCCGTCAGTCACCGAGCGTACGAACGCTCCGGCGTAGCAGTCGGCCATGGTCTCGACCAGGATCGTCGGATAGCGCCGCGGGTCGGCCTGCGCCACCTCGGGGGTGAGACCGGACCTGCTCTGGACCGCGTGCCCCATTTCGTGCGCCAGTACGAGGACGACCGCCGCGTCGCCGAAGCGGTCCCGCAGCACCGGAAGCAGGGAGGCCCGGTCCCAGGCGATCGAATCGCTCCGGGCGCAGTAGAAGGCGTTGCCTTCGATCTCCGAGGCTCGTCCCGTGCAGGGCGGCGGTGTGGCCTTCTGGTCGATGGTGTCGGCGGAGAACACCCCGCCGGAGAGGTCCGTCCACGTCCCGCCGGACAGGGTGGGGAAACTCTCCCGCCAGAACGCCTGGATGTCGGTGATCGCGGTGGCGGCGAGCCGATCGGTGTCGCCACCGTCGGTTCCGTGGACGAACGAGGGGTCCACCGACGAGGACAGCACCGAGTCTCTGGCCACCGCCGTACCCGGCGTCACCACGGCAGTGCACGCCGTGGTGATCATGGCGAACGACAGTGCCGTCGCACAGATTCCGTCCCGGCACCGCATCCATCCAGTGTGCCCCACAGGCCGCCTTGGCGGTTCAGGTGTTGAACAACGCGCTGACCGATTCTCCATTGTGGATTCGTCGGATGGCCTCCGCCAGCGCCGGCGCGACCGAAAGAACGGTGAGTCCGTCCCGTCGCTTGTCCCTGCCGATCGGCACGGTGTCGGTGCAGACTATCTCGGTTACTTCCGGCAGCTCGCCGATCCGTTCGGTGGCCCCGTCGGTGAACAGGCCGTGGGTGCACGCGACGCGGATCGACCGCGCATGCCGTTCCCGCAGTCGCTCGACTAGCTCGATCACCGTGCTGCCCTTGGCGATCTCGTCGTCGAGCACGATCACGTCCCGGCCTTCTACGTCACCGATGATCGAGCTGATGGCGACCTTGTCGTCGGCGAACCGCTGCTTGGCGCCGGCGGCGACGGGCACCCCGACCATCTTGGCGAAGGCGGCTGCGGGCTTGGCGTTGCCGAGGTCGGGCGAGACCACCACCGCGTTGTCCAAATCGTACTCGCGGAAGTGAGTCGTCAGTTCGCGAAGAGCATGCAGGTGGTCAACGGGCACACTGAAGAAGCCGTGCACCTGCGGCGAGTGCAGGGTCATGGTCAGTACCCGGCTCGCGCCCGCGGTCGCCAGCAGGTCGGCCACCAGCCTGCCGCCGACCGACACCCGCGGCATGTCCTTCTTGTCCGAACGTGCGTAGGAGTAGTGCGGGATCACCGCAGTGGTCCGCGCGGCCGACGCGCCGCGCGCCGCGTCGAGCATCAGCAGCAGTTCGACCAGGTTCTCCTGGACCGGTGGTACCAGGGGCTGGATGAGGAACACGTCCCGTTCCCGACAGTTGGCCTGCAACTGCACTTCGAGGCAGTCGTTGGCGAAGCGCTGGGTGCGCACCGGCCAGATCGGGACACCGAGGTACGCGCAGATTTTCGCCGCGAGTTCGGGATGGGCGCTGCCGCTGAAGACCGCGATCTCATGCACGTGCTCAGATGTTACGGGCCGGCGTGCTCGATGTGGTCGAGCGGGATCCGCATGCCGCGTTCGCCGTCCGGATCAACCCTGCCGCAGCGGGCGGAAGAATTCCCTGATCTCGTGCACGAGCGCGTCGGGTCGCTCCAGCGCCGCGAAGTGGCCGCCCCGGTCGAACTCGGTGAATCGCACCAGGTTGTACGCGCGCTCCACCCACTGTTTCGGCGGCACGGACAGTTCCCGCGGAAAGCTGGCGAATCCGGTCGGTGTCCCGACATAGCAGGGTTGAATCGGTGAGTTCGCCCGGTCCTGGTGAGCCTCGTAGTACAGCCGGATGGAGGTGCCGATGGTGTTGGTCAGCCAGTAGAGCGTGATGGTGGTCAGCAGATCGTCCTTGCTGAACGTTGACTCCACGTCGCCGCCGCAGTCGCTCCAGGCGCGGAACTTCTCCACGATCCACGCCGCGAGCCCGGCGGGGGAGTCGGACAGGCCGGCGGCCAGCGTCGCTGGCCTGGTTCCCTGGATGTGCGCGTAGCCGCCCTCCTCGGCGCGCCACGAGGCCTGGCTGTCGACGAACTCCTGCTCGGCTGGACTCAGCGGTGCGGACTCCTCGTTGAGCACAGGCCTCGCCGCCGCCATGTTCAGGTGGATACCCGCCACCGTCCGCTCGTGGTAGCGGCCGAGGCAGGTGGTGACCACCGCGCCCCAGTCGCCGCCCTGTGCGCCATAACGCGGATAGCCGAGCACCTCGACCATCAGCCGGTCGAACAGGTCACCGACGGCCTTCGGGCTCAGTCCAGGCCGTCCGGGATGCGGCGAGAACCCGTAACCGGGAAGGCTGGGGGCGATCACGTCGAAGGCGTCGGCGGGATCACCGCCGTATGCCTCCGGATCGGTCAGCGGACCGATGATCTTGTGTACTTCCCAGAACGAACCGGGCCAGCCATGGGTGAACAGCAGCGGGAACGGCCGCGAGCCGACACCCCTCGCGTGCACGAAGTGCAGTGTGCAGTCGCCCACCTCGGCTAGGAACTGCGGCAGTTCGTTGAGCCGGCGCTCGGCGGCGAACCAGTCGAAATCCTCGCGCCAGTACGTCAGCAGTTCGGCCAAGTAGCCGGGCGGTGTGCCGCATGTCCACTCAGGACCCGATAATGCGGGCGCCAGCCGGGTGTGCGCCAGCCGCTCGCGCAGGTCGTCTATCTGGTCAGGGGGAGTGACGCTGCGAAAGGGACGCACCTGTGTCACGTCGTCTCCCCACTCTCTCCTGACGGCTTCGGACGTCGCGGTTCGCCCCGTCCAGCAAGCATAAGCAAGGGTGGGGGCGAGACGTCGGTCCGGGCCCCCACCCTGTCGTACTTGGATCAGCGTGTGCAGGTGGCCGTCACGGTGGCGGTTGCGTGCCACAATTCGGGTCCGATCTGGGTTGCTACCACCGGATACGACGTCGGGACCACGCAGATCCCGCCGGTCGCATACTGGTAGTTCTTGATTTTCACATCGATGCCGAACTTGGCGGCATCGACTGCGGAGTGCGCGGTTGGGCCGTCCGCGTCGGCGGTGAAGGTGACGATGACCTTGTTGTTCGGTTGGTGTGCCACGGTCTGATGGGCATCTGTTGATGTCGTGGCGAATGCGGGTGTTCCGATCGCCAGGGGGATGGCGACGGCGAAGGCTCCGATGGCGGCGATCTTGGTGATTCGTGAGAAAGACATGGAGATCCTTTCGATGGTGGCGTTCAGAACTGATCGATGGTGGGTGCGGATCAGGCTGAGCACTCCGCGGTCAGCTGGGCGGTGGCATGCCACAGCTGGGGTCCGACCTGGTTGGCAGTGATTGGGCCGACGATGTCGCTGCTGCAGAAGGCGCCCGTCCGCGTTTCGTAGTCTCGCAGCGCCGCCTTCGCGCCATCCGCTGCGGCGTCGACGGCGGCGATTTGGGTCGGGCCTAGTCCGTCACGGAAGAAAACAATTCTCTTGTTCGGCTGGTGTGCCGTGAGGTGGTGTGCGACGGTCTGATGGGCATCTGGTGGTGTCGTGGCGAATGCGGGTGCTCCGATCGCCAGGGGGATGGCGACGGCGAAGGCTCCGATGGCGGCGATCTTGGTGATTCGTGAGAAAGACATGGAAATACTCCCAGTTTCGTTACTGCCGGCGGGCTGTCGACAGCGGTGTGTTGCGGGAGCTGAAGGTAGTGGGACACCGGTTGCGAAAACGTTTCTGAAGTCGTTTATGTTTTCGAAACCAATTTTGTGTTAGAGATAAGCACCGCGCGCTCCAGGAGGGTTGATGAGGGTACTGGTCGTCGAGGACGAAGCACTGCTGGCTGACCAGGTGGCGACCGGCCTGCGCCGAAAGTCGATGGCCGTCGACGTGGCCTACACCGGGGACGAGGCACTGGAGCTACTCGCGGTCAATCCCTATGACGTGCTGGTGCTCGACCGTGACCTGCCCGGCGTACGCGGCGACGACATCTGCCGACGGATCGTCTTGGAGGGCGGCCACAGCAGGGTGCTCATGCTCACCGCTTCCACCACCCTGGACGACAGGGTGGCCGGGCTCGATCTTGGCGCCGACGACTATCTCGGCAAGCCGTTCGAGTACCCGGAACTGGTGGCCAGGGTCAGGGCACTGGCACGGCGCGCCCAGCCAGCCACCGCTCCGGTCCTCGAGCACCGCGGTGTGATGGTCGACTTGCCGCGTCACCAGGCGTCCAGAGATGGACGGCATCTACGCCTGTCACCGAAGGAGTTCGGTGTGCTGGAGGTCCTCATGACCAACCCCGGCGTCGTCGTCAGTACCGAGCAGATCCTGGACCAGATATGGGACGCCAACACCGACCCGTTCACCAACGCGGTGCGGGTCACCGTCAGCAAACTCCGCGCCAAACTCGGTGCTCCACCGCTGATCGAGACCGTGCCACGCGTCGGGTACCGGATATGAGTCGCTCCCCGGTTCGCCGCCTATTTCGGCCAAGGGCGAGAACCAGGCTCGCCCTACTGTACGGCCTGGTGACCCTGGCGGCCGGTGTCGTGGTCATCAGCCTGACCTATCTGCTCGTGCAGAGCCGCCTTCCCGGAAAGATCGGCGCGATCGTCATCGCCGAGTTGCCCGCATGTCGGTCCGATCTCGGCCTGCCCTGCCCGGCGGCGACCAGTTCGCCAACGGACAAGATGCTGCCACTGACCAAGACCAGCAGCTTCTCCGACGCGCTGCTCAACGAACTCCTGGTCGACTCGGTGCTGTCGCTGGCGGTCATGGTCGTGGTGGCCATCGGTCTTGGGTGGTGGATGGCGGGAAGGGCGCCGCGTCCCGTCCACCGGATGACCGCGTCGGCCCGCCGCATCTCAGCGAACAACCTGCACGAACGTATTGCTCTGGACGGACCCGCCGACGAACTCAAGGAGCTGGCCGACACCTTCGACGCGCTTCTCGGGCGTCTGGACGCCGCCTTCGACAGCCAGCGGCGATTCATCGCCAACGCGGCACACGAACTGCGCACCCCACTGGCGATCAGCCGTGCCACACTCCAAATCGAACTCGAGGAACCGCCCCAGGACCCTGACAAGATCGTCGCGGTCAGAGACCAGCTGCTCACGGTCAACCGCCGCAGCGAGCACCTGATCGACAGCCTGCTGCTTCTGGCGACCAGTGATCGTGGGCTGACCCGCCGCGAATCCGTCGACATGGCCGAACTGGTCACCAACGTCGTGCGCGACCTGGCGACGACCGCGGAGAACCGGGATGTCACCGTCGAGACGGAGATCAGACCTCTGACCACCCTGGGCGATCCCGTGCTGCTGTGCCACCTGGTCACCAACCTGGTGCACAACGCGATCCGCCACAACCTCCAAGGCGGGACGGTCGCCGTGTGCGCCGACTCGACCGGCCTGACGGTGACCAACACCGGTCCGACCGTCCCCGAGGAAGCCGTTCCCGCTCTATTCGAGCCCTTCCGGCGGTTACACGCCGACCGCGTCCGTTCCGACGGAGGAGCCGGACTCGGACTGTCCATCGTGCGGTCGATCGTCGAAGCGCATGGCGGCGCATTGCACGCGCGCCCCAACCCCGACGGTGGCCTCAGCGTTCGTTGCGTGTTCGGGCGCGGCGACTCCGCTGGCGCAGGTCAGCCCGAATCCTCCGGCACCAGCCAAATCACGCCGGCAGGGGGAAGCTGCAGCACCGCCGAGGCGGGTCGCCCATGCCACGGCGCGGCGGTGGCGTCCACCTCACCCAGGTTGCCCCAGCCCGAACCGCCGTAGACCGGCGAGTCGGTGTTGACGACCTCACGCCAGACTCCGGTCTTGGGCAGACCGATCCGGTAGTCGCGATGCGGCATGCCGGCGAAGTTGGCCACGCAGGCCAGCACCGAGCCGTCGTCGCCGTGTCGCAGGAACGACAGCACGTTGCCGTTGGCATCGTTGGCGTCGATCCAGGAGAATCCGGCCGGGTCGGTGTCCAGCGTGTGCAGCGCGGCCCGCTCCCGGTAGACCCTGTTCAGGTCGGTGACCAGTTTGCGTATTCCGCAGTGCAGCGGCGACTCCAGCAGGTGCCAGTCCAGCGATCTTCGTTCGGACCACTCCCCGGCCTGGCCGAACTCCCCGCCCATGAACAGCAGCTGTTTGCCGGGGTGGGCCCACATGTAGGCCAGCAGGGACCGCAGGCCGGCCGCCTTGTTCCAGTCGTCGCCTGGCATCCGTGCCCACAGGGAGCCCTTTCCGTGCACCACCTCGTCGTGGGACAGCGGAAGTACGAAGTTCTCGCTCCAGGCGTACATCAGCGAGAACGTCATCTCGTTGTGGTGGTACGCCCGGTGCACCGGGTCGTGGCCGAGGTAGCGCAGCGTGTCGTGCATCCACCCCATGTTCCATTTCAGGCCGAAGCCCAGCCCGCCCAGATGCGTCGACCTGCTGACCCCCGGCCATGCGGTGGACTCCTCGGCAATCATCATGACGCCTCGGTATCGCTTGTAGACAGTCGCGTTGAGTTCCTGCAGAAACCGTACGGCGTCCAAGTTCTCGCGCCCTCCCTTGGCGTTGGGCACCCACTGCCCGTCGTGCCGGGAGTAGTCCAGGTACAGCATCGAGGCCACGGCGTCGACTCGCAGCCCGTCGACGTGGAACTCCTCGAACCAGTACAGCGCGTTGGCCACGAGGAAGTTGCGGACCTCGTTGCGACCGAAGTCGAACACGTAGGTGCCCCAGTCGGGGTGCTCGCCGCGGCGCGGGTCCGCGTGCTCGTAGAGCGGGGTTCCGTCGAAGCGGGCCAGCGCCCATTCGTCGCGCGGGAAATGCGCCGGCACCCAGTCCACGATCACGCCGACCCCGCGCTGGTGCAGGTGATCGACGAAGTACCGGAACTCGTCGGGAGTTCCCAGCCTTGGCGTCGGAGCGTAGTACGAGGTCACCTGATATCCCCACGAGCCGGCGAAGGGATGTCCGGCAACGGGAAGCAGTTCGACGTGAGTGAACCCGGCGTCGACGACGTAGTCGGCCAACTGCTCGGCGAGTTCACGGTAGCCAAGACCGCGCCGCCATGACTCGAGGTGCACCTCGTAGATGCTCACCGGCTGGCGCAGAGGCTCCGACCGGTCCCGGGCGGTCAGCCACCCCTCGTCGTGCCAGATGTATTCCGACTGGTACACGACCGACGCGGTCGCCGGCGGCAGCTCGGTGGCGAAGGCGAGCGGATCGGCTTTCTCGTGCCACCGACCGTCCTGGCCGAGCAGCCGGAACTTGTACTGGCTGCCGGTGGGAACCCCGGGCAGGAAAACCTCCCACACACCCGACGATCCCAACGAGCGCAGGGGATTCGCGCGCCCATCCCAACCGTCGAAGTCGCCGCACACCCGCACGCCCCGCGCGCTCGGTGCCCAGACGGCGAAGGAGGTGCCCTCGACCGGGCCACCTGGTGTCTCGTAGCACCGGCGGTGCGCCCCGAGCACCTCCCACAGCCGTTCGTGCCGGCCCTCGCTGATCAGGTGCAGGTCGAGCTCGCCAATGGTCGGCAGCCACCGGTACGGGTCGTCGGCGAGCACGACATCACCGTCGCCGTAGTCGACCTCGAGCCGGTAGTCGCCGGGCTCGTGCGGGACGACCGCCGCGAACAGGCCGTCCGCGACGGGGGACAACTCGTGGCGGGCATCGCCCATCAGCACCGAGACACCGCGCGCGCCCGGCCGCAGCGCGCGGATCACCGTGCCGTCGGCGTGCGGGTGTGCGCCGAGCAGTGAATGTGGATCGTGGTGCTCTCCGGACAACAGTCGCGCCGTCTGATCGGCGGCAGGTGCGCAGCTCGTCACGACTCACTCCTTATCCCGCAGATTCTGGCGATGAACGCCAGCGGAACCGGCAGCCAGTCGGGCCGGTTGCCATGTTCGTAGCCGACTTCGTACACCGCCTTGTCCAGTTCGAGCGCCCGTAACAGTGTGGCCTGTTCACGAGGATCGGGTCCTACCTTGGCATAGCCGTCGCAGAACGCGCGCCGGCTGCGCTCGCTCCACGCCAGCGCCCGCGCCGCGAGAAGGCGGTCGCCCGGCCGGCCGGCAATCGCCTGCTGTGCCGCGTAGTCGAAGGACCGCGCCATGCTCGCCACGTCGAGCAGCGGCGAGCGGCGCGCGTTGCGCTCGGCGGGCGGTGCCCACGGCTCGCCCTCGAAGTCGATCAGGATCCATCCGTCTGTGGTTCGCAGCACCTGGCCGAGGTGCAGGTCTGCGTGGACGTACTGGCACTCGAACGGTCCGCCCTCGTCGCGGACCCGCTCGAAGGCCGCACGTATCGGGCCGGCCAGCGGGGCCAGCTCGGGCACGCAGGCCGCGACGGAGTTCAGCCGGTGATGCATCCGATCGACGAGCTCGTTCAGCAGGATCGGATCCGCATCGTCGACCCCGAGCGCCCGTCGCAGGTCCGCGTGTACCTCGCCGACGGCCTGCCCGAGCAGGTCGGCTTCGGCCGCGAAACCGCCGTCGGTCCCCCCGGTGAGCACGCCCTTGACGCTGGCGGTCGCCATCGCCCACCCGTCGACGGCCGACGGCAGATATCCGTGCAGCAGGCCGAGTACGGTGGGCTCCCGCTGCGACCTGCTCGGCGTCATGATCACCGCACCGAGCGGGCGGGCGATGCGTCGGGACCCCGCCGACCACAACGCGCGGTGCAGCTCCAGGTCCGGATTGGGTCCGGCGACCACCCTGCGGAACAGCTTGAGGATGTACCGCTGGCCGAACACGACGGAGGTGTTGGACTGATCGGTGCCGAGCGGCCGGGCATACGGTTCGGCCTCCAACCGCACATCCCGCTCCGGGGCGAAGTGCATGCCGCCGACCCGGGTGTCCCGAGCGATCAGCTCCAGCAGGCGCCCGGACAGTTCGGCGTCGTGGGTGGCCTCGTAGCACACCCACCCCGCGGCTTCGCCGATCCTGGTGTGGGCCAAGTGTTTCGGCAGCATCCGGCGCAGTCCGAGCAGCACCTGGTAGTCGGCACGGTCCTCGCCCTGTCCGGCCGACAGTACGGCGTGCACCAGAGTTGGTTCCCCGTCGACCAGCCGGACTACCCGCTTGGCGTCAAGACGCCCGAGTTCGCGGTCCTTGCCGGCGAACCAGCGCTGCCGGGGCAGCCAGGCCATCAGCTGGTCACGGAATGGGCTGAGGGCGGTCACCGCGCCCTCGCTCAGCCGCGTTGGACGGTGACGACGTGCGCGACGGCCCGCCATGGCTCGAGCCGCACGAAGTTCGCCTGGCCCCAGTCCCAGGTCTCCCCGCCCACCTCGTCCCGTACGCCGAACCGGTCGGACCAGTCCATGCCCAGTGACGGCATGTCCAGCCACAGCGTGCCGTGCTGCGCGTTGTGCGGATCGAGGTTCACCACGCACACGACGGTGTCACCACTGGAGGGGTCGGTTTTGCTGTAGGCGATCAGCGCATCGTTGTCCACGTGCTGGATACGCAGCGTGCGCAGCTGCCACAGCGCCGGATGCGCATGGCGTATGGCGTTCAGCCGCCGCAGCCACGGCTCCAGCGACTTGCCCTCGGCGGCGGCGGTGGCGTAGTCCCGGGGGCGCAGCTGGTACTTCTCGGAGTTGAGATACTCCTCACTGCCCTCATGGACGGGTTCGTGTTCGAACAGTTCGAAACCCGAGTACACCCCCCACGACGGCGAGAGGGTGGCGGCCAGCGCTGCACGGATGGCGAACATCGCCTTTCCGCCGTGCTGCAGCGAGGAGTGCAGGATGTCGGGCGTGTTCACGAACAGGTTCGGCCGTGCCTCGTCGACGTGGCCGAGCAGGTCGTGCACGAACTCGGTCAGTTCCGCCTTGCCGGTCCGCCAGGTGAAGTAGGTGTAGGACTGGGTGAAACCCAGCCGGGCCAGTCCGTACATTCGGGCCGGTCGGGTGAACGCCTCGGCGAGGAACAGCACGTCAGGATGGCGCCGCTTGACTTCCCAGATCAGCCGGTGCCAGAAGTCCGGCGGCTTGGTGTGCGGGTTGTCCACCCGGAAGATCCGTATCCCGTGCTCGATCCAGTGCGTGAGCACGCGCAGCACCTCGGCGTACAGGCCATCGGGATCGTTGTCGAAGTTGAGCGGGTAGATGTCCTGGTAGCGCTTTGGCGGATTCTCCGCGTAGGCGATCGTGCCGTCCGGCAGGGTGGTGAACCACTCCGGGTGTGCGCTCACCCAGGGATGATCCGGAGCGCACTGCAGCGCGAAGTCCAACGCGATCTCCATGCCCAGCTGCTCGGCGCGCGCCACGAAGGACTTGAAGTCCGCTGCCGTGCCCAGCTCCTCCGCGATCGCGTCGTGCCCGCCGCCCGCCGACCCGATCGCCCACGGTGATCCGACGTCGTCGGGGCCGGCCACGAGGGAATTGTTGGGACCCTTGCGATTCACGCGGCCGACAGGGTGGATGGGCGGCAGGTAGACCACGTCGAAACCCATCGCCGCGATCCTGTCCAACTCCCTGGCCGCGGTCACGAATGTGCCGTGCACCGGACGACCCGACTCGTCGACCCCGCCGGTCGACCTGGGGAAGAACTCGTACCACGAGCCGTACAGCGCCCTCGGCCGGTCGACCCAGACCCGGTACGTCCGGCCCTTGGTCACGAGCTCCCGCACCGGAAACTCGTGCATGACCGTCACGACGGCTTCGGTCAGGGCGGGGGCGATCCGCTCGACAAGCGGCCGAGCGGTGTCCCGCAGCGCGGCCGCGGCGGCGGCCAGACGCTCGCGGTCGGAGGCGCGACTCGGCCGACGGCCAACCCGCTCCAACAGCCGCGCGCCAACCTCGAGATCATTGGCCAGCTCTCCGGCCGACTGACCGGCGGCGACCTTCGCTTCGACGGTATGTCGCCAGGTGGACCACGGGTCGCTCCACGCCTCGACCCGGAACGTCCACATGCCTTCGGTGTCGGGCACGATGGCCGCGGTGAATCGGTCGACACCGTGTTCGACCATTCTGGCTCGACGGGACGCCGCGTCTGAAGGGCCCTTCCAGCGCACGGTGGCCGCGACCGCGTCATGCCCCTCGCGCCACACGGTGGCCCGCACCGGGATGTGTTCGCCGATGACCGCCTTGGCGGGATAGCGCCCGTCACCGACCATCGGGGTGACGTCGTCGATGCCGAGCCGACCGCTCATCGGTTCCTATCCTCTCATCGCCGGTCCGACCACGCACCGCGTCGACCGGGCACAGCCCGCCAGCCGGCTGGTGCTGTCGACACCTGGCTGGCGGCCATCACGTGGAGACTCGCCCGACATCCTGCCCGACCAGCGGAATCCATGCCCTGTGACCGCGCACACCCGGTGATGTTCGCCGACAGCCCTGCGATCCCACCGAGTCCCCGGGATAGGGTCACCCGCCGTGAGAGCCCTCCGCCGCTTCACCGTCCGAGCCAGTCTCCCCGAGCCGCTTGCCGCCCTCGGCCAGCTGGCGACCAACCTGCGGTGGACTTGGCACGCGCCAACCAGGGAGCTGTTCGCGGCGGTCGATCCGCGGGCCTGGCAGCGGGCCGGCAACGACCCACTGCGTCTGCTCAGTGACTGTCCGGCCGCCCACCTGGAACGGCTGGCCGGCGACGAGTCGTTCCTGCGCCGGACGAGGGCCGTCGCCGAGGACCTGCACCAGTACCTCACCGCGCCCCGCTGGTACCAGCGGCAGGCGGAGCTGTCCGCACTGCCCGCCGCGATCGGATACTTCTCCATGGAGTTCGGGGTGACCGAGGCGCTGCCCAACTATTCCGGCGGCCTGGGCGTACTGGCCGGTGACCATCTCAAGGCGGCGTCGGACCTCGGTGTGCCGCTGATTGGAGTCGGCCTGCTCTACCGCTCCGGCTACTTCCGGCAGTCGCTGTCGCTCGACGGCTGGCAGATCGAGCACTACCCGGTGCTCGACCCGCGCGGACTGCCGTTGGAACTGCTCACCGCTCCGGCAGGCGCACCGATCCTGGTGCACGTGGCCGTGCCCCAGGGCAGAGTGCTGCGCGCCAGGATCTGGAAGGCGCAGGTGGGTCGTGTACCACTGCTCCTGCTTGACTCCAACGTCGAGGACAACGACGAGGACCTCCGCGGAGTCACCGACCGGCTCTACGGCGGCGACCAGGACCACCGGATCCGCCAGGAGATCCTTGCCGGCATCGGCGGCGTGCGCGCGGTGCGGGCCTACTGCGATCTCGCCGGATTGCCCAGCCCCGAGGTCTTCCACACCAACGAGGGCCACGCCGGCTTCCTCGGCCTCGAGCGGATCCGTGAACTGATCGCCGACAACGGCCTCGACTTCGACCAGGCACTCGCCGCGGTGCGCGCCGGAACCGTCTTCACCACCCACACCCCGGTCCCCGCCGGTATCGACCGGTTCCCGGTTGACCTGGTGCGGCACTACTTCTCCGATGAGCACCTGCTACCAGGGGTGCCGGTTAACCGGGTGCTCGCCCTCGGCGGGGAGGACAACCCCGGCGTGTTCAACATGGCGAACATGGGGCTGCGACTGGCTCAGCGGGCCAACGGGGTGTCGAAGCTGCACGGCGAGGTCAGCCGCGAGATGTTCCGCGGACTGTGGCCGGGGTTCGACGTGCGGGAGGTGCCGATCGGATCGGTCACCAACGGCGTACACGGACCGACCTGGACGGCCGGCGAGATGATCGCCCTGCTTGGTGGCGATGTGGAAGCCGGCGCCGGGGTTGGCCGGCAGGCCCTCGACACGGTCAGCGACGCGCTGCTGTGGGAGTTGCGCTGCGGACTGCGCGCCACACTGGTGGCCGAGGTCCGCGAGCGGGTCAGGGCGGCCTGGTTGCAGCGCGGCGCCTCAGCCCTCGAGCTCGGGTGGACCGAGTCGGTGTTCGATCCCGACGTGCTCACGGTCGGATTCGCCCGGCGGGTGCCGACCTACAAACGGCTCACCTTGATGTTGCGCGATCCACAACGGCTGCGTGCCCTGCTGCTGCACCCGCAGCGCCCGGTTCAGCTGGTCGTCGCCGGCAAGTCGCACCCCGCCGATGACGGCGGCAAGGCTCTCATCCAGCAGATCGTGCGCTTCGCCGACGACGCCGGGGTGCGCCACCGTGTCGTGTTCCTGCCCGACTACGACATGTCGATGGCCAGGTACCTGTACTGGGGCTGCGACGTGTGGCTGAACAATCCGATGCGACCCCTGGAGGCCTGCGGGACCTCGGGCATGAAGGCCGCGCTCAACGGCGGGCTCAACCTGTCGATCCTGGACGGCTGGTGGGACGAGTTCCACGACGGCGAGAACGGGTGGGCGATCCCGACCGCGGACGGCGTCGCCGACCCGAACCGACGGGACGACCTCGAGGCGGCCGCCCTCTACGACCTGCTCGGCTCCCAGGTCGCCCCGCTGTTCTACGACCGGGGACCGGACGGCGTGCCGGCCAGCTGGATGTCCATGGTCCGGCACACGCTCACCGCCATGGGACACGATCTGCAGGCCGCACGGATGGTCCGGGAGTACGTCGAGACGTACTACGCGCCGGCGGGACGGTCGGCGGCCGCCGTGTGGGCGGACGACTTCGGCGGTGCCAAGGAACTGGCCGCCTACCGTGCCCGGATCGGGGAGCGCTGGACACGGGTCAGGGTGGTCGAAGCGGATATGTCGGTCGACGGGGCGGAGGCTCCCGTGGTCGGGTGTCCGGTGACGGTGCGGGCCACGGTTGATCTGAACGGGTTGGCCCCGGCCGACGTGGCGGTGCAGGCCGTTGTGGGCAAAGTCGCCGATTCGGGTGAGCTTTCCGATGTCGTGACCACACCGATGGCACATGATGGCGCTGATTCCTACACGGCCGAGGTGGCATTGCCCCATGTCGGTGCGGTTGGATATACGGTGCGTGTGCTGCCTAGGCACGAATTGCTGGCGACTCCGGCCGAACTTGGGCGGGTCATCCTCCCCGACCAGTGATCGAACAGGTGAATTGCGGACCCTCGTCGCGCGAGCATGATCCGATCGTGCTTACGATCCCCATCGGGCACCGTGAAGACGCGTTTTCACACAACCAGTCTTCGTGCTGGTCGCATGCTGAAAACTGAATTGTTCGAGGGTTGTCCTGGGTTGTTCTCAAGCACGAGAGGACACGATTCATGCTCAAGAAACTGCTGGTCTGCGTGCCGCTGGTCGCGGTGGCAATGACCGGGCTCTCCTCGTCGGCCGGCGCGGCCTCGGCTCCGGCGGCAGATTCTGCCCGCGTGGTCTGCACCGCCGACACCCCCGAAGTCAAGGCGCTGGTGAATTCGATGGCCCAGTTGCAGGCCGCATTGACTCCCCAGCCCGATGCGGTCAAAGTGCAGACGGTCATCGGCGATATGATCACCGAATTCATCGCCCTGCAGAAGGCCGGCTGTCTGCCACAGTTTCCAGGAACGCAGGTCAAGGCCGATCCCACCGTCTGCCTGAATGCCGCGGTCAGCATCATGTCCAGTTTCTTCGGAGTGTTGTCCGCGGCCTTGAAGGCCCCGCCGGACGTCGCCGGAATCACCACCGCGATGGCGGCTGTCGGCAAGGCCGTGGCGGCGTTCAACCAGCTGAGCTGCCTGCCGTTCCCGCTGCCGGTGCCAGGCGGAGGTGGATTGCCGGGTGGGCTGCCCGCCCCGCCGTCGCTTCCTCCGGCGCCTCCGGGGCTGCCGACTCCCTGACCCTGTCGGTTCGTCCTAGTCGAGATCCAGGCGCGCCCGCGTGCCGGCGACTCGCGGCCACCACGGCGCGAGTCGCTCGGCCGCGCCAAGCACCTCGCGAGCTCTCACGTTGTCTCCGGCGGCCATGTACGCTCGGGCCAGGGTCGCCAGATCGTCAGCCCTGCTGACCGTGTCCTCGCCGAGCCCGGTCGCCGTGGTGGCCAGTGTGATGGCCCCGTCCGTGTCGCCGCGCAGCAATCGCACGAGTGCCTTCGTGCCGGTGAGACGGTGACTGGGATAGTTCAGCCGCTCGGCGTCGGCGATCGCCCGCTCGGCGGCCGGCAGGCCGAGTTCACCGTCGAGTTGGCCCGCCTCAACGGCGGCCGCCGAGAGCCCGGCCAGACCGGCCATCGTCGTGGTGAAGTCGAGCTGTTCGATCTCCGGGTCCCGCAGTAGGTCCAGCACCAGCCGCATCGCCTCCGCATAGCGTCCGTTCGCCTCGAGCACCACCACCCTGGCCAGCGTCGCCGACCGCAGTGCGGCATGGTCGGTGGCCAGCCGTTCGGCGATGCGTTCCGCCGCGGCGAGGTCCCCGACATGTACCGCGTCGGAGACCTCGGCGACCAGCGCCGAGGCGTCGAGTTCGGCCGCCTCCCGCCCGGTGAGACGCGGGTAGTTGACCAGTATCCAGCCGGTCGAGGTGACGGCGGCGTCCCGCCGGGGAAGCAGCACCAGGATCACCGCGGCCGTGCAGCCCACCGCCGCGCCGTGCCACAACGCCCCGGAACCCAGTATCGCGAGCCCGACGGCGACGGTGACTCCGGACACCGCCGACACCATCGACGCCCCCCACAGCCGCGGCCGGACCGGCGCCCTGCCAGGGCCGACGGCAACCGACAGCATCACCGGAACCGCCCGCAGCGCGACCGATCGTGTGCCGAGCCGCCACTGTCCGATCCGAGGGCCGACGCCGACCACGATCCTCCTCACCCGTGCCCGCAGAGCAACCGCGCCAACGAGCAGCCCGGCCTGGAGGACGGCGAATCCGATCAACGCACCGACGAGGCCGCCGAGGAGTCCGACGATACCGCCGGTGACCGACCGTTCGAGCACCACGATCACGATCAGGACGGCGACGGCGATCACGACTCGTGGGTGTATGCGGGGCACGACCTGCAGAGGCTAGCCCGTCCGCGCCCGATCACGGCACCGCGTTGGCGCGACTACGGCACCGCCGGCCGACCACCGGCGACCACCGGCAGGCCCTGCGCCGCCCATGCCCGGAATCCACCGATCAGGTCGACCGCCAAGGGAAGGCCGACTCTGCGCAGATCGCGTGCGGCAAGACTGGAGGCGTAGCCCTCGTTGCACAGCACCACGACGCGGGTGTCCGCGGTGACATTCGGCAGCCGGTGGTCTCCGGTTGGGTCGAGCCGCCACTCGAGGACGATGCGCTCGATCGGCACTGACCCCGGTATCTCACCTTCGGCCGCCCGCGCCGAGTGCGGCCTGATGTCGACGAGCAGCGCCCCGGCCCGGCGTAACTCGTCGGCTTCCCGAGGAGTGACCCTGTCCACTTCGGCGCGCGCCTCGGCGAGCAGGTCCTCGGCGCTCACGACGCGTCCTCGAGGCTGGCGTACTCCCGCATGGGCCGCAGCGGCGGCGAGTAGGCGTGCACGCTGGCCGCAGGTTCGGTGTCCAGGTTGCGCACCTGATGGGCGCGGCTGCCGCTGAATCCGACGCCGGCACCGGCGGCGAGTCGGTGACTCCTGATCGGGCTCTCCGGATAGACATAGTCCTCGATGAGTCCGCCGCGCAGCACCGTGAACGACCCAGCCGCGCCGCCGTGGTCGTGTGGCGGGGTGCCCTGCCCCGGCAGCCACGACAACAGCCAGATCTCGACGGAGTCGGTCAGCGCGAGCCGGGCCCACCAGCGTTGGGGTTCCTCATAGCGCAGTACGGACAGCAGCTGTGCGGTCAGTTTCGTGCTGACGGCTCTCGTCACGTCCCGCAGCTGCCGTGGTGTCCACAGTGACCGTCCAGAATGGATCAGACCGTGGAACGTCGGGACGTCGAGTTCAGGATGCAGCTCGAACTGGGCGGCGGTGGTCACCGGAGTCTCTCCTTGCGCTCATTCGCAGAGTGCTCGTACCGAGGGCGATCGGTGAACACGACGCAGCGAAGCCAGCCGGGTCAGCACGAGACCGGCCGCAGCCGAGAGGACGTTCCAGTCAGATGAAGAACCGGACGGGCGCGCGAAGGCGCTCAGTCGCCGCGTCGTGTCCTTGTACACCCGCAGGACGTGACCCTGACCAGGTCGACGACCAGGTCGCTCCAGCGGAACAGGGAACGGATCACGCTTGGATGGTGCCACAGACGTGCCGCCGACAGCGAGAAACTCCCACCAGTTGGCACGCTCCCCACCAGGTGACAGTTGACTGGGCCGCCTCCGGGATCATCGCGGGACCCGCAGCAGTAGCAGTGTCCTTCCGGGAAGCTCGAGCCGCGTGCTGGCCGGCCGAGGGGACCGATCGGCCGGCACGCCATCCGGGGTTCCGGTGTCCAGCACTGGTTCGTACACGTGGCCGTATTCCGCCGCGGGGAGCAGGACGTCGACCGGGTCCGCACCGGCGTTCATCAGGATCAGCCACGAACGGTCCGAAACCAGTTCGCCGTCCCTGGTGCGCGAAAGGCAAGTCGAGCCGTCGATCCAGACACCGAGGGTCCGACGGTTGTCGTCGAACCAGTCGGCCTCGGACAGTTCCGTGCCGTCTGGACGCAGCCACACCAGGTCCGGCTCGCCGCTCGGGGTGACCCGTCCGTCGAAGAACTGGGGCTGGCGCAGCGCCGGCGAGTCCGCTCTGATCCCGATCAACCGGCGGGTGAAGGCGAGCAGATCGGTCGCCTCCGGCTTAGTCTCCCAATCCACCCAGGACAGCTCGTTGTCCTGGCAGTAGGCGTTGTTGTTGCCGGACTGGGTCCGCCACAGTTCGTCACCGGCGAGCAGCATCGGTGTCCCGGTCGATAGCAGCAGGGTGGACAGCAGGTTGCGGACCTGCCGCGCCCGCAGGGCGTGCACGTCACCGTCGTCGGTCTCGCCCTCGACGCCGCAGTTCCACGTCCTGTTGTCGTCCGTTCCGTCCCGGCCATTCTCTCCGTTGGCCTGGTTGTGTTTGTCCTGGTACGACACGACATCACGCAGGGTGAACCCGTCGTGCGCGGTCACGAAGTTGATCGACGCCCACGGGCGCCGACCGCTGCCGGCGTACAGGTCGGATGACCCGGAAATCCGGTAGGCCAGGTCGCGCACCCCGACCGCACCCCGCCAGAAGTCCCTTGCCGTGTCGCGGAAGCGGTCGTTCCATTCGGCCCACTGGGCGCCGAACCCGCCGACCCGGTACCCGTCGCCGGTCGCGTCCCACGGCTCGGCGATCAGCTTGCGGCGGCACAGCAGCGGATCACAGGAGATCGCGGTGAGCAGCGCCGCGCCGGGATCGAACGGTCCTCCACCCGGCCGGCCGAGCGTGCTGGCGAGGTCGAACCGGAACCCGTCGACACCCATCTCACCGGCCCAGTACCGCAGCGAGTCGGTGACAAGCCGGACCACCGTCGGTGAGCCGGCGTCCAGAGTGTTCCCACAGCCGGTGAGGTCGATGGCGGCGCCGGTCTCGTCGTGCAGGTAGTAGGCGCGCGAGTCCAGTCCGCGCAGGCTCAGCGTCGGCCCGTCGAGTCCACCCTCACAGGTGTGGTTGAACACCACGTCCATGATCACCTCGAGGCCAGCGGCGTGCAGCGCGGCCACCATGGTGCGAAACTCCTCCACTTCCCTGCCCGGCTCGCTCGCGTAGGCCGCGTGCGGCGCGAAATAGCCGAGCGGCGAATAACCCCAGTAGTTGCGTCGTCCGGTCCTGATCAGCGACGGTTCGTCGACGAAGGTGTGCACCGGCATCAGCTCGACCGCGGTCACGCCGAGCCGGACCAGGTACTCGATCACCGACGGGTGGGCGAGGCCGAGGTAGCTGCCGCGCTGCCGCGGCGGCACCTCGGGATGGCGGCGGGTGAATCCGCGTACGTGCAACTCGTAGATCACCGACTCCTCGAACGGCGTGTCCGGTCGGTCGCCGGTCGCCGGCCCGCCCGGCGAGGTCACCACCGACAGCGGCACGGCGCCGAGCGAGTCGGCCGTCGAGGCGGGTCCGGTCATCGGGTCGCCGAAATAGCCCAGTGCGGTCTCGAGGTCGGTCAGGCCGCCCGTTATCGCGGTCGCGTACGGATCGAGCAGGATCTTGGCCGGATTGTGGCGCAGCCGGCGCGCCGGGTCATACGGGCCGTGCACCCGGTAGCCGTAACGTTGGCCGGGGAGCACGCCGGGAACGACGCCGTGCCAGACCCCGAAGGTCCGCTCGGAGAGTTCGATCCGGCGTTCGTCGCCATCGGGGCCGATCAGGCAGACCTGCACTGCCTCGGCGTCGGCGGCGACAAGCGCGAAGCGGACGCCGCCGGCCTCGGGATGGGCGCCGAGTGGGAACGGTCGGCCGGCGAGGATGGCCGGACCTGCGGAGAGATTGGTGACCACGTGGCGATGGTCCCTGACCGATGGCCCCGGTGCCAGGTTCGGGCGGCAGTGTTGTGGACAATGGGCTCGTGACCGAGCGGAGCGCCGAAGACCTTGTCGTGCGGATGGCGGGGGTCAGTGTCCGCCGCGGCCGTACCGCGCTGGTGCGCGACATCGACTGGAGCGTCGAGCTGGACGAGCGCTGGGTCGTGTTAGGGCCCAACGGTGCCGGTAAGACGACGATGCTGCGCCTCGCCGGCGCCGAGCTACATCCGACCACCGGGACGGTGCACGTGCTCGGCGAACGGCTCGGCCGCACCGACGTGGCCGAGCTGCGGCCGAGGATCGGACTGTGTTCCGCGGCGCTGGCCGCCCGGTTCCCGACTGACGAAACGGTCATCGACGTCGTGGTCAGTGCCGGCTACGGCGTTGTCGGACGGTGGCGCGAGCAGTACGACTCGATGGACACCGGGCGTGCCGAGGAGCTGCTCGCCGCCCTGAGCATCAAGCACCTCGCCGACCGCACGTTCGGAACGCTCTCCGAGGGCGAGCGCAAGCGCACGCTGATCGCGCGGGCGCTGATGACCGATCCCGAGATGCTCCTGATGGACGAGCCGGCCGCGGGGCTGGACCTCGGTGGCCGGGAAGACCTCGTCGCCCGGCTCGCCGAACTGGCGCTTGACCCGGACGCACCGGCGATGGTGCTCGTCACCCACCACGTCGAGGAGATCCCGCCGGGGTTCACTCACGGTCTGCTGCTGCGTGACGGCGGGATCGTGGCGCAGGGACTGCTCGCGGACGTGATCACCGACGGCAACCTGTCCGCCACCTTCGGGCAGGACCTGGAGCTGTACCGGTCCGATGGCCGTTTCTTCGCCCGCCGGCGTGCCGGTGTTGGTGCTACTGGGAGGTAGCCTGCTCCCTATCGGGTGACCCGTGCGACTTCGCCTGGCGGGAAGGTGCGGCGTGCGGCCGGGAAGAAGGGAACGGCGTGGCTGAGTTCGTCAAGCTGACCTCGGACGGCGGCATCGGCACCATTCGACTGGATCGGCCGCCGATGAACGCGCTGAATCTCCAGGTCCAGGAAGAGATCAGGGCAGCGGCCCATGAGGCGGGCCGCCGTGACGACATTCGTGCGGTGATCGTGTACGGCGGGCCGAAGGTGTTCGCCGCCGGTGCGGACATCAAGGAGATGGCCGAGCTCACCTACGGCGAGATGTCGGCGCGCGCCCACCAGCTGTCCTCCGCGATCAGCGCGGTTGCCGAGATTCCCAAGCCGACCGTTGCCGCCGTCACCGGCTACGCCCTCGGCGGCGGTTTCGAACTGGCGCTGTGCTGCGACCGCAGGATCGCCGGTGACAACGCCAAGGTTGGTCAGCCGGAGATCCTGCTCGGCATCATTCCCGGCATGGGTGGCACCCAGCGGCTGGCGCGGCTGGTCGGGCCGAGCCGGGCAAAGGACCTGATCTACACGGGTCGGTTCGCCGACGCGCAGGAGGCGCTGCGCATCGGCATGGTGGACGAGGTCGTCGCCCCCGATGACGTCTACGCCGCCGCGGCCCGGTGGGCCGAGCAGTTCACGGCGGGCCCGGCCAAGGCGTTGGCGGCGGCGAAGGCTGCCATCGACGGCGGCCTCGACGGCGATCTCGCCAGCGGCCTCAAACTGGAGAGCCACCTGTTCTCCGCGCTGTTCGCCACCGACGACCAGAAGGCCGGTATGCGGTCGTTCATCGACAACGGGCCAGGGAAGGCGACTTTCGGTGGGAAGTGACGGCCGGGAGCTGGCGCCGAACCCACACGCCACCGCGGACCAGGTGCGTGCCGCCTGGACGGATCCCAAGCTGGCCAACGTGCTGTACCACGACTGGGAGGCAGGCAGCTACGACGAGAAGTGGTCCATCTCCTACGACCAGCGCTGCGTGGACTATGCCACGGACCGGTTCCGACTGGTGGCGGGCGGTGCCGGGTGGCCGTACCGACATGCGCTGGAACTCGGCAGCGGCACCGGCTTCTTCCTGCTGAACCTGATGCAGGGCGGCGTGATCGGCAGGGGATCGGTGACGGACCTGTCTCCGGGGATGGTCGAGGTCGCCCTGCGCAACGCCGCCCAGCTCGGCCTCGACGTGGACGGCCGGGTCGCCGACGCCGAACGGATCCCCTACGACGACGACACCTTCGACCTCGTGGTCGGGCACGCCGTCTTGCACCACATTCCGGACGTGCCGGCGGCGATGCGCGAGGTGCTACGCGTGCTCAAGCCGGGCGGGCGGTTCGTGTTCGCCGGTGAGCCGACGAAGATCGGCGACCGGTACGCGCGCTGGCTCGGCCGGCTCACCTGGTGGCTGACCACGAACGTGACCAGGCTGCCGGCACTGCGCTCGTGGCGGCGGACCCAGCGCGAGCTGGACTCCTCGTCGCGGGCGGCTGCCCTCGAGGCCGTCGTCGACCTGCACACCTTCGACCCCACCGAGCTGGAGCGCACCGCACGCGCGGCCGGTGCCCGCAACGTCCGTGCGGTCACCGAGGAACTGTCGGCGGCCCTGTTCGGCTGGCCGGTGCGGACCTTCGAGGCCGCGGTGCGCAGGGAAAGGCTCGGGTTCGCCTGGGCGATGTTCGCGTACCGGACCTGGCTGGGCCTGTCGTGGGTCGACAGGAACCTGCTCGCCCCCTTCGTGTCGCGGCGGCTGTTCTACAACGTGCTCATCACCGGAACCAAGTAGTGGCATACGACTTCTCCGCCGCCGACGTGAGGTTCCTCGGTTCGGCGGCCGGCCGGGACGCGCTGGCGGCCATCGCCGGGTTCGACCTGGCTCCGGCCTCCTGGCTCGCCGACGTGTCCTCGGCGCGCGCCCTGTTCCCCGGGCACGCGCCGGCACTGCTGGAAACCGTCGTGCTGCGCCGGAAGGCGCGCGTCAAACTGGCCGGCGCCGACGACTGGCTGCTGACCGACGCCGCACTGCAGCAGGCAACACCGACCCCGGTCGCACTGCACAGGGCGCAACGACTGCGAGGTCGCGACGTGCATGACGTGACCTGCTCGGTCGGTGCCGACCTCGCCGTGCTCAGCACGGTGGCCCGCCGGTGCATCGGTTCCGATCTCGATCCGATCCGGTTGGCTATGGCACGCCACAACTGCGCGGTCGTCGGCGCTGACCCGCTGCTCGTGCGGGCCGACGCGCTGCGGCCGGTGTCCTCGTCCGCGGTCGTCGTGGCCGATCCCGCACGAAGGGACGGCACGGGGCGACGCGCGTGGCGTCTCGGTGACCTGATGCCGCCGCTGGACGAGCTGGTGGCCGCCCATCCCGGCCGAGACCTCGCGGTGAAGTGCTCGCCCGGCATGGACTTCGGGGCGGCGGGCTGGGCCGACGAGGTGGAACTCGTCTCGTTGGACGGCAGGGTCCGGGAGGCATGCCTCTGGCGTGGCTCGCTGGCCACCTCGCGCAGGCGCGCCACTGTGCTCCGGTCCGGGCTCCCTTCGATGACCGTCACCGACGCCGATCCCGACGACTGCCCGGTCAGCGAGGTCGGTGCCTGGATCGTCGATCCGGACGGTGCCGTGGTCAGGGCGGGTCTGGTTCGCCACTACGCGGCACGCCACGGACTGGCGCAGCTGGACCCACACATCGCCTACCTCACCGGTGACACACCGCCGCCGGGGATCAGGGCGCTGCGGGTGGTCGAGCACGGGCGTTACGGCGAGAAGGCACTGCGGGCCGCGCTGCGCCGCCACGACGTCGGGGCACTGGAGATCCTCGTCCGCGGTCTCGACGTCGATCCGGACGCGCTGCGGTCGCGGCTCAAGCCGGCCGGCTCGACTGCGGCGACGGTGGTGTTGACCAGGGTCGGGCGGACACCCACGGCCGTGTTGTGCCGGGCCTCGCCGTGACCTGGGGCCGCGCGCAACCGGCCAAGGGGGTCAGACGTCCTCTCTACGGGTACTCGTGAACAGTGAGTACGTCTGGAGGCGATGACCATGACCAGGTCAACCGGCGCGGTGCTGACCGTCGGTGTGCTCGCGGTCGGACTGTTCGCCGCGGGCTGCGGGCAGCGGGGTGACACGGGGGCGTCCTCATCGGGGACATCCCAGCCGGGAACCAGCTCGGCACCGGCCAGTCACTCGGTCGGTGCCGCACAGACCGGCCCGGCCAAGTGTCTCACCGGCGACCTGAAAGTCACTGTCGGCAACGGAGACGCCGGGGCGGGGCACGCGTTCCTGCCGATCGTGTTCACCAACATCAGCGACCACGAATGCGTCATGAGTGGATATCCGGGTGTGTCGTTCGTGACCGGTGACAAGGGAGCCCAGGTCGGCGATCCGGCCAGTCGCGAGCCCGCGCCGGCCGGGACCGTGACACTGGCCCCCGGCAAGGCGGCCTCGGCCATGGTGGAACGCACCAACGTGGGCATGTACGACCCGGCGCAGTGCCAGCCGACCGACGTCCGTGGTCTGCGGGTATATCCGCCGGACAACACCGATGCCGTCTTTGTCGAGGTGGGTGGGCAGGCCTGTGCCAAGTCGGTGCCGAACCAGACCCCGCTGCGGGTGAAGCCGGTGGAACCGGCGTAACACGTATCGGCGTGACCCCGGCGGCCGCCAGGTGTGGTCTGGTGGCGAACGGGTAGTCGTATTGGGACTACTGGGGAGATGATGCCTGTGTTCAAGCCGAGTGGTGGTGCGCTGGCGTTTGGCGCACTGACGGTGGTGCTGGTGTCCGCCGGGTGCGGCTCGCCGAGTACCGCTGCCGGTGTTTCTTCGACGGCTCCCTCGTCCTCGTCGGCCGCCGTGTCGGGAAAGAACGCGCCGGGACCGACGGCCCAGCCGGCCGGCACAAAACCAACCGGCCCGAGCACATGCGCGACAGCGGGCCTGAAGGTCAGCCTGGGGCAACCCACAGCCGCTTCGAACCGGCAGTACGTGCCGATCGTGTTCACCAACGCCACCGATCACACCTGCACGATCACCGGATATCCCGGTGCCGCCTTCGTGGCCGGGGACACCGGCGCGCAGGTGGGAGATCCCGCCCAGCGTGACGAGGAGCGGAAGCCCACAACGGTGACGTTGGCGCCCGGGCAGGCGGCCTCGGCCACCTTCAGCACTCCGAACACCTCGGTGTTCGACCCCCCGTCGTCGTGTCAGCCGACCCCCGTGCGCGGGTTGCGGGTGTATCCGCCGGACAACACTGACGCCGCTTTTGTGGAATACGGCGGATACGAGGGAGCATGCGCCAGAACCCCGCAGGGCGAAAGTATGGCGCTGATCAAGCCGGTGGTTCCTGGCGTTACCGGACAGTAATCGCGGTCCCCTAGTTTGGGCTTTCCTGTCCAGACCCCAGGAGAGCGGAATGACCACGCGTGCCCGTTTCGTGAAGACCGCCGTTGTGGCGACGCTGGCCGGACTGGTGGTGAGCGGTGCGGTGGCGGCCGGCTCCGAGCGGCCGTCCACCGCCGCCGGCTTCGGTGCTCAGCCGGCCAACCTCGGCCAGGTCAAGAACGATGTCAAGGCCTACTACGGCGACTCGGTGGACCAGGCCGGTCACCACCACGCGTCCGACGACAGCGACTGGGCAAGGCAGACCACCAGTGCCCTCGCGCAGGGCAAGGCGTTCCTGCGCATGCGGCTGGCCCAGGGCGTTGCCCACCCGGCGATCGTGATCGACGTGGACGACACCGCACAGCTGACCTACGGCTGGGAGGCCGACCACGACTTCGGCTACAACGCGGCCGCCGCCGAGCAGGCCATCCAAGCCGACGAGTTTCCCGCCATCAGGCCAACGCTGGAGCTGGCGAGCTGGGCCGCCCAACACGGAGTCCGGATCTACTTCCTGACCGGACGGCCTGAACACCAGCGCACTGCCACGCTGAAGGATCTGGCCGACGACGGCTACCCGGTGCCGGCCGGCGCCTTCCTCAAGCCGGAAGGTGGTTCGCCGCCCGCGTACCTCACCTGCGCGCCGACCTGCACAACAGTGCAGTTCAAATCGTTGACCAGGGGGTACGTCGAGTCACTCGGCAACACCATCGTGCTGAACCTCGGCGACCAGTTCAGCGACCTCGAGGGAGGGCACGCCGAGCTCCCGGTCAAGCTGCCCAATCCGATGTACTACCTGCCCTGAGTGATCCGGCCCAGTACGAATGCCAGCAGGTCGTCAACGTCGGTGTCCACCGCGATCTGGACCGTCTGGACGCGGGGATCGGCGGCCAGCCGCCGATCGGCCACGGTGGCGCCACGGGACGGGCCAAAGGAGCACTCGACGGCCACCGGACAGGCGGCGGTCCGCAGGATGCCCGGCCGGATCACCTCGGCCAGCGCGATGGCATCGTGCAGCACCAGACCGTCCCGGCCCTGATGCTGGCGGTAATGCTGACGGTAGGTCTCGGTCAGCAGGCTCAGCCCCTTGGCGACTGGACCACCCCCGGCGAGCGCGTCCAGCCAGGCCGCGTCAACGGCGCAGCGGTGGGTCAGGTCGACGGGGACGAGGACTGTCGGCACGTCCTCCCCGGAGAGCACCCGATGCGCCGCCTCGGGGTCGCTCCAGACGTTGAACTCGGCAGCGGCGGTGGTGTTGCCGCCGGCGAGTCCGCCACCCATGATCACCAGTCGGCCGATCTTGGGTTTGACCTCGGGGTGGGTTGCCAACAGCAGGGCGATGTTGGTCAGCGGCCCGATGGGCGCGATGGTGACCGGTTCGGTGGCCGCGTTCAGCAGTGCGGCCATCAGGTCGACGGCGCCGCGCGGGACGACACCCCTCGTCGGCTCGGGAAGCGTGCCGGACTGGCCGGAAAGGCCGTCCATGCCGTGGACGTCGGCGGCCCGATGCGGACAAGGGTGCACCAGCGGCCGGTCCGCCCCGCGGGCCACCGGCACCTCGGACCGCCCGCACAACTCGAGCAGGCGCAGCGCGTTGGCCGTGGTGTGCGCCAACCCCACATTGCCGAACACCGTGGTGACCGCGAGAAGGTCGATCTCCGGGCTGGCCGCGGCCAGCGCGATGGCGAAGGCGTCGTCCACGCCGGGATCGGTATCGATGATCAACGGGGTCATGCTGTCACCACTCCTGCTCCGGTGCTCTACCGTCGTGCGCCATGAGGAGCACGTGGAACGCGTCGCTGGTGTCCGGGTGGCGGGCGGGCCGGCGCGACCCGCATCAGGCGCGGTTGCTCACCGTCGCATCACTGAAGTGGATCGTCCGCAACCGCGCGTACACCCCATGGTATCTCCTCCGGTACTGGCGGTTGTTGAGGTTTCGGCTGGCCAATCCTCATGTGGTCCTTCGAGGCATGGTGTTCCTCGGCCGCGGGGTCGAACTGTACTGCCGGCCGGGCTACGGGCGGCTGGAGATCGGCCGCTGGGTGCATATCGGGGACGGCACCTCGATCCGGTGCCACGAGGGCTCACTGCGGATCGGTGACAAGGTGGTGTTCGGCAGGGACAACACCGTCAACTGCTACCTCGACGTCGAGATCGGGGCGGCGACACTGGTCGCCGACTGGGTCTACGTCTGCGACTTCGACCACGTGACGGAGGACATCCATCGGCCGATCAAGGACCAGGGCATCGTCAAGTCCCCGGTGCGGATCGGACCGGACTGCTGGCTCGGTGTGAAGACGACGGTGCTGCGTGGCACCAGGATCGGTCGGGGCTGTGTGCTCGGCGCGCACTCGATCGCCCGTGGCGACATCCCGGACTACTCGGTCGCGGTCGGCACGCCGGCGAGGATCGTGCGCGACCGGCGCGCCGACTACGAGGCGGCCGCGCAACGACGCGCCGCGGTCGCGGACATGGCTCGCAAGGCCGACGAGGCGCTGCGGGCCGCCGAGGACCGGCCGTGAGCCAGGCTCCGTGCGGTCAGGGACCGAACGCGTTGCCGGTGGCGATCTTGGGGCGGCCGAGAGTTTCTCGTGGTACGACGTGGGCCGCCGCGTACAGCAGCGCCGTGTCCTGTGCGATCCGTCCCCAGTCGAAGTCGGTGGCCAGTCTGGCTTTGGCGGCCTGAGCCCGTCGCCGGCTGGACACCGGATCGTCGAGAACAGCCCGGACCGCACGGGCGAGGCCGGCGACGTCGGAGGGGGCGAACGACAGGCCGGTCTCGCCGTCCACCACGACCTCGCCGAGCCCGCCCGCGGTCGAGGCGACCAGCGGGGCGCCGGCCGCGGCCGCTTCGAGGGCCACCATGCCGAACGGCTCGTACCTGCTCGGCAGCACCACGGCGTCGGCGGCACATAGCACCGCGGCCAGCTGCCGGTCGGGAAGGTGACCGGCGAAATCGACGGCCCGCGGGATCCGGTGCCGGCGGGCCCTGTCTGCCAGCCAGTCCGCGTGGCTGCCGGTGCCGGCCACGACGAGACGCGTGCCGGGATGGCTGCGCCGGATCCTCGGCATCGCCGCGATTAGGTCCTGGACCCCCTTCTCCCATTCCAGGCGCCCGAAGAACAGCAGCAGCGGCGCGCCCTCGGCGCCGTGCCGCCGGCGTGCCGCGGTCATCTCGGCCGGCCGGACCCGCCACCGATGGGGCTCGATTCCGTTGTGCAGCACGGTGATCGTCTCCCGCTCCACCTCGAACAGCGCGGCCACCTCGGCCCGCATCGCCGTCGAGCAGGTGATCAGGCGGTCGGCCCTGTTCGCCAGCCACCACTCGACGGAATGCACCTGCTGGTTGAGCGGCTGGGACAGCCAGCCGCTGTGCCGGCCGGCCTCGGTGGCGTGGAAGGTGGCGACGAGAGGCACTCCGGCCAGTTCGGCCAGTGCCACCGCAGCATGGGCGACGAGCCAGTCGTGGGCGTGCACCACGTCCGGGCGCCAGTCGCCGACGAGTCGCTGACCGGCGCGGACCATGGCGTGCCCCATGCCCAGGGTCCACGCCACGAGATCCCGCTCGAACACCAGGTGGGGTGGGTCCTCGGCAACCCGAATCACCCGCACGCCGTCGACGATGTCATCGCCGGTCGGGTGGGTGGTCGCGTCGCTGCCGGCGGGCTGGCGGCACAGCAGAACGACCTCGTGCCGCTGTGCGGCGAGCCGGCGGGCCAGAGCGTGTACATGCCGGCCGAGCCCGCCGACCACGACCGGCGGGTACTCCCACGACAGCATCAGGATCCGCATGACACGAAGGATCTTCGCATGTTCCGGGCCGACGCTGCCCGGTGGTAGTTCAGTGGCTATGCCGGTGCGCGTACCGGGAACCCGAGATAGTCGGCTGCTTTGATCAGTTCCAGGTCATAGCTGACGAACTCGGTGAGCTCCGCGCGGAAAGGATCCGCGCTGGCTAGATGAATGGAGTCCAGGGATCCCAGTCTGGGTATGCGATAGGCCATGGCTCTGGCCAAGACCGTACTGCTGAGGTCTACAACGTAGATACCTTTGAGAGCCTGGCTGGTGTAATGAGGTACCAGTTGGTGGTCGACGCCAGCGCGCAACAGAGTCCGGGTAATCTCCAGCTGGGCCAACTCGCTGGTGATCAGTTCAGTTGCCTCGGGAAGTGCCTGGCGCCAGCCGCGCAACGCCGAGGTTTCGCGCTCCGGTTTGATGAACTTCAGCAACGCGCATGCGTCGAGATAGATCACCGGTTGCGCTCTCTGTCCCGGTCGGCCACGAGCACGTCTGACAGGCTTTCGATGTCAGGTGTGAGGTCGTCGATGAGCGTGGGCATACCCTGCTCGGCAGGAGGGCGAACCTCTCCTGAAGCGATCATCATCTGTAGGGTGCCTGGATGTTCCGTCTCGGGGATCATACGGAGCACGGGTTTGCCCCGGTCGGTGACGACGATTGACGCTCCGGCGCGGACGCGGGCAACCGCCTTGGACGGATTTTGGTTGAGCTCGCGCAGGCCTATGGTCTCCATGTCACCAATGTACCTACAAATAGTAGTTACATCAAGTGATCAGGCCGCGTGCGTCCAGTCGGCCGAACGGCCCATCCTGCCGACGCAACTCGGCGGCCAGGTCCGCGGCCCTGGCCCGGTCGCCGGCATTGATCAGGGTCGCGAGGCGGTGCACCCGCTCGGTGTGCGTTGCCGCGCGGCCGCGTGCGTAGTCGGCCGCGGAATCCTTGCTGACCATGAACGCCCAGTCGCTCGACAGGGCCAGCAGCGCCTCGCGCACGAGCTGGTCCGCCACCGGGTCGCGGACTTCTCCTCGGGTCAGCGTCGACAGCAGGGCTCGCTGCACCTCCGCGTTGCTCGACACCAGATCGGCCACCTGCTCGCCGTCCCACACCCGCCAGTCCTTGCCGGACCCCCACGAGGAGGCCGGCAATTCCACCGGCTCGCCGACATGGCCGGCGGCGAGGGCACCGCGCAGCGAGGTGACCGTGACGCCGGCCGCCGCCAGACTTGTCAGCACCGCGTCCAGCCAGGCGGGACCCTCGTGCCACCAGTGGCCGAACAATTCGGTGTCGTACGCGGCGACCACGAGGCCCGGCCGGCCGTGCCGCTCGCACAACGAGCGCAGCCGGCGCACCACGGTGCCCACGAAGTCGACGGCGTGCCGCCGCACCGCCGCGGCAGCCAACTCGGGCTCGTAGGGCCGTTTCCGCTCCGGCGGCACGGTTTTCCCCGTGACCCTCGACGGTTTGAGCCCCGACGGATGGTCGTAGGTGTGGAAGTCACGATAGGCCGGATCGCCGGGATAGCCCGCCTTCGGCGACCACACCCGGTAGGTGACGTCGAGGTCGCGTCCAAAACACACCACGTCGCTGTGGCCAACCGGATGGGCCGCCGCGGTGTCGCCGTGCAGCGCCGGACCATCCACCAGGAACCGCCGCACGCCGGCCGCCGCATAGTCCCGTTCCAGGCCGGGGGAGTAGCCGCACTCCGGAGCCCAGATCCCCGCCGGCCGGGCCCCGATCCGCAGTGCGCAGTCGGCCAGCCCGGCCGACAGCGCGTAGTCACGGATTCGCTTGTCCAACAAGGGTTGGAACGGATGCGTCAGTGGGCCACCGAGGAGTTCGATCACACCCGAGTCGACAAGGTCCCGCAACATCGGGGAGAACCCGTGCCGCCACCGGGTTTCGAACTCCGCCAGCGCCCAGCCGGAACGCCGGTGCTCGGCGGCGGCCAGTTGCCGCAGTGCCGGTTCGGCGCGCCGCCACCTCGTCGCCGCGTAGTGCGCCCTGAGCTGCCAGTTCCCCAGCCAGTCGTGGAATCCGCTGAGACAGTGGGAGTCATCCAGCTGCGCGGCCAGGACCGGTGTCACGCCGAGCGTGAGCACGTCGTGCTCGTCCCGCTCCGCGCGCCGCCGTAACAGGTCGACCACCGGCAGGTAGGAATGCGCCCATGCCTGGTACAGCCATTCCTCGCCGACGGGCCACGCTCCGTGGTGCGCCAGCCAGGGCAGATGGCTGTGCAGGACGAGGCAGAAGGCGCCCTCGCCGGTCACGGCGCCACCGCGATCGCCACCAGGTCGAGGCTGCCGTCCAGATCCTCGTCGGTGATCACGAAATCCTCGCTGGCCACCGAGGCCACGGCGGTGAGCAGGTCGGCCGCCGGCGGTGTGCCGGTCACAGCCAGCCGCACCTGGGCCTCGATGATGGACCCGCCCAGCCGATCGTCCAGCTCGCGCAGCTTCGGACCGTGTCGCAGTCCGCGCAGTGATCGCACGGTGAAACCGGCCGCGCTGAGCAGCTCCGCCAGTTCCAACGGTGCCAGTTCCCTGGTGTGGAACGGATTGAGCGGAGTATCGCTGCCGGGGGAGAAGGTCAGCCGGTTCGGTGTGGTGATCAGCAGTTGACCACCGGGACGCAGGACACGCCGGCACTCGGCAAGGAAGGCCTTCTGGTCCCAGAGGTGTTCGATCACCTGCATGCTCACCACGACGTCCACTGCCGCGCCGGTGATCGGCAGCATGGCGAGGTTGCTACGGATCACCTCGACCTGCGGATAGGTCCTGGCGACGTGCGCGGCGGTCAGTTCGTCGTAGTCCACGGCGAGCACTCGGCGAGCGGTCCGGGCCAACAGGTCGGCGCCGTAGCCCTCGCCGCATCCCGCGTCGAGCACTGTGGCGCCGGCACAGTGCGGGACAACGGCGAGATAGGCGGCCTCGTGCCTGCGATACCAGTAGTTCTCCCCGGCGACTCCGGGGACGGTGCGCTCGCCCGTGAGCGGCAGGCCGGATGGTGAACCTGCCTCGGCGATGTCCATGCGGTCGACTCCTCGGCTTGCCGTGTTCCGCCTCCGGCAGCGACCGTAGCGGACGGGAGCGTGACCTCATGGCGGCGGCGATCGCGGTGCTGTGGTTGGGCTGATCGGGTGGTCGGTGTGGCGAATCACCCTCGCCACCGAACGGCGTAGCGCTACCATCTGGCAACGGACCGTGACCGCTCGGCTCTCCTGCCCGCGGTTCGTCGCGGCCGGTAGAAGGGGGACATGGGGGTATGGGGCATGACGTCGGTGATCAGGGAGCGCTTCCGCCGCTGCCGTTGCCAGCCATACCCGTCTCGCCGGGTGTGGGGGACGGTCCGGCGGGGATCTTGAACAGCGTTCTTCCGCCTGTTCCGGGGTCCCCTGCTGGATCGAGCGGACATTACGAATTCGACGAGCCGGGTTTCCAGGACGTCATCAAACAGGTCCAGGCGTGCATAGACAAGATCGCCGAAGCGCGGCGATTGGCGAGGCCGATGACGCAGGTATTGCCCATGGGCGACGAGCCGTCGAGCCGGCGGGTGACCGAGGCGGTGAACAGCAGCGGGCAAGCCTACCTGCGGCACAACACGAATCTGGAGAACTTCTATAAGAAGTTGCTCGACGATCTGACCGCTGCCCGTGATCGTTATGTGTCACAAGAGGGGCACGCCTCGGGTTCCCTCGCCAAGACTCAAGGGGGCCTGTAGTGCGACTGACGTTGGTGGCGGCGGGTTTCGGGCTTGTCAGCGCCGTGACGTTGGTGGCAGGGTGTTCTGCCGCTGACGGGACTCCGAGTCCCGCAAGCCCTCCCTCGTCCTCGCCTGCTGGCGGCGACACGACTGCTCAGGGCGCGCCGAAGGTCAAGACGCCGATCGACACCACGAGGTTTCAGGCGGCGCCGTGCACCATGCTCACCACTGCCCAGACTCAACCCTTCACTATTACCAAACCAGGTGACGCCAATGCTGGTACATCGGCACTGGGGCCTGGATGTTCATGGTCTAACGCGGCTACCGGGACGGGGTTTACCGTCGAGTTCATCACCGCGAACCCCAAGGGTTTGAGTGCGCTGTATGCCAACAAGGACATCATCACCAAGGGTGGTGGCTATTTCGAGGCAGCCACTGTTCAAGGGTATCCGGCGATTTTTGAGTCCTCGGTTGATCAGCGCAAAGAGGGAACCTGCGGATTGGACGTGGCTGTGTCGGACGCACTCGATTACTCGG
>Ga0213875_10000374_pt1 | contig 41014 bp, 46 predicted proteins | sample BarmaccomBMRX_R8_FD_160105 | JGI IMG/M metagenome (GOLD analysis project Ga0213875, IMG submission 160105) | Root-associated microbial communities from Barbacenia macrantha in rupestrian grasslands, the National Park of Serra do Cipo, Brazil - RX_R8 | ecosystem: Host-associated > Plants > Roots...
GAACCACCGGCCCGGTGCCCAACCTCACCCCGCTGACCGGCGTGCATGCGCTGTCCACCACGGTGGCCCTATGGATATCGCCTGGTCAGGGTACCGGCGAGGTGGGGCTGCGCGGTCTGGTCCGGGTCAGTGCGCGCAACCCCGCCGAACTCGAGGCCGCTGACGGGCGGCTGCGGTCGGTGTCGCAACAGATCAGGGTGGCCCTGCGCCCGCTCGGCGGGCTCCAGGGCGCGGGGCTGGCCGCGACTCTGCCATTGGGTGCGTCCGGATGAGAAGAAGCTTGACCAGCATCAGCGGCAGCGCAGCAACGACGGTCGCGCCCGAGTTCCTCGTCACGCCCGACCTTCTCGACGCGATCAGCCCCCCGGGCGACTCCGGGGGCATGGTGCTCGGTTGCAGCAACGACAGTGAACCGCTGAGCGTGTCTGTGCTGCGGCCGCAGCCCACCCGGCTGGTCGTCGTTGGTGGCCTCTACCTGGCGCGCCACATAGCGCTGCGGGCAATGGCCGCCGGCGCCTGGTTGGTGATCGCCACCGGGCGGCCCGCCGCCTGGCAGGTGCTGAGCCAGGCTGCCGGACATGGGCCCGGCGGGCGCCCCGTCCCGGTGGTGCAGGTGCGCCCACTGGTGCCGGCCGAGCTGCCGCGGGCCTCACAGGATGCTCCGCTGCTGGTCGTGCACGACGCAGGCGCGGTACCGCAGGAGCTGTTTCCCCCACGTTCGCCCTGGCAGACCACCCTGTACGTGCTGCCTTACCTGCACGCGCAAGCCAGCGACATCGCCATCAACGCCGACCTGGTGCTGCTCGCGCGACTCCTGGCCGAGCAGACCCAGCTCGCCGCTGAAATATGGCAACTGCCCGCATCGATGGCTGTCCAGCTGGCAACGTTGCCGGACGACGGTGTGGTCGCGTTGGCTCCCAACCTATGGTTACCAATGCGCCTGGTCACCACCCCCGCAGAACACGACATCCTCGGCCCCATCCGCAACGGCGACTAACCCGCCCGGTGTGTCGCGCTCTGGTACCCGGTGTGTCGCGCTCTGATGCCCGATGTGTCGCGGTCAGGTGCCCGGCGTGCCAGATTCCGATCAGGCCTGTCCGTGCCGGTCCCGATGGCGCCGTTGTTATTGCGTCCCGTACTCGTCGCGCTTACGCGGCCATCCGTCGAAATGGGTGCCCCGGCCCTTCGGCGCGCGATCGAGCAATTGCCAGGTGGCGTTCAGCGCCTCGGTGCCACGGTCGTAGGTCGAGTAGGCGTGGTAGACGACGCCGTCTTCGAGCGCGAAGGCGCTCAGCGCCATCAGCTCCATCACGTCGAGCATGTTGCCCGGACGGCGCGGCGTGGAGACATGCATGATCTCGTAGAAGTCCCTGTCGAAGGCGTCTTCGCACGACACCCACTCAATCTCCCAGCCCATTCGCGCCTTGTAGGCGTTGAGCACCTCAAGCGGCGAGCGGGAGGCAAGGATGAAAGTCACGTCGCGGTGCGCAAGATGGGAAACGGCGCCGACGAGGTTATCGGTCTCAAACGTACAACCGGCACAGCCCGCGGGTGTCTTGGGCCCGTGCATGAAATGGCGCACGAGTAGCTGCGAACGCCCGTCGAACAGCTCAGTGAGCGTCTTGATGCCGTCGTTGGTTTCGAAGCGGTACTCCTGTTCCACCGGCACCCACGGCAAGGCCTGCCGCTTGCGCGCCAGTTCCTCGTTGCGACGCGTGAGGTCCTTTTCCTCGATGCGTAGTTGGCGGTAAGCGGCGGCCCACTGCTCGCGCGTCCCGACCCGATGCGATGGCATGGATGACCTCCTCTGGTTCCCTCGGTCACTCCAGGTACTGACTCACAGGTGGGTTAGAAATCATCTGTGAAGCGGCACGATTCGCCGCCGACAGCCCGCACGACTTTTCCGGGCACTCCACTCATGACCGCTGGCAACCGTGGACGCCTGCTTACTGAGGAAGTCGGACACCTCACACGAGGCGCGGGTGGCAGCCGACGAGTTTTCCTGCGCGGCGGGGTCTGTACTGCTAGATGCACGAGCTGCGGTTACTACGCCCGGAGAGGTCACGATGCCGAACGACATTCTCAGTGCCACCGTCACCATCAGTGCGCAGCCCAGAGCGTGTGGGGGGAAGGTTTGGTGACGGAGTGGCCAGCGTGTTCGTGTTGATTCCCGGAGCCGGTGGAGCGGCGTGGTACTGGCACCGGGTGGTACCCGAATTGCAGGCACGTGGCGTTGAGGCGGTGGCTGTGGATCTGCCCGGCGCTGACCCGTCCGCTGGGCTGGCGGAGTACACAGACATAGTGGTTGCCGCGATCGGCAACCGGACGTCGGTGCTGGTGGCGCAGTCTCTGGGTGGCTTCACTGCACCGATGGTCTGTGCTCGCGCTGCGGTGGCGGCGCTGGTGCTGGTCAATGCCATGATCCCATTGCCCGGTGAGACGCCCGGCCAATGGTGGAATAGCACCGCAGCACCTCAGGCCCGCGCGGAAGCGGCCCAAGCGGCGGGGTACTCCGTCGAGTTCGACCCGCAGACCTACTTCTTGCACGATGTGCCCGCCGAGATCGCCGCCGCCGGCGCGGCGCACCAGCGACCCGAAGCCGATATCGTGTTCGGCCAGCCATGCCGCATTGAGCGCTGGCCGCAGGTGCCCACGCATGTCCTTGCTGGCGCTGGGGATCGGTTCTTCCCCTTGAGCTTCCAACGCCGCGTGGCACGAGAGCGCCTGGGTAGTGATGCCGTCGAGATACCGGGCGGTCACCTGGTCGCGCTGTCGCGCCCCATCGATCTCGTCGACCAACTGATCAAGTACGTGAAGTAAGCACGACAGGCACACTCCGTACCATCCCGGAAGCGGGATTCCCCACCGAACGGGCTCGCAGCGGCCGCCCGAGGGCTATTTTCGCGGCTCCGGAGCTGCAACGGTTGATCTGAGACTGCGGCGTTGGCAGTGCCGGGTCAATGAGCGAGGCTGCGCAACGCACGAGTCTGCTGCGCGCGGGCTGCTAGCTGGTCGTCGGCGGGATAGTCGACAGCCACCAGCGTGAGACCGTGCGGGGCAGCGACGGTTATCTCCGAGGTCCGGGTGGTGCTGTGCAGCAAGCTCGCGGGCCAGTCGGGCCTGCGCCGGCCCTCCCCCACCGCGAGCAACGCACCGACCAGGCTGCGCACCATGGAATGGCAAAACGCGTCCGCTGCGACATGAGCCGCCAGCATATGTGGTTCGTCACGGATCCATTCCAGGCGTTCGAGTGCGCGTATCGTCGATGCGCCCGCGCGGTGACGGCAAAATGCGGCGAAATCGTGCTCGCCCAGCAACAGTGTGCTTGCCGTATTCATGGCCGTTTCGTCGAGAGGTCGGTAATGGGCGAGCGTGTCGTACCGGCGCAGCGGATCGACTCCCCACGGCGCATCACACACGCGGTAGCGGTAATGGCGCCGCAGCGCAGAAAAGCGTGCATCGAAGCTGCTTGGCACCCGCCGCACTGCGGGAACCCGCAGATCTGGTGCAAGCAGCCGCGCCAACCGGTGTACCAGCTGCTCGGGGGCTAGCGCATCGGGCGGCACGTCGAGGTGCGCGACCTGCCCGGTGGCGTGCACCCCCGCATCGGTCCGCCCGGCGACGGTCAGGGCGGCTGGCAACCGGGTCACGACGGACAGCGCCGCTTCCAGCTCGCCCTGCACGGTACGGCGTCCCGGCTGGCGAGCCCATCCGGAAAATCCCGTGCCGTCGTAGCGAATATCCAGGCGATAGCGCAGGAGCCCGCCATCCCCAGACCGGGCGGCGGGCTCCTGCACTGCTGTACTCGGGGTCAGGATTCGGCCTCGGCCTCCGGCTTGCCTGCAGCCTCAGCCGGCGAGTCTGCCGGGGCATCGGCGTCCGGGGCAGTGGTCTGGTCGGCGCCGGTCGGCTCAGCCGGCGATGAGGCTTGGGCAGCCGGTGATTGCCCTGGCTGGCGGCCCTTCAGAGCACGCCGCTTGACCTCTTCGACTTCCGCCGCGGTGCGTTCAGTGACCAACGCGATGATCGCCATCGGCGCGTTGTCACCCTTGCGCGGCACGGTCTTGACAATCCGGGTGTAGCCACCGTCCCGGCCGGCGAACTGCGGGCCGATCTCCGCGACCAGCTTGTGCACCACGTCCTTGTCCCGGATCACCCGCATGATCTCCCGGCGGTTGTGCAAATCCGCCCGGCGAGCCTTGGTGATCAGCCGCTCGGCAAACGGGCGTAGCCGCTTCGCCTTCGCCTCGGTGGTGGTGATCCGGCCGTGGGTGAACAGCGAGGTCGCCAGGTTGGCCAGCATCAGACGTTCATGGGCCGGCGACCCACCGAGCCGGGCACCCTTGGTCGGCGTGGGCATTTTCGCTCCCTTCGGTCACCCCGGGTGGAGGGATGTGAGCTAGCACGTCACATCCCTCCACCCAGGCAGCTATAGCTGCTCTGTCTCGGCGTAGTCGTGGCCGTCGTCAGGGCCGTAGTCGGTGTTGTTGTCGATGCCGTTGTCGCTGGACTCGCCACCCCACCCGTCGATGGAGTACTCGGCCGCCACCGATGACGGGTCAAACCCGGGCGGGCTGTCCTTGAGCTGCAGGCCCAGACCAGCCAGCTTCAGCTTCACCTCGTCGATCGACTTGGCACCGAAGTTACGGATGTCGAGCAGGTCGGCCTCGCTGCGGCTGACCAGCTCACCGACGGTGTGGATGCCCTCCCGCTTGAGGCAGTTGTAGGACCGCACGGTCAGATCCAGGTCCTCGATGGGCATGGCGAAGGCGGCGATGGTGTCCGCCTCGGCCGGCGACGGGCCAATCTCGATGCCCTCGGCGTCCACATTGAGCTCGCGGGCCAGGCCGAACAGCTCGACCAGAGTGCGGCCCGCCGAAGCCAGCGCGTCCCGGGGGGTGATCGACGGCTTGGTCTCCACGTCCAAGATCAGCTTGTCGAAGTCGGTGCGCTGCTCGACCCGGGTGGCCTCGACCTTGTAGGTCACCTTCAGCACCGGCGAGTAAATGGAGTCCACCGGGATCCGGCCGATCTCGGCACCGGAGGCTTTGTTCTGCACTGCCGGTACGTAGCCGCGGCCACGTTCCACGACCAGCTCGATCTCCAGCTTGCCTTTGCCGTTCAACGTGGCGATGTGCAGATCGGGGTTGTACACGGTGACGCCGGCCGGCGGCACGATGTCGCCCGCGGTGACGTCACCCGGGCCCTGCTTGCGTAGGTACATCGTCACCGGCTCGTCCTCCTCGGAGCCGACCACGAGCTCCTTGAGGTTGAGGATGATGTCGGTGACATCTTCCTTGACCCCGGGGACGGTGGTGAACTCGTGGAGCACCCCGTCGATGCGGATGCTGGTGACCGCGGCCCCAGGAATGGACGACAGCAGGGTACGGCGCAGGGAGTTACCCAGGGTGTAGCCGAATCCCGGCTCCAGTGGCTCGATAACGAACCGGGAACGGGTGAAATCGATCGGTTCCTCAGTGAGGTTCGGCCGCTGAGTGATCAACATTACTGAACAGTCCTCCTCTGGGTGCCCGCTATTTGACACCCATTCGGTTCTGCTCCCGAGTATGGAGACATCTCGGGTCGCAGAGGGGTTGCCAAGCCCGATATGTGTCCATATCGGGCTTGCCGGGGGTTATCTGGAGTAGAGCTCGACGATCAGTTGTTCCTGGATGGGTACGTCGATCTGGCCCCGCTCGGGTAGGCGGTGCACCAGAACGCGCAACGTGGTGGGAACCACCTGGAGCCACGCCGGTATCGGGCGGTCTCCCAAGGTTTCCTTGGCCACCACGAACGGAAGCGTCGGCAACGACTTCGGTCTGATGTCGATGATGTCGAACTTCGCCACGCGGTAGCTGGGAACGTCGACCTTGACGCCGTTGACCAGGAAATGCCCGTGGGTCACCAGCTGGCGGGCCTGGCGCCGGGTGCGGGCCAGCCCAGCCCGGTAGATGACGTTGTCCAGGCGGGATTCCAGAATCTGCAGCAGCGTGTCACCAGTCTTGCCGGGACGCCGGTTGGCCTCCTCGTAGTAACGGTGGAACTGCTTTTCCATGACGCCGTAGGTGAAGCGAGCTTTCTGCTTTTCCTGCATCTGCAGCAGGTACTCGCTTTCCTTGATGCGGGCGCGGCCGTGCTGACCAGGTGGGTAAGGCCGGCGCTCGAAAGCCTGGTCGCCGCCGACCAGGTCGGTCTTGAGCCGGCGGGACTTGCGGGTGACGGGTCCGGTGTACCGAGCCATCGCTTCAGCTTCTCCCTTCCGCCTCAGACCCGGCGCCGCTTGGGCGGCCGGCAGCCGTTATGCGGCTGCGGGGTCACGTCCTGGATGGTGCCGACCTCAAGGCCGGCAGCCTGCAACGATCGGATTGCCGTCTCCCGGCCGGAACCCGGCCCCTTCACGAAGACATCGACCTTTTTCATGCCGTGCTCGGCGGCTTTGCGGGCAGCATTCTCGGCGGCCATCTGCGCGGCGAACGGGGTGGACTTGCGGGACCCCTTGAACCCCACGTGACCGGCGGAAGCCCACGCGATGACCGCACCGGTGGGGTCAGTAATCGAGACGATCGTGTTGTTGAACGTCGACTTGATGTGCGCATGGCCATGCGCGACGTTCTTCTTTTCCTTGCGCCGTACCTTCTTGACGCCGGTACCTGCGCGTGCTCTGGGTGGCATGCGATTGAACTCCTACAAAGGTCTTGGGCAGCTGTGTGACTGGGTTATTGCCGGTACTACTTCTTCCCGGCCTTCTTCTTGCCGGCGACCGTCTTCTTCGGACCCTTGCGGGTGCGGGCGTTGGTCTTGGTCCGTTGACCGCGTACGGGCAGCCCGCGGCGCCACCGCAAGCCCTCGTAACAACCGATCTCGATCTTCCGGCGGATGTCTGCCTGGACCTCGCGACGGAGGTCTCCCTCGACCTTGAGGTGCTCTTCGATGTAGTCCCGCAGCTTGACGAGGTCTTCGTCAGTGAGGTCTTTGGAACGCAGATCGGGGCTGACCCCGGTGGCGTCGAGGATCTCGTGCGAACGGGTACGGCCGATACCGTAGATATAAGTCAGCGCGATCTCCATCCGCTTATCGCGGGGAAGATCGACGCCGGCGAGTCGTGCCATGCGAGGCGGGTCTCCTCATCTCGTGTTCACCAGGTCTGCTCCCCGTCCGCCCCGCATGGCGGTGGCACCGCCTACGGGCCCCGGCCTGGCTTCCGGGGGTTGACCGATCCTCCAGTGAATCGGGTGGTGCGGGGAGGTCATCTTGCGTCAGTCGATTGGCTTGTCAATCAGCAAGGCCGTGCTCGGCTCACCCCTGCCGCTGCTTGTGGCGCAGGTTCTCGCAGATCACCATCACCACACCGTGGCGGCGAATCACCTTGCACTTGTCGCAAATCTTCTTGACGCTCGGCTTTACCTTCACGTCATCTCTCCTGGTCACGGGGCCGGGCCTGCGCCCCGGGCCGTTAGTTGTGGGGTGCTTACTTGTAGCGGTAGACGATGCGGCCTCGAGACAGATCGTAGGGCGACAGCTCTACGACCACCCGGTCCTCGGGCAGGATGCGGATGTAGTGCTGCCGCATCTTGCCGCTGATATGCGCCAGAACTCGATGACCGTTTTCCAACTCGACGCGGAACATCGCGTTGGGAAGTGGTTCCACCACCCGGCCCTCGACCTCAATCGCCCCATCTTTCTTGGCCATGTCCTCCGCTCACTTCACCGCTGGCTAGCAGCTTTGCCGCGACACAGGCACACGCCAGCTCCATGACGTGCGGGAGGCGAGTGCGGGAACGCACTGCTAAGCAGGGAAGCCCACGCAGATACCTGCAGACACGCTGGGACCAGCGCGGTGCTCGCGCCGTCTACATAGTTTACGTCGCGGTCAGTCCGGGTTCCAAACCGGCCCCCGATGTCGCTGATCACCCCGACCGAGTACCCGCTACGTGCCTGGTTACCAAGGCACTTGTCCTTCAACCATGCCGCCGGAACAACCAGTTCACCAGCAACATCGCCCCCCACGGTCCGGCGACCCAGACCCACCACGGGTAGATCCAGCTCAATGTGGTCAGCGACACGATCGCCCAAATCGCCAGGTTGATCGCGCTGGCGCTCGCCCACGCCAGCACAGCTCCCCGGCCAGCCCGATGACGGTGTCGGCACTGACGCGACCGTCCCTCGGTGCGCGCTGCCGGTCCCGGCCGAGCCTGGCTTTGCGGGAGGTCCGCGGTGAGCGCTGCTAACTCGGCATACGTCCGCGCCGCCCACGCCTGCCCAACCCGCTCGTCATACTCGGTCAAAGTCAGCCGACCCTCGTCGTGGGCCGACCGCAACTGCTCGGCAACACGTTCGCGATCGCTGTCGGCTGCTCGCATCCGGTCGCGGGCGGGCTGGTCGTCCACGACGCCCATCGGGCCGGTCACCTCGTCCATGGGACAGCTCCTTCGACCCCTCGCCCCCGAACTATAACACCGTTATCGACAGTGCCGGAGCCAGCACGAACCGCAGTCTGGATGCAGACTGCTGTTTTGGCAGCCCGAAAAACAGCACTCTGCATCCGGACTGCGGATAAGGGGGACGGACGGGGTTCGGGCTCGCTAGGCCTTGACGGGTTCTGGTTCGGCGATCGGGTTCGAGCCGTGAATGGGGCCCTCAGCATCGGACAGCCGGGTCTGCGTGGCGCCACCCCCCCAACGCAGGGAGATGATCTCCCCGGCAATAGAAACCGCGGTCTCCTCCGGGGTACGGGCACCCAGGTCCAGTCCGATCGGCGATGCGATCTTCGCCAGTTGCTCGTCGGTGACACCGGCTTCGCGTAGCCGCCGCGTCCGGTCGTTATGCGTCCTGCGCGAGCCCATGGCGCCCAGGTAAGCCAGGTCCAGCTTCAGCGCCTCGACGATCACCGGCACATCGAATTTGGGATCGTGGGTGAGCACCGTGACGACGGTGCGGGGGTCGATCCGCTGCGCCTCAGCCTCAGCCTTCAGGTACCGGTGTGGCCAGTTCACCACAACCTCGTGCGCGTCCGGGAAGCGGCTCTTGGTGGCGAACACCGGCCGGGCGTCGCACACCGTGACGTGGTAACCGAGGAACACACCGATCCGGGCCATCGCGGCGGCGAAGTCGATCGCGCCGAACACCAGCATCCGGGGTGGCGGTTGCATCGCGTTGACGAACACATCCATGCCTTCACCGCGGCGCTGGCCGTCCGGGCCGTAGTGCAAGGTGGCCGTGCGCCCAGCGGCCAACGCGCCCCGGACGTCCTCAAGGACGGCCTCGTCGGCTTGGGTAGAGCCGACAGTCCCGGTGTGCCGGTCCATCCACACCACCATGCGCAACCCCAACCGTTCGACATCGGGGTGCGCGACCACGGTGGCCACCGCAACCGGCTCCTTCTTGGTCACCGATGCGGCCACGTCGTCCAGCTCGGGGAAGGTGACCGGGTCCACCTTCTCGACGAACACGTCGATGATGCCGCCGCAGGTCAGGCCAACGGCGAACGCGTCGTCGTCGGACACGCCGTAGCGCTGGAGCACGGGTGTGTTGTCCGCCAGCACCTGCTGGCCCAGTTCAAAGACCGCACCCTCGACGCAGCCCCCGGAGACGCTGCCGACGGCCCGCTCATCCGAGGTCACCAGCATGGAAGCGCCAGCCGGGCGTGGTGCCGAGCGGTAAGTGGACACCACCGTGCCTAGTGCAGTGGACTTACCTTCACGCCACTGCCCTACCAGTTCGTCCAGCACCTCGCGCACCGCGGACCCCTCCTCGTCGAGTATGGCCGAGCCATGCCGCCCCTGCTCAAGGGTATTCGGCCCGACCGGTCTTTGGGTTCTCTTACCGGCTTATATAAGAAAGACATCTCCATCGCTGAATCTGTTCCCCGCGACGATCACCGGCGATCGACGTCGATCCCGCTGGCCAGATCCGAACAGTCCACCACGATCAGGTCGGATCGGCCGGCCAGCCAATCGCGGGCACCCCGGTCACCGCGTGCGGAGGAGACGATGTCCGCCCAGTGCTGCCGGCCAAGCAGGACCGGGTGCCCGGGCCGGCCGTCGAACCCGGCCCGGGCCACTACCGTGGCGCTGGCCAGCGCGATCAGCCTGCGCACCACCGAAGCCTCCACATCAGGCAGATCGACCAGGTGCACCAGCGCGGCCTGCACCTGCGCGGGCGCGCTGTGGCCCAGCTCGTCCAGGCCGGTCCGCAACGAGGCGCCCATGCCCTCGGCCCAGTCGGCCGCCACCACGGTGCCCGCGGACTCGGGCACCAGGGGGAGCACCTCGTCGGCCTGCGCGCCGACAACGACCAGTACCGGATCGCACCCGCCCTGGCTCAGCACCGCGACCGCATGACGCAGCCAGGCCCCGCCATCGACCAGTGCCTTGGGCATGCCGTAACGCCGACCGGCCCCGGCCGCCAGCAACAACCCGGCGATCATGATGTCAATCCTGCCATGGTCACCGGTTGCCAGCCCGAGCTAGCGCAGCGGCTCGGTGGTGGAAACCTGTTCGACAATCTCGATCTCGTCGCCGACATGCACGGTGGCGCCGGGAGAGTCGGGAATGAGATTGATCGCGAACCAGCTCTTGCCGTCCCACCGGCGGTGCCGGGCCAGCGTGGCGAGCGGCTCTTTGCCTGTTTCCGCAGTTTCGGGATCCACCGTGGTGAGCACGCAACGGCTACAGCCCTTCACGGCGCGGAACCGTGCCTCACCGATGCGCAGCACCCGCCAGCCGTCCTCCGCCCAGGGATTCGCGCCTGCGACAACCAGGTTGGGGCGGAATCGGGTCATGGACATCGGCTGTTCCGCGGTTCGGGGGCCCGCCAGGATGAGATCGTTCAACGCTGCCAGGGACTCCTCGGTGGCAAGCAGCACCGGGTAGCCATCCGCGAACGAGACTCGGTCTTCAGCACGGCTGTAGGCGGGGTCGGGCCGGCGCCGGGTGGGGTCGTCCAGGTAGACCAGCCGTACCGGTGCGCCGACCACCATGCTGAACCAGGCGTGCGCCGTGGTCGCCGCGGAGCAAGCGGCCACCACGCTGGAGAAGACCTGCACCTCCCACAAGTTGGCACTCTGCGGGGTGTGCACTCGCAGTGGACCGATACCGGGCGCGCTGACCAGCAGGCCGTCCGCGGTGAATTCCGGTGCCACGAGCACCAGCTGCGGGTGTTTTCGCGCCGTCACCACCCGTCCCCGGTCGTCGACCAGCATCCACCGCCGATCACCGGCCAGGCCCCATGGCTCAACGACCGCCTCGTCGGCAGGATGACCACGGCACGACTTGATCGGGTAGCGGGTGATCCCGGTCAATCTGATCGTCACGAACTCCAGGCTCTCCGGTAGTGAGATCGGCAGGAAGTGCAGGACATGGAGGATGCGGAGGTCAAGGTCACGTTCATCACCGCCGATGCCTCAGGTGTCGCTTGCTTCCTATCCGGTGACGAGCAGACTGGGCAAACCCACCCCAGAGCGTTCGGGAGAACATCGTGAGTAATCGCCCTTCACCTGCGGCTGTGAAGACCTTCTCCATGGTGAATGGGCTAACCCTGCTCGGGGTGCTGCTGCAAGCAGTGTGGGCAGGTCTGTTCATCGACCGCGCCGAGCGGGAGCCCTGGGTCACGGTGCATGAGATCGGTGGCTTCGTTGTCGTCGTGCTGTCTCTGGTAACCGCATTGCTGGCCATCGCCCTGTTGCGCCGGGCTGATCCGGCGCTGACCTTCGCCGCCGTCGGCCTGTTCGTGCTGCTCGTCATCCAGACCGGCCTGGGTGAGGGAATCTCCAAGGCGGGCTCGCAAGAGCTACTCGTCAGCCACGTGCCGCTGGCGATGCTGATCTTCGGCCTGGGCGTTTACCTGTCGGTCGCGGGCGCCCGGTTGCGCCGTGCCATGTCGTGACATTCCGGTGAGACCGGTCCGGGTTGCGTCAGCGCAGGCTGACCCACCGTCCAGGGGTGCGCCGCAGAGCGCGAACGATCTGCGGGCCCGTCCGCAGCGTTGAGTGGCCACGCCGGCAACGAATGTCGTAGATCAACTCGCCGATGTGTGACTTGAGGAAGTCCAGCCGTGCCCGCGCCTGTGCCACATCCTCGGCGGCAGCCAGCTCCTGCTCGACCAGGCGCATCTGAATGGCCCAGCTGCTGGGCGTGATCAGGTGGCCATCAGCCGAGACGATGGTGAGCCGGCCGGTCCACGGCCGGTGCGTCGCGTCGGCCACGACGTCGTCGCAGCGTGGGCAGGTCAGCTGCTTGCACACCATCGCCTCGACGCCCCTAGCCGGAGATACCCGGCATATCCAGACAATTGCGTCACTGTCACCAGCCGCGCGGCACGAATGGCGCATGACCTCATGGCCTGACTTCGCTGCTAATCAGCCGGACTTCGCCCATCGCGTTCGCCGGTGCTTCGCGATCCGCAAGCACGCCACGCTTGCAACGTTGCGGCAAGACGGTTCACCTCGCATCAGCGGAACAGAAGTTGACTTCGCCGACCATGGTCTTTACCTCGGCATGATGCCTGGTTCGCGCAAGGCGATGGATTTACGCCGTGATCCGCGGCTGGCGCTGCACTGCCCTACCGTGGATCCTCCACCGGACGATCCCGCATGCTGGGCTCGGTGACGCGAAGATCGCCGGTCGAGCAACCGAGCTGACGGCCGCTACAAGCGCCGATGAAAGCCCACCATTTTGTGATCGACATTCTCGAAGTGGTCCACACCACCGTCGGTACACCCGCCGACCATCTCCTCATCGAATCCTGGCATCCGGATCGGGGATTACGCCGCCGAACACGGCGGTAAATGACCCACCTGCCGCGTTCACCGCAGCCTGCCCACGGGTATGTGGCAGGCAACCAATGCTGCTTCCCCGGAAAGGTCCCGAAGACCGAACACCCATAGCCCGTTACCTCGGCCATCCCATTCCCGTTCTTACTAGCGGACAGCCCGAAGGGATGGTGGGATGCGGCGCCTGCTCGCCTTGCCGGTCATGGCACTGGCGAGCGTGCTGACGCTGGTTGGTTGCACAACCGGCACAGCACGTCCGGGCGCCCATCCGAAGCCCGGTGGGCATGTCACCAGCTCCACGGCCCACCCAAAGCCGGGGAAGCTCATCGCCGGCTCTGGCGTCACCCCTACTGACATCACGCTTGGCGCACTGATCAACTACGCCGGCCCGTTCGCCGACCGGGCCATCGCGGTGCTACACGGCCAAGAGATCTGGATCAAGGAGACCAACGCCGCCGGCGGCGTCTGTCGCCGTAAGATCAAGTTAGCGGTCCGGGACGACCGGGGCGACGCCGGCCAAGCGAAGGCTCAGTACTCCAGCCTGGAGCCCACGGTGTTGGGCTTCATGCAGATCCAGGGATCCTCGACGGCCGCGGCCCTGAGCCAGAGCCTGATCGACAATGAAACGACCGCGGTGACGTTGTCCAATTCCTCGCAGCTGCTGGGCAACCCGTACCTCATCATTCCGGCCAGCACCTACGACGTGGAAATGATCAATGGTCTGGCGGCTTTGATGGCTCAAGGAAAGATCCGCGAAGGCGACACCATCGGCCACATCTGGCTCGATGGTGAATACGGCGCCAACGGCTTGCGCGGCGTGCAGTACTTCGCCCAACTCCACCACTTGACGCTGCGCGCAACCAAGGTGACCGCCGATACGAATATGCGCGACGTCGTGGCCGGTTTCGCCGCCGCACCCCCCGTCAAGGCGATCGCGCTGAACACCACCCCGGCGCAGACCGCTTCGGCCGCTGTGATCAACCAGGAGCTGCGCCTCGGTGTGCCGATGATTGGCGACAGCGACGTGTTCACCCCTCAGTTGCTAGCCAGCCCAGCAGCCCCGGCACTGGGCAACCTCTCGGTGGTGAGCAGTTCGGTGCCGTTTTCCGCCGCGATACCCAAAGCAACGCATGTCGCCGGCGCCTACCAGCAAGCCAGCTACCCGGAGCTGCCCAGCAGTGGAGTGCCCTACGGCTATGCCATCGCCTCGCTGTGGGGTCAGCTCCTCAAGCGAGCCTGCACCAACGGCGATCTGACCCGGTCTGGGGTCCAAGAGGCGCTGCATCAGCTGAGCACGATCAGCACGGACAATCTGATCGCCGACCTGAGCTTCGCCAAGCCCGGCTTCCCCGCGACCCGGCAGGCCTACGTCAGCGTTCCCGACCCGGCCGTGCCGGGCGGGATCCGCCAGGCGTCCCCGCTGTTCGAATCACCGGAGGCACACAGCTACGTGGCCCCCCGCCAGGGAGCCTCGAAACTGGGTACCGGCTGAGATCACACCGTCAGGCCACTGACACGCTTGCGGACTGCCCGCCCGAGCAACCCGCAAGCAAGTACCGCCGCACCGGTGAGCAACGTGGTCAGCGGCAGGGTCAGCGCAAGCAGGGCGCATCCGGCGAGCCCAACGGCTGCCAACGGTCGCCGCCACCGGCGGCCCGGGCTGGGCAGGGTGAATGAGGCGATGTTCGCGATGGCGTAGTAGGTCAGCACCGCGAAGCTGGAAAAGCCGATGACTCCCCGCACATCGGCGATCGACACAACAGCGGTGACGGTGCAGCCCAACCCGATCTGTGCCCGGTGCGGCACCCGGTACCGCGGATGGATAGCGGCCAGGACGTGCGGCAGTTCATGGTCGCGGGCCATGGCCACGATGGTGCGGCCGACACCGGCCAGCAGGGACAGCAGCACACCAGCACACGCCACCGCACCGCCGATCTGCACCACGGGTGTCAGCCAGCTCAACGCGCCGGATCGGGTCACCGCGGCAAGCGGCGCGGCGGACTGGGCCAGCGTGGTAGGTCCTACCGCAGCCAAGGCGGCCGCGCCGACGAGGGCGTAAACCCCGACAGCGATACCCAAGGCCAGCGGGATGGCCAGCGGGATAGTTCGGTCGGGTTGGCGTACCTCCTCACCGAGAGTCGCGATCCGCGCGTAGCCGGCGAAGGCGAAGAACAGCAGCGCCGCGGCTTGGGTGATGCCCAGGAGGCCGCCGCTGCTCCAGCCGGAGAGGTTGGCCGGATCGGCGTGGCCACCACCTAGCGCAGCCACCACAACCGCGGCCAGGGCGGCCAGGGTTACGATCACCAGTAGTCGGGTCAGCCATGCGGTCTTGGTGATGCCGAGATAGTTCACCGCGGTGCAGATCACCACCGCGGCGACCGCAGGGGCGCTGGGATGCGCGGGCCAACAATAAGCGCCGAAGGTTAGTGCCATCGCGGCACAGCTGGCTGTCTTGCCGATCACGAATCCCCAGCCCGCCAGGAAGCCCCACACCGGCCCCAACCGGTGGCGGCCGTAGCGGTAGGTGCCGCCGGATTCCGGGTACCGGGCCGCCAGCTGGGCTGAGGCAATGCCGTTGCAATACGCGACCACCGCGGCGATGGCCAGCCCGATCAGCAACCCGGAGCCGGCAGCTGCGGCGGCGGGAGCGAACGCAGCGAACACGCCGGCACCGAGCATCGAGCCCAGGCCGACCATCACCGCGTCGGCCAGGCTCAGCCGCCGGGCCAGCCCTGGCCCGGCGCGTTTGGCGCTGCCTAGGGTCATTCGGGGTCAGGCGGGTTCGACTGGTCTGTGGCGCACCGCATCCCGCACGGTGGTGAAGCGGAACATCTCGCGAAACTGACCAGCAGCATCACGACACCGGACAGGATCGCCAGCGGCGTCAGCTTGGTGGGCAGCGGCGCCAGCGCCAGTAGGACAATCGCCACCACCATCCGCTGCGCGGTAACGGTGTGCAGCACCCGCATCGTGAACCCGACATGCGCCAGCAGGTACAGCGCCACACCGCCATAGAGCGCCGCGAGCGCCAGTGGCTCGTCATGCCCGCCGTCGGCGACGTGCTGGAGCACCGTTTTCAGACCCAGCGCCAGCAGCACGATCCCGGCCACCATCGGTAGATGCAGGAAGCTGTATGCGTCGCGGGCCAGCCCCGACCGCAGCGTTCCCGGCTCGGCGACCAGCGCTCGCTCCCCCATCGTGGCTGAGACGTCGCAATAAACCCACCACAGCGTCGCACATACGGTCAGACCCAGCACCGATGCAGCGACCACGGACCAGGAAATCGGCAACCCGGTCATGCCAACCCCGATCGCCACGATGGACTCGCCGAGCGCCACGATGATCAGCCCATGCCGCTCGGCGAAATGCGCCGGTGCGCGCGCCGCCATCCCGCCGCCCCAGCAAGCAGCGTCCCTCCGTAGTCGGCGAGCAGGGCCAGTGCCCATAGCCCGGTCTGCAGCGCACCGGTGTAGCGGGAAGCAACCAGCAACAGTGCGGTGCCACCGATGACCGACAGGATCCATCTGATCAATTGACGGCGCAAGCCGTGGTCTGTTCGGGACAAGACCCAGAACAGCACCAGGTGAAGTCCGCGGAACGCGAAGTAGCACAGCGCGACGACCATGGGCAGCCCCCATACCAGCAGACCGCGCGCGATGCCGTGCGCCGAGACGTCGTACGCCATCAGGGTGGTGATCTGGGTCAACCCGAACACGAATACCAGGTCGAAGAACAGCTCGATGGGGGCGACTCTGGCCTCGGTGGTGGCGGCCACCATTTGCGGCGCTCGCACAGCAAAAATCGTGACACGCGCGCTCACCAACCGGCCAGCCCGACAAACCCCACAGTATGGATCCAGACTGCGGGTTTCTGTGGGGCTTCGTCCGGCAAAAGGAAACGGGGCCGGCCCCGGCGAGAGGGGATGCGGCCCCGTTTCGGGTGTAACGCGTCGGGTTAGAAGTCCATTCCGCCGCCGTCGGGCATGCCAGCCCCGGCTGCGGCCTTCTCCTTCTCCGGCTTGTCCGCGACCACAGCCTCGGTGGTGAGGAACAGGCCGGCGATCGACGCCGCGTTCTGCAACGCCGAGCGGGTGACCTTGGCCGGGTCGATGATGCCAGCCTTGATCAGATCCTCGTACTCGCCGGTGGCCGCGTTGAGACCGTGCCCAGCCGGCAGGCCGCGCACCTTCTCGACCACCACGCCGCCCTCAAGGCCGGCGTTGATGGCGATCTGCTTCAACGGAGCTTCCAGCGCCACCCGGACGATACTGGCGCCAGTCGCCTCGTCACCGATCAGCTCGAGCTTCTCGAACGCCTGCGCGCCTGCCTGGATCAGGGACACGCCACCGCCGGGGACGATGCCCTCTTCCACGGCAGCCTTGGCGTTGCGGACCGCGTCCTCGATACGGTGCTTGCGCTCCTTGAGCTCGACCTCGGTGGCCGCCCCGGCCTTGATCACCGCAACGCCGCCGGCCAGCTTGGCCAGCCGCTCCTGCAGCTTCTCGCGGTCGTAGTCGGAGTCCGAGTTCTCGATCTCGGCACGGATCTGGTTGACCCGACCCTTGATCTGCTCCGGGTCACCGGCACCCTCGACGATGGTGGTCTCGTCCTTGGTGATGACCACCTTGCGGGCGCGTCCCAGCAGCGACAGGTCGACGTTCTCCAGCTTGAGCCCGACCTCCTCGCTGATCACCTCGGCACCGGTGAGGATGGCCATGTCACCCAGCATCGCCTTGCGGCGGTCACCGAAGCCGGGTGCCTTGACGGCGGCCGACCGGAAGATGCCACGGATCTTGTTGACGACCAGGGTGGCCAGCGCCTCGCCCTCGACGTCCTCAGCAATGATCATCAGCGGCTTGCTGGACTGCATGACCTTCTCCAGCACGGGGAGCAGGTCCTTGACAGCGGAGATCTTGGAGGCGCACAGCAGGATGTACGGGTCGTCGAGGACGCATTCCATGCGCTCGGGGTCGGTGACGAAGTAGGGCGAGATGTAGCCCTTGTCGAAGCGCATACCCTCGGTGAGTTCGAGTTCCAGACCGAATGTCTGGCTTTCCTCGACGGTGATGACGCCTTCCTTGCCGACCTTGTCCATCGCCTCGGCGATGAGCTCGCCGATCGCGGGGTCAGCGGCGGAGATCCCGGCGGTAGCCGCGATCTGCTCCTTGGTCTCGACTTCCTTGGCCGAGTTCAGCAGCTGGCCGGAGACAGCCTCGACGGCCCTCTCGATGCCCCGCTTGAGCGCCATCGGATTGGCGCCGGCAGCGACGTTGCGCAGACCTTCGCGGACCAGTGCCTGAGCCAGCACGGTCGCGGTGGTCGTGCCGTCACCTGCGACGTCATCGGTCTTCTTGGCAACTTCCTTGACGAGCTCAGCCCCGATCTTCTCCCACGGGTCTTCCAGCTCGATCTCCTTGGCGATGCTCACACCATCGTTGGTGATGGTGGGGGCACCCCACTTCTTTTCCAGTACGACGTTGCGGCCCTTGGGGCCGAGTGTCACCTTGACGGCGTCGGCGAGCTGGTTCATCCCGCGCTCGAGACCGCGGCGGGCGTCCTCGTCGAACGCGATCATCTTGGCCATTGCGGTGTGGTCCTCCGGTCATGGGCGCCGCGGGGTTTCCGCGGCAAGGACACAGTGCTCGGCCAGGCTCGGTGCCCGCGACGGACGTCCGGCGGTTGCCGGACTCACCGTCCCGACCTCGGTGTGTGTTGCAGTTGGCACTCGAAGGGCTTGAGTGCTAACCCGTGTTTAGCACTCGACCCCTCCGAGTGCAAGCCGCCACCCCTGGCCCGGCACTGCCCCAGCTGTCCATCCGCCGAGCCTGCCAGCTCGGCATGGAGACATACCGGGCTTACCGAGAATGGCTAGACCCCGATCTGTCTCCATGCCCGGGTCGGGATGCAGGATGGACGGGTGTCTGTGGGGCAGAAAGTTCGATCTGTTGAGGAGCATGCCCGGGCCGTTGCCGCGCTGCTGACCGCTACGCCGGTGATCCGGTTGCCACTGGTGGAGTGCATCGGCCTTGCCCTGGCAGAGCCGATCACCGCAGCTGTGCCGCTGCCACCGTTCGACAACTCCGGGATGGACGGCTACGCGGTGCGCTCGGCGGACATCGCGCACGCCGGCGACGAGCAGCCGGTGACGTTGCCGGTCACCGAGGACATCCCGGCCGGGCGTACCGACTCGCCGGTGTTGCAGCCGGGTACCGCGCACCGGATCATGACCGGCGCGCCGATCCCGCTCGGTGCAGATGCGGTGGTGCCGGTCGAGCTGACCGACGGTGGCCGCCATCGAGTGCAGATCTATGCATCTCGCTCGCCCGGCGACAGCGTGCGGCCGGCCGGTGGTGACGTGGCGGCCGGCGAGGAGGTGCTGCCAGCCGGCACAGTCCTGGGATCGGCGCAGGTGGGTGTGGCAGCAGCGGTGGGTTACGCCGAGCTGCCGGTGCACCGGCCGGTGCGGGTGCTGGTGCTGTCCACCGGTTCTGAGCTGGTCATGCCGGGCACCCCGCTGCAGCACGGGCAGATCTACGAGTCGAACGGCACCATGCTCGCCGCGGCGGTGCGCGAGGCCGGTGGTCAGGCGCAGCTGATGCATTTCGTGCCCGACGATGTCGCCGCGCTGGAAGCCGCCTTGGCACCCCGGTTGGCCGGGATCGATCTGCTGGTGACCTCCGGCGGGGTCAGTGCGGGAGCCTACGAGGTGGTCAAGAGCGCAATGACCGGCCAAGGCGTGGATTTCGGCAAGGTGGCCATGAACCCCGGTGCACCCCAGGGTGTGGGGCGCTACCGCGGCGTGCCGGTCGCCGCGATGCCCGGTAACCCGGTCAGCGCATCGGTGTCGTTCGAGGTGTTCGTCCGGCCCCCGCTGCGGGCCGCGATGGGCCTGCCAGCAACCCGGCCCCGGGTGATGGCGCGGCTGACCGAGGCCCTGGAATCACCGGGAGACAAACGGCAGTTCCGGCGCGGCGCGTTCGATCCCGGGGCGGGGACCGTCACCCCGGTCGGTGGTCCCGGCTCGCACCTGCTCGCCGCGCTGGCCAGATCGAACTGCTTGATCGACATCCCGGAGAAGACCACCTCGCTGCAGGCCGGCGAGCACGTTGAGATCATGCGCGTCGGCAGCATGTGACCTGTCGGGTGCGGCGCGTGGGTGGTCGTGGTGCTACCAACACCGACAACAGCCGGTGCCGCTCTATCGGGCGGCTCTGTCGTCGAATTTGGCGACAGTCATGGACGGCGACGGTAACTATATGTGAGAAATCCACGACACCCGGACAGACCTTGTGATAGCGGGTGACGGCAAGCACACTGAGGGTGAAGGACGGCTCAGTGAGCTACGGCAGTCCAGATCGCACCTATGGCGTGGGGTTCCTGCGTCGTCGGGGGGCGCAGGAGCGCCCTGGGAGATAACCGTTCGGAAAGCTGGGAAGCGGACGAGCGGTTGACGGGCACCGGGAACCCCCGCCCGGGGGGCGGCGGGTTTCCGGTGCCTTCCCCCGGGCGTTGGTTCATCGGCGTAGCGGCGTACGGTGCAAGCGCGAACACCAAACCTGACCACCACGACCGTAACCACCACGACCCTAATCACGACGATTCAGTCGAGGATCTTGGCGAACGCATGGCGTCTCCCCGGCTTCCCGCGACATTGCGGCACCTGGTGGACCTCACCCGCGAGACGCTTCCCCCAATGCACTCTGCTGGCCGGCCATTCGTGGCCGCCGGGGCGGCCACCGCATTGCTGCTAGGCCGGTTGTCTCCGGCCGCTGGCGCGCTGGGTGCTGTGGCGACCGCCTGCTGCGCCGCATTCTTCCGCGATCCACGCCGGGTGCCGCCACCTGACCTGGGGCTCGCGGTGGCGCCCGCAGACGGCACGGTGAGCAGCGTGGCGCTTGCCTCGCCGCCGGCGGAGCTGGGGCTGCCCAACCAGCCACGCCCGCGGGTCAGCGTGTTCCTGTCGGTCTTTGATGCACACGTGCAGCGGATCCCCGTAGATGGTGACGTGCGGCGAGTCATTTACCGCCCAGGCAAGTTCCTCACCGCCGACCTGGACAAGGCCAGCGACGACAACGAGCGCGCCTGCGTGCTGCTGCGCTCGGCAGACGGTCACGACCTGGTCGTGGTGCAGATCGCGGGGCTGGTGGCCCGGCGGATTGTCTGCTCGGTCCGGCCCGGGGACAGGGTGCAGGCAGGCGCCACCTACGGTTTGATCCGCTTCGGATCCCGGGTCGACCTCTACCTCCCGCCGGGTAGCTTGATCCTCGTCCATCCCGGGCAGCGCACCGTGGGCGGGGAAACCCCGCTGGCCCGCTTGCCCTCCGTCGAATCTCCCGTCCCGGAAAGCTAGCCCGTGCCCAACGCCGGCGCCGGGATCCGCCTGCTGCCCAACGCGATCACCGTGCTGGCGCTGTGCTCGGGCCTGTCTGCGCTGAAGTTCGCCCTGGACGGTAACTTCACCGGTGCGCTCGCCGCGATCGGGTTGGCGGCGTTGCTGGACGCGCTGGATGGCCGGCTGGCCCGGCTGCTTGATGCCACCTCCCGGATTGGTGCCGAGCTCGACTCGCTGGCCGACTCTGTCTCCTTCGGCGTGGCGCCGGCGGTGATCCTGTTCGTCTGGTCACTGCACGGCCTGCGCGTGGGCTGGCCGGTGGCGTTGGTGTTCACCGTCTGCGCGGTGCTGCGGTTGGCCCGGTTCAACACCTTGCTCGACGACACCGAGGCGCTGCCGTTCGCCAAGGAGTTCTTCGTCGGGATCCCTTCGCCGGCCGGTGCTCTGCTGGCGCTGTTGCCGCTGACGGTGTTCCTCCACCTGGGCGCAGGATGGTGGTCGTCGCCGTGGGTGGTGGCAGGCTGGACGATTGCGGTGGCCTTGGCGATGGTCAGCCGGTTGCCCACCCTGTCGCTGAAGGCGGTGCAGGTCCCCCCACGGGCGGTGGCACCGCTGCTTGTGGTGATCGCTGGCCTAGCCGCCGCAGTGATCACGTTCCCGTACGCGTCGCTGGCCGCGGCGATGCTGCTGTACCTGGTGCACGTGCCGTACGCGAGCTACCGCTACCAGTGGCTGGCGCGGCATCCCTCGGCCTGGGACGTCCCACCCCGCCAGCGCCGGGTGATTCGCCGCACCGCGCGCAGCATGCGCCGCCTTGGATTGCGCCCACCACTGCGCCGGCGAGTAGCGGGGGCCGCGGCGGGAGCAGCAGCTCGAGCCGGTGCTGTGGTACGCCGCCGCCGCGGCCCGGAGGTCAACGGCCTGGTGAAGGGCGAAAGCGGCCGGCCTCGCCGCATCGGCCTGCGCCGCCACCCCTGACCCGCGTGTCGCGCCCCGGTGCCGGGCGTGTCGCTCCCTCGTGCCCGCTGTGTCGCGCCAGCTGGTGCACCAAGAAATCGTGAAACCGCTCGCGAACGAGCCAGAGGCATACAAATACCCCGGAAACCGGGCGCGCGGAAGCGCGGTGTTTACATTGCGACCGTTTGGCAACGTGGCGGTTTTCTCGATGCAACGAAACGGAAATAGTCGCCCTCTGTACTGAGTACGGCACTCACGGAATCGCGAAGGGATAGGCAGGCATGACCCTGCGCGTCAAAGTTGCGCCACAAGTCGGAGACGACCTCGAAGGAATACACAGCCCAGTGGTGATTGTGGGCGGCGGGCAAGCCGGCCTGTCCATGAGCTACTGCCTCTCCCAACGGAACGTCGAACACATAGTACTCGAACGCAACCGAATAGCGTATGAGTGGCGCGACCGGCGATGGGACTCATTTTGTCTGGTCACCCCGAATTGGCAATGCCAGCTGCCCGACTTTCCTTACCCCGGTGACGATCCTGACGGTTTCATGGTGCGCGATGAGGTCGTGCGTTATATCGAAGCCTACGCCCAATTCTTCAACCCGCCTATCATCGAAGGTGTTTCGGCCACCCGGCTGCGCCGCGATCGCAAGGGCCGGTACCTGGTCGGCACAAGCCGTGGTGAACTGATAGCCGACCAAGTGGTGATGGCCACCGGGCCCTACCAGGTGCCTTTGATCCCGCGGTTGACCGAGCGACTGCCCGACGAGCTGACCCAGTTGCACTCGTCGCAATACCGCAACCCCGACCAGCTGCCACCCGGCGCCGTCATGGTGGTCGGTACCGGCCAATCCGGTTGCCAGATCGCCGAGGACCTGCACCTGGCCGGCCGCCAGGTCCATCTCGCAGTCGGCAGCGCTCCCCGAGTCGCCCGGTTCTACCGCGGACGCGACGTCGTGGCGTGGCTGGACGCCGTGGGCTACTACCGCAAGGCGGTCAACGAGTTTGCCGATGCCGACACGGTGCGATTTCGGGTCAACCACTACGTCACTGGCCGCGACGGCGGTCGTGACATCGATCTTCGCGCGTTCGCTCGCGAAGGCATGCGGCTGTACGGGCGGCTTACCGGAGCGACTGGCACCACGTTGCGGTTTGCCCAGGACCTTCGGCGAAACCTCGATCACGCCGACGCAGTCTCGGAAAGCATCAAGGATTCGATTGACCGGTACATCGAGTCGCACGGCATCGACGCCCCGACCGAGCCGCGGTACACGCCGGTATGGGTACCCGACCACAAACGCACCGAGGTGGAGATCCGCAACGCCGGGATCACTTCGGTGATCTGGAGCACCGGATTCGGCCGTGACGACCGGTGGATCGAAGTCCCGGTCTTCGACGGCCGCGGTTACCCCACGCACGATCGGGGCGTCACTTCCAGCCCCGGCCTGTATTTCCTCGGGTTGCCGTGGCAGCACACCTGGGGATCGGGCCGGTTGTCCGGGGTGGCTGACGATGCCGCGTATCTGGCCGAGCGCATCACCACTGGCCCCGACCACGTGTTCCGCTGGATCGCAGGCACGCCGAACAGCACCTTCCCCCGGGACGATGAGTGGGTCGCCCCCCGGACGGTGGCGTGAGCGCCATGCCCGAGATCTGCGACGCGCACCGGCATCTGGGAGTCATGCCCGCCTTCCCTTTCTACGGCGGCCCCCCGGTCAGACCCGACACGACCGCCAGAGCCACCATTGCCGAGCTGATCTCAGATCTCGACGACGAAGGCACGGAACGAGCGCTGGTGCTGCCCAATTACGGCGTGCCAGACCCAGATATCGCATTCTCGTTCAACGAACTGGTCGTCGAGGCGGCCCAGACCGATGACCGGATCCGCGCCGCACTGTGGGTATCGCCCAAGCCCGCCGACGCCCAGCGGACCACGAAGGCGCTCGCGCTCGCCGGTGAAACCGGAGTCCGGGCCCTGAAGCTGAGCTTCCTACTCGGTGGCAAAGTCAGCGACCCGGAGTGCACCCCGCAACTCGATCGGATTTTTGACACGGCCCGGCAACACGATCTCGTGGTGCACGTCCACACGTCTCCCGGGGGCAGCTCGGACATCGACGAGATCAGCAAGCTCGTCGAGACCTACGGCGACACCGTGGCGATCCACCTCGTGCATTTCGGCGGAGGGATCAGCGGGCATATCAAGCTGGCCGGTGGCCGATTCTTCGATTGGATAGCCGCTGGTAAACGTGTCTACACCGATCTGTCCTGGTCAGTGGGATTCACCCCGAAGTGGCTGACACATGAAATCGAACGGCGCGGATTAGGTCATGACCGAGTCCTGTTCGCCAGTGATCAGCCTTGGGGAGACTTTGCCGGTGAGCTGGCGAAGCTGCGGGAAGCCACCGGCGACGGTGCGCTGACCAATCGGGTGTTCCACGACACCTTCGAAAAACTGTACGGATAAGTTTCACTGATGAGGAGGACGTCACATGTCCGAGCTGACTGACATCGAGAAACAGAGTATGGAAGAGATTCCACACCCGTCGCTGCCGGAAGGGTCGACCATCTATGGCGGCACGAAAGTCTTCCCGGATTACCAGGCCGAAAACGGGGAAACCTATTTCACCTTGGTGCACGGGATAGCACACGAATCCTCGGTCAGCTTCGTCGCGATCCTGCAGGCCACCCGCGCGCAGCGCAAGGGATTCGAATCGGCAATCTACTTCTACGGCCCGGGTTCGCTGAACTGCCTGGCCACTCGCGGATTTCCGACGACAGGAAACTCCGCTTTCCCGGGCGAGCACAACATCAACGACTCCCTCAAGACGTTCATGAAGGAAGGCGGCAAGGTGTACTGCTGCCGGTTCGGGCTGTCCCTACACGGCGCCCGCGAAGAAGACCTCATCGAGGGCGTCATCCCGACTCACCCGCTCGACGTGCAGGACGCCTTGATCCACTACGCGCGGAAGGGCGCGATCATCAACTCCACCTACATGTTCTAGTGGCCACGTTCTCGAGCCAGACGTTCTCGAGCCAGACGTTCTCGAGCCAGACGTTCTCGAGCCAGACGTTCTCGAGCCAGACGTTCTCGAGGCAGACCCTCTAGGGAGCAGCCGTGCGCGTTGGCGCCGACACCTTCACGACACGCGTGGACATCGCCGTGCGCGGCGTGCAGATGGACGCGCCGGTACGCCGCCCGGACGGAGCCGGACCCAGCGATGACGGTCACGTACTGGTCGATGGTGCCAACGCCGCGCTGCCCCGGAACTCGAACAGCCCTTACCAGCTACGCGACGGCCGGATCTTCCTCGGAGAGCTGGATACCGGGCTGTCATTGCAGCTGGTCAAGCGCCCGCAGTTCTACGAGCTGGTCACCGCCGACGGGGTGCCTTACGAGAAGATCGCCCGGTTGCACGGCGCCGACGTGCTGGCCACCACCGTGGTGCAGACCTGCATCCGGTACGCCGAAGACCAGCGCTGCCGATTTTGCACCATCGAGGAGTCCCTACGATCTGGCGCCACTATCGCCGCGAAGACCCCAGCCCAGCTCGCCGAGGTGGCGCAGGCGGCGGTTGCGTTGGATGGCGTCCGGCAGATGGTGATGACCACGGGCACCACGGCCGGTCCGGATCGCGGTGCTCGCAACCTGGTCCGCTGCGTGCGGGCGGTGCTCGCCGCGGTCCCCGGGTTGCCTATCCAGGTGCAGGTCGAACCGCCACGCGATCTGAGCGTGCTGACCGAGCTGCACGACGCAGGTGCCACCGCGATCGGCATCCACGTCGAGTCACTCGACGACGAGGTACGCAGGCGGTGGATGCCCGGCAAGGGATCCGTCCCGATGGCCGAGTACGAGACGGCCTGGGATGAGGCGGTACGGGTGTTCGGCAGCAACCGGGTGTCCACCTACCTGCTGGTGGGGCTGGGCGAGGATCCCGACGAGTTGGTGGCCGGCGCCAGCCGGTTGATCAACCGCGGGGTGTACCCGTTCGTGGTGCCGCTGCGCCCGATGGCCGGCACGCTGGCCCGCCGTGACGGTGTCGGTGCACCACCGATCGAGCTGGTCCGGTACGTCACCGAACGGGTCGCCGCCCTGCTCCGGGACGCCGGAATGATCGGCGCTGATCAGCAGGCCGGCTGCGCCGCGTGCGGGGCATGCGGTGTGCTCTCGGCAGCGGGAGCGTGAGGGCCCGTGCTTGCCACCGTGACTTATCGCAGCAGTACCGGTCTTGGAGAGGTGCTGCTGGGCCGCGCCGCGCGCCAACCGGAGTTTCACGTCGAACCCGCCGCGGACCAGGCCGCCTATCACCAGCTACGTACCCGGGTATTCGTGCAGCAGCAGGGATTATTTTCCGGGTCCGACCGTGACAGCCGTGACGACGACCCGCGCACCCTGGTCTTGGTCGCCCGGGATCACACCGGCTGCGTGCTCGGCGGTGTACGGCTCGGCCCGGTGGACGACGGCCCCGACCTCGGGTGGTGGTTCGGCGGCCGGCTGGTGGTCGACCCGGACTGCCGGGTCCGCGGTGTGGGCGCGGCCCTGGTCCGGGCCGCCTGCGCGCACGCGGAAAGCGCCGGGGTGCTGCGTTTCGAAGCGACCGTGCAGGTACGCAACGAGGTGTTCTTCCGGCGACTTGGCTGGACCACGATCCGCCCGGTGACCGTGGTCGGCGCACCGCATGTGCTGATGCGCTGGCCGGTCGGCCGGATCGCCGCGCTCGTGGCCGCGACCAAGGCCGAGCTGGGTTCGCTGCTATCCGGCCTGGCACCTGCTTGCCCGGGTTTTCTCGGTGACGATGGATCACCAGTACCCGGCAGCGACCTGGTCGCTGCCTGCGACGCGATCGTGCCATCCATGGTCGAAAGGGACCCGGAATGGGCCGGCTGGTGCTCCGTGCTGGTCAACGTCAACGACCTGGCCGCGATGGGGGCAACGCCGGTCGGTCTGCTCGACGCGCTGGGAGCGCGCGACCGCTCGTTCGCCAGCCGGGTGTTGACCGGGCTGCGCAGGGCGAGCCAGGCCTACGACGTGCCAATCCTCGGTGGCCACACCCAGTTCGGCGTGCCCGCCACGCTGTCGGTGACCGCGCTGGGCCGCGCGGCGAATCCCGTCCCCGGCGGGGGTGGCCGCCCGGGCCATCGGCTGCGGCTGGCTGTGGATACCGCGGGCGGGTGGCGGCCGGGATATGCCGCGTGCCAATGGGATTCGACGTCACGCCGCCGGACACCAGAACTGCGAGCCATGCTGGGCTCGGTCGCCGCTGCCCGCCCGGCGGCGGCGAAGGACGTCTCGATGGCCGGGGTAGCCGGCACTGCGGGAATGCTGGCCGAGGCCAGCCGATGCCGGGCGGTGCTCGACGTCGCCGCGGTGCCCAGGCCGGCAACAGCCACCGTCGGCGACTGGTTTACCTGCTTCCCCGGGTTCGGGATGCTGACGGCTGACGAACCGGATCGCCCTCTGTTGCCGGCATCTCCGGCGGTCAGCGCGGACTGTGGCGAGTTGGTCGCCGGTCACGGAGTGGCCCTACGCTGGCCGGACGGGGAGTTGACTGAGGTGATCACCGACGCGGTGACTGGTCTGGGTGCGGCATGAGCCCGCTGCGGATGGCCGCTGCCGCGGCGAACTTCGACCGGGATCTCGAGGCCGACTTCGCCGAGATTGAGCGGCTTGTCGGTGCCGCGCGTGCCCAGGGGGTGCGCCTGCTCGCCTTACCCGAGGCCGCCTTGGGCGGGTACCTGGCGGACCTGGACGGTGCTGCCGGAACGCCACCCGCGTTGACCCCGGACGGCCCGGAAATGCGCAGGCTGGCCACGCTGGCCGGCGACGTGGTTGTCGCGGTCGGCTACTGCGAAGACGGCGGTGGCCAGCTGTTCAACAGCGCAATCTGCGTGACCGGCGACGGGGTACTGGGGCACCATCGCAAGGTGCACCAGCCGCTGCGCGAGGACGCCAGTTACAGCGCTGGCGACCGCTTCGCCGCCTTCGACACGCCCGTGGGCCGGCTCGGCATGATGATCTGCTACGACAAGGCCTTCCCGGAATCGGCACGGGCATTGGCGCTCGACGGGGCCGAGATCGTGCTGTGCCTGTCGGCCTGGCCGACCAGCCGCACGAATCCTGCGCCGCAGCTGGAGCAGGACCGGTGGAAGCGCCGGTTTGACCTGTTCGACCAGGCTCGGGCGCTGGAGAATCAGATCGTGTGGCTGTCGGCCAACCAGTCTGGGCAGTTCGGGTCGCTGCGGTTCGTGGGTAGCGCCAAGGTCGTCGACCCCGCGGGGGAGATCCTGGCCGATACCGGGGTGTCTGCTGGTCTGGCGGTCGCTGAGCTGGATGTGCAGGAGGCTCTGGACAGGGCCCGCAGGTCGATGGCCCACTTGCGCGATCGCCGGCCGGAGGCGTACCGGCTTCCCGCCGCTGCGCGGTGAGCGCGATCCGGATCGGTGCGGTCGCGGCGAAATTCGGCCGCGACCTTGACTTCGACCTGCAGCGGATCGCCACGCTGATCGAACATGCCCGCCAATCCGGGGTGGCCCTGCTGGTGCTTCCGGACGCTGCGCTCGGCGGCTACCTCGGCGACTTGCACCAGCCTGACCCAGCTGGGTTGCCGCCTGCCTTGGAACTCGACGACCCGCACGTCCTCAAGGTGGCGGGGCTGGCTGCGGAGATGGTGGTCTGTTTCGGTTTCTGCGAAACCGACGGGAACCGGCGCTTCAACACCGCGGTGTGCGTCCATGACGGCGCCCTGCTGGGCAGCCACCGCAAGGTGCACCAGCCAGCCGGAGAGTCGATCGCCTACGCCGCGGGTGAGCGTTTCGGCGCGTTCGACACCCCCGTAGGGCGGCTCGGGATGTTGATCGATTACGACAAGACCTTCCCCGAATCGGCCCGGACGTTGGCGCTGGATGGCGCTGAAGTGCTGGCCTGCTTGTCCGCCTGGCCGACCAGCGTCACCAATCGTGCGCCGCGGATGGCGCAAGATCGTCAAGCCCGGCTGTTCGATCTCTATGACCAGGCCCGCGCCGCGGAGAACCAGGTCGTGCTGGTGTCGTCCAACCAGACTGGCGCGCAGGGTCAACTGCGCTTCCTGGGGCAGGCCAAGGTGGTTGGGCCCGGCGGGGACATCCTGGCCCGGACCTGGTCCAAAGCGGGCATCGCCACCGCGGAACTGGATGTAGCCGGGGAGATTGCCAAGGCGCGCCGGGTCCTGCGGCACCTCGACGAGCGCAAACCCGGCGTCTACCGGATCGGGCTGATACCCGGCTGATGAGGATCGCGCTACTCACCTACTCCACAAGACCCCGGGGCAGCGTGGTGCACACCCTTGCGCTGGCTGAGGCGCTCGTCGAGGCCGGCCAGCAGGTGACGGTCTGGGCGCTGGGTCGCGCCGGGGATATCGCCTTCTTCCGACCCGTCCAGCCTGGGATGACAGTGCGCATCGTGCCGTTCCCGGAGATCACCGGCGAGGCGGTGGGCATGCGGATCCTGCGCTCCATCCGGGTGCTGGGCGACGCTTTCGACCCGAGTGGCTACGACGTGGTGCACGCGCAGGACTGCATCAGCGCCAATGCCGTGCCCCGCTGCATCCGCACCGTGCATCATCTCGACGAGTTCAGCACGCCGGAACTGGCCGCCTGCCACGAACGCGCCATCGTCAACCCCGTCGCCCACGTCTGCGTGTCGGCCGCGGTCGCTGCGCAACTGCATGCCGGTTGGGGCATCACCGCCACGGTGATCCCCAATGGCGTCGATGCGGCGCGGTTCGCCTGCGCGGCCGGCCCGGGCGGCGCAGCCGCAAGGGCAGTGTGGGGGGCACGCCTGGGCCGTTACGTGCTGACCGTCGGGGGCATCGAACCGCGCAAAGGCTCGCTGACCCTGCTGGAGGCCTACGCGCTGTTGCGCCGGGACATGCCCGACCTGCAGCTGGCGATCGCCGGTGGCGAGACCCTGTTCGACTACCGGGACTACCGGGCCCGCTGGGAGCAGCGAGCCCAGGAACTCGCAGTCGAGCCCCTGGTGCTCGGGCCGGTGACGCACGCTGAGCTTCCCGCTCTGGTAGCCGCCGCAGGGGTCTTCGCGTTTCCCTCGACCAAGGAAGGATTCGGGCTAGCCGCGATGGAAGCGCTGGCCGCCGGTGTCCCGCTGGTCGTGTCAAACCTGCCGGTGTTCCGGGAGATCTTCACCGGCGCCGCCCGCTTCGCCGACGGTCCGGCACAGTTCGCAGCGGCATTGATGGCCGCGCTGGCCGAACCAGACGGCGCTGGCACGCGGCGAGCCGGCCGCGCACTTGTCTCCCGCTACACCTGGCCAACCACCGCCCAGCGCCACCTCGATCTCTACCGAACCCTCACCTAACTCCTCCCCCACCCGGCGTGTCGTGTCCTCGCGCCCGCCGTGTCGCGCCCTCCTGCCCGGTGTGTCGCGCGCCCATGCGCTTCTGCAGATGCGGGCGTGCTCGAGAGACCACCGATCACACAGTTACGGGCGTGTGGCGCTGAAGCAGAACTGGATGCAGGCGAAAGAGAACTCACCGCGCTGGTCGAGCTCGCGCTGCTCAGCCACCCAGGCGGCAACATCGGCGGCAGACAGGCCACATCGCCCAGCGACGAACTGCGAGACGAAGTGGAAAACCGTTGCGGCATAAGTGTCCGGATCAAGGTCTGCGGTGGTGAAGGCATAACCCACCATCTCGACGCCCTCGAAGCCGACCGATCGGAGTTGCGCGGCCAGCGTCCGGGGCAGGGCGGGATGAGTCAGGTGCTCGTCCCAGGCTTGCAGTACTCGCTGCATCCGGGCGGGCTCCGGTGAATGCCAGGACACGGTGCTCCAGTCGACATCCCAGACCACCACACGGCCGCCGGGCCGCACCACGCGGTGTAGTTCGCCCAGCGCCGCCGCCACGTCCGGGACGAATTCGAGCACCTGCACGCACAGCGCGCGATCGAAAGCGGCATCATCCAACGGCAAGGCGGCTACGTCCGCCTGGTGCAACATCACGTTCGGGAAGGCCGCGCATCGACGTGCAGCGGTCGCAAGCATCTGCGGGCTGCGGTCTACTCCGACAATCGATCCGGTGGTACCCACCTGATCAACAAGCTCCGCGATGGCGAAACCTGGCCCGCAGCCCACGTCCAGGATCCGGTCCCCCGGACGGGCACCCAGCGCGTCGCGGACCAACGCACGCCGCCGCACCATGTCCCGGGTGCGGTACCGGAGGTCGAACTGCTCGGCGGCATCCTGATCGAAGACCAGCTGGCCCACTCCAGACATCGTGCCCCCTCAGCGATACCGGCTGCCACAACCTCGTACCGATGTCTGAACCGCCACCGTGACCTCACCCCGCACTAGGCTCGGCGGTCGTGAGCGCGCCGCAGATCACGCTGACCGCCAGGCTCAGCACCTCTGCGGCAGACGCCCGGCGGGGCGTGGTGCGGCTGCACCCGGAGGTACTCGACGCGCTGGGCTTGCGACCGTGGGACGCGGTGCGGCTCACCGGTGCCCGGACCACTGCAGCACTCGCCGCAGCCGGGCAGACCACTCCCGGTATGGCGCTGGTCGACGACCTGACGCTGTCCAACCTCGGGCTGACCGACGGGTCGGAAGTGGTGGTCGCGCCGGTGCAGGTGCCGGCCGCACGCTCGATCACCGTCGCCGGCTCCACCTTGGTCAGCCGCGTGGTGAGCCCGGAGACGCTGCGGCTGGCACTGGCCGGCAAGGTTGTCACCGCCGGGGATGCCGTGTCCTTGCTGCCCCAGGACGTGTCCCCGGGGTCGGATGCCAGCACCGCGCGCAGCCGGCTGGCCGCCGCGATCGGGGTCAGCTGGACCAGCGAACTGCTCACCGTGACCGCCACCGACCCAGCCGGACCGGTTGCGCCGCACCCGTCCACGGTGATCGGTTGGCGAGGCGGCCAGCGCTCCGCGGGGAGACCAGAGCAGCCACCGCACAGCGACCCAAAACCGGAACTACCCGTCCCGGCGGTCGCCGATCTGGTCGGGGCCCAGGACGCCGCCCGGCGGCTGGCCGAGTGGTTCGAGCTCACCTTCCACCGCCCCGAGCTGTTGCAAAGGTTGGGCGCCAGCACCCGTCTCGGGGTTGCGCTGCACGGCCCCGCAGGCGTCGGTAAGGCCACGGTGGTACGGGCGGTGGCCCGCGATGCCGGAGCGCATCTCGTGGAGCTGGCCGGCCCGAGCGCGGCTGCGCTGCAGCCCGGCGACGCCGCCCAACGGGTGCAGGAGGCCATCACCGCCGCCCGGCAGCGTCAACCGAGCGTGCTGCTGATCACCGACATCGAGGCGCTGCTGCCGGCCACCAACCCGCCGCCGCTGGCCACCGTCGTGCTCGACGTGCTGGCGCCGGCGCTGGACGATGTCGCGCTGGTCGTCACCACGGCGCACCCGGAGTCGGTCGATCCCCGGCTGCGCGCACCCGATCTGGTCGACCGCGAGCTGTCCATACCGCTACCCGATGGGCGCACCCGCACCGAACTGCTCCGGGTGCTGCTGATTGCAGTGCCGCTGGCGGCGGGCGTTGACCTGGCGGCGATAGGGGAGCGCACTCCGGGTTTCGTCGCGGCCGATCTCGTGGCGCTGCGCCGGGAGGCAGCGGTGCGGGCCGCGCTACGCCACGCTTCCGGCAACGAATCTGACCTGACGATCACCCAGCAGGATCTCATCGACGCGCTGGATACCGTGCGGCCGGTGTCGATGTCCACCTCGAACACCGTGCTCACCGGTGGACTGACCCTCGACGAGGTCGGTGACATGGTGCAGACCAAGCAGGCGCTGACCGAGGCGGTGCTGTGGCCGCTGCGCTACCCCGATTCGTTCACCCGTCTCGGCGTCGACCCGCCGCGCGGGGTGCTGCTCTACGGACCACCCGGTTGCGGCAAGACCTTCCTGATCCGGGCGCTGGCCGGCTCGGGTGCGCTCAACGTGTTCTCGGTCAAGGGGGCCGAACTGCTGGACAAGTGGGTCGGGGAATCGGAACGGGCAGTGCGGGAATTGTTTCGACGAGCCCGCGACGCCGCACCTGCGCTGGTGTTCCTCGACGAGGTCGACGCGCTGGCTCCGCGTCGCGGTGGGTCCTCAGACGCTGGAGTCGCCGATCGGGTGGTAGCCGCCCTGCTCACCGAGCTGGACGGGGTGGAGCCGATGCGTGATGTGGTGGTCCTCGGCGCCACCAACCGTCCCGAGCTCATCGACCCGGCATTACTACGACCCGGCCGGCTGGAACGCCTGGTGTACGTACCACCGCCAGACGCCCAGGCCCGCGCCGCCATCCTGCGCGCTGCGGCCCGCAACACTCCCCTGGCCGCCGATGTTGATCTCGACGCACTCGCCGCTGACCTGGATGGTTATTCCGCGGCGGATTGTTCGGCCCTGATCCGTGAGACCGCGTTGACTGCGATGCGGCAGTCCTTGGACGCCACCGAGGTGACGTCCGAGCAGCTGGCCACCGCCCGCCGCACCGTTCGCCCATCCCTGGACCCGATCCAGCTAGCCGAACTGGCCCATTACGCAGACACGCGCACCTAGCGCAACTAGCCGGCGCGGGCCAGTTCCCGGTGGAAGGTGCGCTGGCAACGCTGCCACGGCTCGGAGCTGCCCAACGATGCCAGGTGCGGCAGGAGATCGGCGCTGAAGGCGATGCTCGCTTCCTGGGGCAACAGTGCGGGCAGGTTGTCAATGGCGATGATGTCGAGCGGTCGGAGCCCTTCGCGCAGCCGCCGGGTCGGCGCTGTCCAGCTCGTGGTGCGGTCATTGATGGGCAGCATGTTGCAGGCTGAGGTGACGTCGCACGTGACGTCGGAGATGGCGGTCAGCCGGCGGCCCGGGTCTTCGAGATCCGCTGAGGTGAGAAAAGGCGATTGCGGTTCGGTGACCAGCACCGCGTTAACCAGGACGTCGTGCCCGAGCAGGGCCGCCCGGTCCAGCGTTTCGGTGTCCTCGAGACCCCAGCAGGCCGGCGTGATGCCGGCGGTGGCCAATGCTGCCTGCGCGCCGCGCCCGCACCGCCCGAATGCGCCGATGATCAGCGCTTGGGGTGGCACTCCCCGGCGTGACCGCGCTAACGCCGCATCCAGTGCGTCCTTCGTCATCGGCTGTAACGGCGAGCTGAGTTGCCCCTGGTGATGCAGCGCCGCGAGCGCGGCACCGACGTAGCCGGCCCAGTACCCGAAGGCGGCAAGCCGATGCCCCCGACCGTCCACCAGGTACTCCAGATCGAACAGGGTGCCGCCGCCCGCGGTGAACCGGCGCAACAGCTGCCGGCCGCCACGCTGCCCCTTGTAGGCGTGGCCGAAGAACACATGGCGGTGGCGCAACGCCACCGGGGCGTCCGGTAACTCCTTCAAGCCAATGATGAACTCGTCGCCGGGCGCATCGACCCAGCTGCCCGGCTCGGCAATGCGGCATCCAACCGCGGCGTAATCGGAGATGGGGAACGCCCGCTGCGGAGAATCCTCGACCGTCACCGGGATCCCGTCTTCAATGAGCAGCCGAGCGTCCGCAGGCACGATCGGCGTGCGCCGTTCGGTGGCTCGCACCTCATGACGAATCCAGAGGCGGAGGGTTTCGGTCATCCCTGTCATCGCTGTCTCGTTGTCAGTGACGGTAATCGTTCGTCACGATGACGATCATGCCGGGGCCGACGTGAGTAATACCCGGGGAACGCGGTTCGGCGCGCATCCCGAACGCGGATGCGATTGCCTCCGCATCGGCCCGCTGATCGCTGTCCTTTGAAAAGTCCTCCTGGTAGTACACGGTCGTCGTCGGGATGATTCCCCAGGGATAATTGCCAACCTCGACCACCGTCCAACCGGCGGCGGTGAGATCGCGTGCGACCCGCGCGGCCAGACCACGAATGGTGCTGTTGTTGTAGACCCGCACCTCGCCGCGACTCACCGTCGTCCCGCTGGCTGGGCCACCTGCGGGGACCGCCTCGCCGGCCGCTGGTGGCCCAGGTGCTACCGGCGCCGGCTGCGGGGATGGGATGACAACGGGACTGGTAGGCACCGGCGGCGGGAAAGGAATCATGGTGGGTCGTGGTGGCGGCGCCGCGATCGGTGGGGTGGCCGGGGACGGCACAGCCGGCTGCCTGTTATGAGCGAACACCAGGACCACACCGATCGTGGCGGCCATAACCGCCAGCGCGATCAGGGCTATCCCGGCGGTGCGCAGCCGGCGATCGGGGCCGCCGTTCTTTGGGGTACTCATGATCTACGTCGAGTCGACACCAAGCCGGCGGGCGGCTCGGGCGCGCTGCCGGCTCGACCGGAGCCGGCGCAACCGCTTGACCAGCATGGGATCCGCAGCAAGGGCCTCGGGTCGGTCGATCATGTTGTTGAGTGCCTGGTAGTAGCGGGTCGCGGAGATGCCGAACTGTTCCCGGATGGCCTGCTCCTTGGCCCCGGCATAGCGCCACCACTGCCGCTCGAAGGCCAACATCTCCTGTTCCCGGTCGCTCAAACCCCCGGATTGGCCATCACTCGGATGTAGCGTTCCTGCGGCGTCCATCGCGTTCCTCGTCCCGCACGATCACTGATGAATTACAGCGGTGTGATTCCGCGGTGCATTCAACCACGTAACAGCCCCAATACCGCGACGGCGCCCCCTGACTCCCCACCGCTCACCGCGGCGCCGGCCGAGATTACTGTTGGCCATCATGGCTGTTCGCCCAATTCGCATCGTCGGCGATCCGGTACTACAGACCCCGACCAGGCTGGTCACGGACTTCGACGAAGAGTTGCATGTCCTGGTCCAGGACATGTTCGACACGATGGAGGCGGCCCGGGGAGTTGGACTGGCGGCCAACCAGATTGGTGTGGACCTGCGCGTGTTCGTCTACGACTGCACGGATGCACACGATGCCAGGTACCGGGGCGTGGTAGCTAACCCGGTGCTGGAAACCAGTGAGCGCCCCGAAACCATGCCTGATCCGGACGACGATTGGGAGGGCTGCCTGTCCGTGCCCGGTGAGGGATTCCCCACCGGCCGGGCCAGCTGGGCGAAAGTCACGGGGGTCGATGCCGACGGGGCACCGGTCACCGTGGAGGGCACCGGATTGCTCGCGCGCTGCCTCCAGCACGAGACCGATCACCTCGACGGCATCCTGTACCTCAACCGGCTGGTGGGCCGGCACGCCAGGGCAGCGAAAAAGATGCTCAAAGCACAAGGCTGGGGCGTACCCGGACTGTCCTGGGACCCTGCCACGGATGCGCCAAAGAGCTGAGCCGACAGCGCCCCCAGCGTGCTGTCAACTCGACGCAACTGACGTTTGCGGCGGTCCCAGGTCGCTAGCGTCAAGTTCACGGCGGGTCCCGGCTACGCCGGAACACCGAGGAATGCGGCAACGTTGTTACGGCAGCAACGTTGTAATGCTGAAAGTCGGTGCTCGCGGTGGATCCCATGGATGCCTATTCCCGCACGGTCAGTTCGGTGGCGGCAGCCGTCACCCCGCATGTCGCCAGCCTGCGGATCGGCGCGGGTGCCGGGTCTGCGGTCGTCTTCACCGATGACGGGTTACTGCTGACCAACGCGCATGTCGTGGGAAATGCGCGCGACGGCGTCGCCGCATTCACCGACGGCACGGAAAGCCGCTTTGACGTGGTGGGCACCGACCCGCTGTCCGATCTCGCGGTACTTCGCACCCGCAGTGCAACACCGTCGGCGGCCGTGCTCGGTGACGCCGACGAACTGGTCGTCGGGCAGCTGGTGGTTGCCGTTGGCAACCCCCTGGGGCTGGCCGGATCAGTGACCGCAGGAGTCGTCAGCGGGTTGGGACGCTCCCTGCCGGTACGGTCGGGCCGTGCCATGCGGGTTATCGAAGACGTGATCCAGACCGACGCCGCGCTCAACCCTGGCAACTCCGGCGGCGCGCTGGCCGATGCAACCGCCAAGGTAGTGGGCATCAATACCGCCGTCGCCGGTTTCGGGCTCGGCATGGCGGTGCCGGTCAACGCGACCACCCGCCGGATCATCGGCGCGCTCCTGGCCGACGGCCGGGTGCGCCGCGGCTACCTCGGCCTGGTCGGGGTACCGGCACCACTGCCTGCGCCGGTTGCACAGCGCACTGGCCAAGCCACCGGCCTGCGCCTGGTGGAGGTTATCCCGGGCAGCCCCGCCGCTCGGGCCGGCCTGCGGGCCGGTGATCTGGTGCTGAGCGCGGGACGCCAACCGGTCACCGACGCTCAGGGCATCCAACGCCAGCTGTTCTCCGAGGCCATCGGCAAGAGGTTACCGATCACCGTGCTGCGCAACGGCGCGATGGTGGACGTCATCACCATGCCCACCGAGCTGGTCTCCACCTGAGCAGCAGAGACACGCCGTAACCGGTTCGTCGCGCACAGCGACGGATGGTGTGCCACTATCGCTCCCAGTGTCCGGCCTGGAGGAGTCATCTGTGATCACATCCCCACCACGCGGACGGTATGACTGGCCGTGGCGGGGTGGGCCGTCGTTTGTCACCCCAGACGGCTCCCGGGTGTTGCTGCAGGGGCCCGCGGTGGATGTGTCCAGGCCGTGGTCGTGCGACTTCACCGCGCTGGTGCGCGGTACTCGGCGCAGCTTCACCGTCGCCGAGGCCGGTGCCTACGACTGGCACAGCACCTACACCACCATCCCCGATCGGACGCTGCGCCAGCCCTACCGTGGCGGTGAGCTGATCACCGGCATCCGGGACAACCCCGCTCGCCCGGAACCTCCCGACTACCGGGCAGCCTGGCGCGGGCAATGGTTCGAGCTGCATACCCGGGCCTCCGGAGCTCCCGACGGCGTCACGGCAATCTTCGACGCGTTCCGGCTGACCGACACGCCGCTGGGCATGCTGGTGGCGCCCCGCAGCGCTGGGCAGGTCCAGGCAGAGCCGGTACGGGTGGCCAAGGAAGTGCCCAGGATCGGCTACCTGATGATCGAACGCCCCGGCACCACCCAGGTGACGGTGCCGGACTTCCGGGGTCTGCCAACCCGGCACGGGGAACTGTGGCGCCAACCGCTGGGTCCCGGTGCGCAGGGTCGAGCTCGGCCGGACGCCCTGGTCTTGGCCACTCCCACTGCGGTGATCCGGCTGGTTCCCGGCCCAACCGACACTCCGGATGCAAACCAGGTACTAGCGTTTCTTCACGAGTTGAACGTCACCTGGGAGTCACCATGATGCTGCTTGGAGTTCCTGTCCTCGCAGCGGCATTCCTTCTTGTCGAAGCGGGGCTTGAGCATCTGCGCGAACCGAAATACCTGGCGCGCGCGGCGGGCACCGGCCTTGCCACAGCCCGGGCCATCGCGGTCGTGGAGCTGCTGATCGGAGCGCCCTCCGCGGCTGCGGTGATCTTCGGTTTCGCCGAGCTGCGCTGGGCGCTGGCCGCCCAGACGGCTATCTACCTGGCCTTCGCCGCTCACCTGTGGTGGCGCCACCACCGCGGGGACCAGTCCGATTGCGGCTGCAACCGGATGGGCACCCAAGTCGGGCCCGGAGGGATCGCCCGCGCCGTGGTGCTGTCCGTCGCCACGCTGGTCGCGACGGCGCTCTATCCAGCGGCCGCATTACCCGGAGGTGGTGTCGCCGTGCTGCTAGTCGGCTGCGCGTTGGTGCTCGCGTTTCTGCTCTACACCCTGCCGGCCGCTGTTGACGGGCGAGTCGCATGAGCGTGCTGGCCGCCATGGTGACGCTGGCTTGGGGCTGCCTGGCAGTGCTGACCCTGGCGATGGCCGGCATGCTGCGGCAGCTGCGGGAACTGCAGACCGAGGTGGTCGCCCTTCGGGCCGACCAGGGGATGAAACCCTGGCGGGCCACCGTCGGTCGCCGGATGCCGCAGCTGGCTGGCACCGGGCCCGCGGTCTTGCTGGTCCTCGACCCCGGCTGCGGCCTGTGCGACGAGGTACACCAACCGTTCACTCGCCTACCCGTCGAGTACCCGGGCATCCGCTTCGAAGTGCTGTCCCCACGCGCTCTGCGGCGGCACTGGACCGAAGCGGCCAACATCCGGTCCCGGGTCGACGCCGCGCTCGTCGCAGAACTCGACCTGCCCTGGGCGCCGGCCTTGCTGCACGTGGCCGACGACGGGACGGTGCTGGCTACGCAGCCGGTAGCGGCGGCCCAGCAGATTTCCCAGCACGTAGCCGGCCTGATGAACACGGCGATGGTCTAGCAAGGAGTGCGATGATCCCGCCCGACATTCCCCGACTCGACCAGTCCGGTGATCACCTGCAGCGTCGTGCGGTGCAGTTCCGGGGCGTTCCGGAACTGCACCGGCGCGGATTTCTTGCCGTCATCGGTACCGGCGCCATGACGTTGGGGCTGACGATGCTGGGATGGATCCCCCTGGCCCGGCCTGCCAGGGCCGAGCAGGGCACGCAATATCCCAACTGCGGTCGATACCACTACGGGCCGAACGGCCCAATCTGTATCGGTGCGCCGTACTCCGATTCGTACTGCGACAAAGACAAGTGGTTCAAGAACGGCTGCTACGGCAACTGGAACGAGGGTCTGGACTGCTACCAGCCGCGTATGATCTGCCGCGCCGGACCCGACGCGCGCGACGCCTGGCTGTGGAAGTCCAACGATGTGATGTACCGCTGTGCAGATGGCGAGGTGCACTACAGCGGGGCACCGAACATCGAGAAGCTGGTGTGCAGCGCGACGGTATCCGAGGAAGCGACGGCCTCAGCTCCCCTGCTGCGATGACCCATCCTCTGCGGCGGGCCGTCTGGGGTCCGGTTCGGGTAACCACTGCGATCATGGTGCTGGCCGCCGCCGTGGCGCTGATGCCGGCCGGTAGCCGGCTAGGTTGGCTGCTGGCCTGGCTGTTGCTCGGGCTGGTCGCCGGCTACGCGCTGTCCGGCTCAGCGTGAAGCACCAACTCGGCATCCCTGCTGAGCTCGCCGGTCTGGCGGGATTCGTCACGCACCTACTTCACCGTTGGTCTCTTGACCGGGGGTGTCGCCATCAGCGCCGTCGCGGTGACACTCGGCAGCCTGGTGCGCCCGGTGCTACCACCCGCTCTGCGGGTCGGGGTGATCGTCGCGATGGGGGTGTTCATTCTGGCCGGCGAGTGCGGCTTGCACCGCGTGCTGCTGCCGCACCGGCGAGCCCAGGTGCCCTCGACAGTGATCGCGGCCGGCGGCGACGCGGGCGCGCTGCGGTTCGGTTTCGAGATGGGCAGCGGCGTGCGCACCCACATGCCCAGCAACCTGCCCTACCTGCCGCTGGCCGCAGTGTTGCTGTTCAGCAGCTGGCCGGTTGCGCTGGCCTGCGGCCTGGGTTTCGGCCTGGGCCGGGCAGCGATGGCGTTAGGCCGCCACTACAGCGGCGACGGCACCTGGTGGGACAGCCAGTGGCACCGTCATGAGCGGGTGGTGCGGCTGACCCTGACATTCACCGCTACCGTGCTCACCGCCGCCATCATCCTGGCCTGATCCCCTCCGATCACCCGCGCCCGCCGCTGCTTAACCGCAGTCTGGATGCAGACTGCGGTTTTTAAGGCTCCCCAAACAGCAGTCTGCATCCAGACTGCGCCTTCGCGAGCTGCGTACCCAAACCGCGGGGCGGGCCGTTGGGCCGTGCGTCGAAGTGAAATCCGAACGAATCGGGTAAGCGGCGCAGGGAGGCCGGAAAGCGGCATCGAGCATCGCAGCAGGTCAGCCTGCTCACCTTTCGACACGCTGTTCGTACGCAGCACAGTATCCGCCAAGCAGGACTATCGCGCCCAACGTGCGGGTACTGCAATTCCTCGCCGAGCTGGATCAGCAGTCCACTTATAAGCTCAATGTTCTTTTCGGGCAATGCCATAAGGCTGGCGCGCACTCTATGCACCACCAAGGCAAAGCTGTTGACTTGGGCTGCCCGCTCAACACCACCACCCCGGATACGGTAGGAAATAAGTACGATGTCAAACGTAATTCTGAAACGTGCGCTGCCGATCAGCATTTTCACTATTCGGCAGGAAGTCGATGACCTGAGCCGACCTC
>Ga0213875_10000375_pt1 | contig 41005 bp, 37 predicted proteins | sample BarmaccomBMRX_R8_FD_160105 | JGI IMG/M metagenome (GOLD analysis project Ga0213875, IMG submission 160105) | Root-associated microbial communities from Barbacenia macrantha in rupestrian grasslands, the National Park of Serra do Cipo, Brazil - RX_R8 | ecosystem: Host-associated > Plants > Roots...
TGGTGCCCGATTGCGGCAGCACGACACCGCCGCCGAGCTGCGCCTTGGCGAAGGCGGTCGCGAAATCGCGATCAATGCCCATCACCTCGCCCGTCGACTTCATCTCGGGTGACAGCACGGGATCGACGCCCGGGAATCGCGCCCACGGGAACACCGCTTCCTTGACCGCGATGTGATCGATGCTCCGATCGATCTTCGGCAGGTCGCGCAGCTTCTCGCCCGCCATCACGCGCGCGGCGATCTTGGCGATCGGCGCGCCGATCGCCTTGGCGACGAACGGCACGGTGCGGCTGGCGCGCGGATTGACCTCGATGAGATAGACCTCGCCATCCTTCACCGCGAACTGCACGTTCATCAGCCCGCGTACCTCGAGCGCGCGTGCCAGCAGATCGGCCTGCCGCTCGATCTCGGCGACGACCTGCGGCGGCAGACTGTGCGGCGGGATCGCGCAGGCGCTGTCGCCCGAATGGACGCCGGCCTCTTCGATATGCTGCATCACGCCGGCGACGACGACGTCATCGCCGTCGGAAAGCGCGTCGACGTCGACCTCGATAGCATCGCGCAGATACTGATCGATCAGCACCGGCGCATCGCCGGATACCTGCACCGCGGTCTGGATATAATGTTCGAGCTGCGCGGGCCCCTCGACGATCTCCATGGCCCGGCCGCCAAGCACGTAGCTCGGCCGCATCAGCACGGGGTAGCCGACACGATCGGCGACGGCGAGCGCCTCCTCGCGGCTGCGCGCGATGCCGTTGCGCGGCTGCCTGAGCTTGAGCCGCTCTACCAGCGCCGCGAAGCGCTCGCGATCCTCCGCGAGATCGATCGCGTCCGGGGTCGTGCCGAGGATCGGGATGCCGGCGGCCTCGAGCTCGGCGGCAAGCTTGAGCGGCGTCTGCCCGCCGAACTGCACGATCACCCCGACGAGCTCGCCACGGCTTGCTTCGACGTGGAGGATCTCCAGCACGTCCTCGACCGTCAGCGGCTCGAAATAGAGCCGGTCTGAGGTGTCGTAGTCGGTGCTCACCGTCTCCGGGTTGCAGTTGATCATGATCGTCTCGAAGCCCGCTTCCTCGAGCGCGAAGCAGGCGTGGACGCAGCAATAATCGAACTCGATGCCCTGGCCGATCCGGTTCGGCCCGCCGCCGAGGATCACGACCTTGCGGCGATCGGACGGCATCGCCTCATTCTCGGGCTCGCCGAACGCCGGCGCCTCGTAGGTCGAGTAGAGATACGGTGTCTTGGCGTCGAACTCGGCGGCGCAGGTGTCGATCCGCTTGAACACCGGGCGCACGCCGAGCTTGTGGCGCAGCGCGCGCACTTCGACCTCGTTGACGCCGCCGGTCATCGCCGAAAGCGCATCATGGAGCAGGCCGGTGCCGTGCGCCGCGACGCGGGCGAGCTCGGGCCGGGCGTTGGCCGATTGCAGCGCCAACCAGGCGAGCCGCTTGTCCGAGAAGCCTATCGCCTTCAGCCGGCGCAGCCCGGCGGCATCGCGCGGCAGACCCTCGCTGCACACCTCGGTCTCGGCGGCGACGATCTCGGCGAGCCGCTCGACGAACCACGGATCATATTTGGTGACGCGCTGCACCTCCTCGGCGGTGAAGCCTTCGCGCAGCGCCTGTGCGGCGACGAGCAGCCGCTCCGGGGTCGGGTGCGCGAGCGCCGCCTCGATCTCGTTGCGCGAGGCGCCGCGGAGTTCGTCGACGATGTTGAGACCGACGAGGCCGGTCTCGAGCCCGCGCAGCGCCTTCTGCAGGCTCTCGTGGAAATTGCGACCGATCGCCATGACTTCGCCGACACTCTTCATTGCCGTCGTCAGGGTGTTGTCGCTGCCGGCGAACTTCTCGAACGCGAAGCGCGGGATCTTGGTGACGACATAATCGATCGTCGGCTCGAAGCTCGCGGGCGTCGCGCCGGTGATGTCGTTGTCGATCTCGTCGAGCGTGTAGCCGACCGCGAGCTTGGCGGCGACCTTGGCGATCGGGAAGCCGGTCGCCTTCGATGCCAGCGCCGACGAGCGCGAGACACGCGGGTTCATCTCGATCACGATCAGGCGGCCGTCCTTCGGATTGACCGCGAACTGGACGTTGGAGCCGCCGGTTTCCACGCCGATCTCGCGCAGCACGGCGATGCTCGCCGAGCGCATGATCTGATATTCCTTGTCGGTGAGCGTCAGCGCCGGCGCGACCGTGATCGAATCGCCGGTGTGGACGCCCATCGGATCGACATTCTCGATCGAGCAGATGATGATGGCGTTGTCGTTGCGATCCCGCACGACCTCCATCTCATATTCCTTCCAGCCGAGCAGGCTTTCTTCGATCAGCACCTCGGTCGTCGGCGAGGCGTCGAGGCCGCTGGTAACGATGCGGATGAACTCCTCGCGATTGTACGCGATGCCGCCGCCGGTGCCGCCGAGCGTGAACGACGGGCGGATGATCGCCGGCAGGCCGGTATGCTCGAGCCCCGCGAGCGCCTCCTCCATCGTGTGCGCGACGGCCGAGCGCGCGCTTTCGAGCCCGATCCGGTCCATCGCATCGCGGAACTTGAGGCGATCCTCGGCCATCTCGATCGCATCGGCATCGGCGCCGATCATCTTGACGCCGAGCCGATCGAGCGTGCCGTCCTTGAAGAGCGCGAGCGCGGTGTTGAGCGCGGTCTGGCCGCCCATCGTCGGCAGCACCGCGTCGGGCCGCTCCTGTTCGATGATCTTGGCGACGACCGCGGGCGTGATCGGCTCGACATAGGTCGCGTCGGCGAACTCGGGATCGGTCATGATCGTCGCCGGGTTCGAATTGACGAGGACGATCCGATAGCCCTCGTCCTTCAGCGCCTTGATCGCCTGCGTGCCCGAATAATCGAACTCGCACGCCTGCCCTATGACGATCGGCCCCGCGCCGATGACGAGGATGGACGAGATGTCGGTGCGTTTGGGCATAGTCTATGAGGAGCCTTTAGCCCTCTCCCTGGAGGGAGAGGGTTGGGTGAGGGTGGTCCGCCGATGACGGAGAAGAGGCTGACGCCGATTGCCCGCACCCTGCGGCGAGATGCGACGGCGGTCGAGGCGTTCTTGTGGCAGCGGCTGCGCAACCGGCAGATTGAAGGCGCTAAGTTCGTGCGCCAGTTTCCGATAGGTCCCTATGTCGTGGACTTCGCATGCCGCGCTGCCCGCCTGGTGATCGAGCTGGATGGCGGTCAGCACATAATGAGCACAGCCGATGATGCCCGAACGGAATTCATCGAAGCCGGCGGCCTTACAGTCGTCCGCTTCTGGAATAACGACGTTACGGAAAATCTCGAAGCCGTCCTCGAAGTGATTGCCGCCCAGGTTCGACTGGCGCGGAATAGCTGATGTCGTAGCCCCCTCACCCCGACCCTCTCCCCGCTGGGGAGAGGGAGTCGTCACGCCGCGCTCCGGAGTTGCGCGACGAACTGCTCGAACAGATAGTGGCTGTCCTGCGGGCCGGGGCTCGCCTCGGGGTGGTACTGCACGCTGAACGCCGGCTTGTCGGTGAGCCTCAGCCCGGCCAGGCTGCCGTCGAACAGCGAGAAGTGGGTCGGCTCGGCGTTGGCGGGCAGGGTCTCGGTCTCGACCGCGAAGCCGTGGTTCATGCTGGTGATCTCGACGCGGCCGTCGGACGCGCGCCTGACTGGGTGGTTAGCGCCGCGATGGCCCTGATGCATCTTGGAGGTGCGCGCGCCGACCGCCAGCCCGAGCAGCTGGTGGCCGAGGCAGATGCCGAAGACCGGCTTGCCGACTTCCAAAAGCTTGCGGATCACCGGCACGGCATATTCGCCGGTCGCCGCCGGATCGCCGGGGCCGTTGGAGAGGAAGACGCCGTCGGGCTGGTGGCGCATCACGTCCTCGTAGCTCGCGGTCGCGGGCACGACGGTGACACGCGCGCCGGCGGCGACGAGGTTGCGCAGGATGTTGCGCTTGAGGCCATAGTCGATCGCGACGACATGCGGACGGCTGTCGCTTGCGGCGCGTCCCTCGACTTCGCTCGGGACGAACGGCTTTCCTGCTTCAAGCCCGCCGTTCGCGCCGAGCGAAGTCGAGGCACGTTCATAGCCCTCGCCGAGCCGCCACAGGCCGTCGTCCCACTGGTAGGTCTGCAGCGTCGAGACTTGCCTAGCGAGGTCCATGCCCTCGAGCCCCGGCCAGGCACGCGCCTGCGCGACGAGGGCGTCGGTATCGAAATCGCCGGCTGCGTCGTGCGCGATGACGCCGTTGGGCGCGCCGCCGATGCGGATCGCGCGGGTGAGCGCACGCGTATCGACTCCCGAAAGCCCAATGCGGCCGTTGTTGCGCAGCCACTCGTCGAAGCGCTGCGTCGCGCGGAAGTTGGACGGCGCGGTCACGTCCTCACGGACGATCAGGCCGAGCGCGTGCGGGTTCTGCGCCTCGATATCCTCGGGGTTGGCGCCGACATTGCCGATATGCGGGAAGGTGAAATTGATGATCTGCCCGGCGTAGCTCGGATCGGTCATCACCTCCTGATAGCCGGTCATCGCGGTGTTGAAGCAGACCTCGCCGACCGCCGATCCTTCCGCGCCGAAGCCGCGGCCCCAGATCAGCGATCCGTCCGCCAGCGCGAGAACGCCGGTGGCACCTTCGGGGCGCGCGCGCGCGTCGGCCATGTGGCGGGGCCTCCTTCTCTCGAGCCATGCTGCGGGTAAACGGCCGGGCACTTAGGTGCGCGCCATGAGCCGGTCAATCGCTTACATTTTCGGCGCGGCGCCCTATGCTGATCGCTTGCCCGAAAGCCCGAGACAATGATTCGCCCGTGATCCGCGACGACATCAAGACCGCGCTCGTCACCGCCATGAAGGCGCGCGACAGCGAGCGCACCGCCGCCATCCGGCTGATCCAGGCCGCGATCAAGAATCGCGACATCGAGGCGCGCACCGGCGCCGCCCCGGCGGACGATGACGCGCTCGTCGCCGAGGTGCTCCAGAAGATGGCTAAGCAGCGCCGCGAATCGATCGATATGTTCGACAAGGGCGGCCGCGCCGAGCTTGCGGCGGCCGAGCGGGCCGAGCTGGCGGTGATCGAGAGCTTCATGCCGAAGCAGATGGACGAGGCGGAGGCGAAGGCGGCGATCGCTGGCGTGGTGGCGGAACTCGGCGCGACGACGGTCAAGGACATGGGCCGCGTCATGGTCGCCGTGAAGGAACGCTTCGCCGGCCAGATCGACATGAGCAAGGCGAGCGGTCTGGTGAAGGCGGCGCTGGCGGGGTGAGCGGAACGCCCAGCCACGAGCCGGGCGCCAACCCCCCAGCCCTCTCCTGCACGCGAGAGGCGGAGACTGCCGGTCCTCCCCTCCCGCTTGCGGGAGGGGATCGAGGGGTGGGCTCGCGCTTCCGGCTCGGCAGACCGACCGCACTGGCACAATCGCTTCGTACCGACGCCACCGTTAGCGAGCAGTTGCTCTGGCGCCATCTGCGCCGTTCCCAGCTGGGCGCGTTCAAATTCAGCCGCCAGCTTCCGATTGCCGGCTATCTCTGCGATTTCGTCTGTCGATCAGCGCGGTTGGTGGTCGAGATTGATGGCGGCCAGCACGCAATGCAGGCGGAACAGGATCGTACGCGAACCGAACGTATCGAACGCGCCGGCTATCATGTGATCCGCTTCTGGAACAATGAGGTTCAGGATAATATCGAGAACGTGCTGCTTCGCATCCTCGACTCGTGCGCCCACCCCCCAGCCCCCTCCCGCCAGCGGGAGGGGGAGTGATGTCGCTCTCCCCCGCCTTCCTCGACGAGCTGCGCGCCCGCACCTTGCTTTCCGCGCTCGTCGGCAAGTCGATGAAGCTGACCCGCGCCGGCCGCGAGTTCAAAGGCTGCTGCCCTTTCCACGACGAGAAGACGCCGAGCTTCTACGTCAACGACGCCAAGGGCTTCTACCATTGCTTCGGCTGCGGTGCGCATGGCGATGCGATCCGCTGGATGACCGACCAGCTCGGCTTGGGCTTCATTGATGCGGTGAAGGAACTCGCGCAGGCCGCCGGTGTCGAGATGCCCGCGCCCGATCCCCGTGCGCAGGAGCGCGCCGCCAAGGCCGAGACGCTGCACGACGTCACCGAGGCCGCGGCGCGGTTCTTCGCGAACGAGCTCGCCGGCGCGAACGGCGCGGCGGCGCGCGCCTACGTCAAGCGGCGCACGCTTACGGACAAGACGGTGGCGGGCTTCGCGATGGGCTTCGCGCCGGATAGCCGCAATCGCCTCCGCCAGGCGCTCGAGCCGCAGTTCGGGCTCGACAAGCTCGTCGAAGCCGGCCTCGTCATCCGTCCCGACGAGAAAGGTAAGGAGCCCTACGACCGCTTCCGCGGCCGGCTGATGATCCCGATCCGGGATCCGCGCGGCCGCGTCATCGCGTTCGGCGGCCGCATCCTCGATTCCGGCGAGCCCAAATATCTGAATTCGCCGGACACGCCGCTGTTCGACAAGGGGCGCACGCTCTTCAATCTCGATCGCGCCGCCGGGCCCGCGCGTAAAGCGAACCGGATCGTCGTCGTTGAAGGCTATATGGACGTGATCGCGCTCGCCCAGGCCGGCATCGAGGAGGCCGTCGCGCCGCTCGGCACGGCGCTCACCGAGATGCAGCTCGAGCGGCTGTGGCGCACGCACGAGGCGCCGATCCTCTGCTTCGACGGCGATGGCGCCGGCCAGCGCGCCGCGATCCGCGCGATCGGCCGCGCGCTGCCGATGCTCGCGCCCGATCGCACGCTGCGCTTCGTGACACTGCCGGCGGGCCAGGATCCCGACGACCTGATCCGCTCCGGAGGCAAGGCGGCGATCGACGCGCTGCTCGCCGAGCCTGAGCCGCTCGTCGAGCGGCTGTGGCGGCACGAGCGAGACGCCGAGCCGCTGACCACGCCCGAGGCGCGGGCGAGCCTGTCGCGCCGCCTGAACGAACAGGCGCAAGCGATCGGCGACCCTGAGTTACGGCGCGAATATCAGGCCGAGTTTCGCCGCCGCTGCGAAGGTCTGTTCACAGATCGCCGGCTGCCGCGCCGTGGCCCGCGGCAGTCAGGCCCGCGCGATCGCCGCGGCTGGATGCCGGTCGAACGTCCCGTATCGGCTCAGGCGCACGCGATCCGCAGCGGCGGGATCGACGAGCGGCTGTTGCGCGCAGTCTTCGCCGGGCTGCTCCGCCATCCTGCGTGGATCGCCGAGCATTCCGAGCGCATTGCCGATCTCCGTCTCGTCCAGCGGCCGCTCGATCGGCTGCGCGCCGCACTGCTCGATGCCGCGCTCGATGACGAGGCGCTTGAAGCGACTGGTCTTGCTCCCATATTGGCGGCTGCGGGGCTCGATGGGCTGGCACGCGAGATCGGGCAGATGAACGGCCTTGCCTTTTCCTTTCTGCGCGACGATGCGGACCCGGAACGGGCGCATCGTGACCTTGGGGAAGCGATCGATGTCCTCGTCGCGCGGCCCGAGATCGACGCGGCGCTGGCGCAGGCGAGCGCGCGGCTGGGCGAGCGCATGGACGAGGCCGCGTTCGCAGAGCAGCAGCGGCTGCGCGCGGCGTTGAGGGATACGGAACGTCGGCTCATGGATTTGGTCCAGGCTGACGGCGCGACGGTTTGAGATAGGGCTCACGGATGGCGAAGACGAACACGGCTGAGGCGGCGACGGCGGCGAACGGTGCCGGCGGTGGCGACGGCGATGCGCCGCTCATCGATCTCAACGAAGCCAGCCTCAAGAAGCTGATCACGCGCGCCAAGCGCAAGGGCTACATCACCTACGATCAGCTCAACGAGGCGCTGCCGCAGGACCAGATGTCCTCCGATCAGCTCGAGGACGTGATGTCCGCCCTCAACGAGATGGGCGTCAACATCGTCGAGAACGAAGAGCAGTCCGACGACGAGCCCCAGGCCGAGGAAGCCCAGGAAGAAGAAGTCGTCGGCATCGACGACGGCGAAGCCGCTCCCCAGCTCACCACCGTGACCAAGAAGGAGACGGTCGACCGTACCGACGATCCGGTGCGGATGTATCTGCGCGAAATGGGCGCGGTCGAGCTGCTCTCCCGCGAGGGCGAGATCGCGATCGCCAAGCGCATCGAGGCCGGCCGGGACACGATGATCATGGGGCTGTGCGAAAGCCCGATCACCTTCAACGCGATCATCGAGTGGTCGAGCGCGCTCAACGAAGGCGCGATGCAGCTGCGCGAGATCCTCGATCTCGATGCGATGCTCCACAAGGATCCGGCGCCGGAAAGCCTCACCGAAGACGGCGAGGACGACAACGGCGAGATCTCGGAGAAGACCGCCGGCCCCTCCTATAAGGAAGAGGAGGACGTCGAGGAGGTCCAGGAGCAGGACGAGGACGAGGAGTCGATGACCGAGCGGCGCGCACCGCGCCCGGTCGAGGAAGACGACGAGGACAACACGCTCAGCCTCGCTCAGATGGAAGAGCAGCTGAAGCCCGCCGCGCTCGAGAAGTTCGCGACGATCACCGAACTCTACAAGCGCTTCGGCAAGGTCCAGGCGACGCGCGTCGCCGCGCTCGGCGCCGGCGAAGGCTTTCCGGATCGCGACGAAAACCAGTATCAACGGCTGCGCGAGGAACTCACCGCCGAGGTCGAGAGCGTCCAGTTCCACGGCGCCAAGATCGAGTATCTCGTCGACCAGCTCTATGCGTTCAACCGGCGGCTAACCGCGCTCGGCGGCCAGATGCTTCGCCTCGCCGAACGCCACAAGGTGCCGCGGAAATCCTTCCTCGACGCCTATATCGGCCACGAGCTCGAAGAGGGCTGGCTCGAGCGCGTCGGCGGGCAGGACAAGAAGTGGATGGCGTTCGCCGCCGCCGAGGCCGATGCCGTCGACCGCATCCGCTCCGAGATCGCCGAGATCACCCAGGCGACCGGCATGTCGCTGCCCGAGTTCCGCCGCATCGTGAACATGGTGCAGAAGGGCGAGCGCGAGGCGCGTATCGCCAAGAAGGAGATGGTCGAGGCCAACTTGCGCCTGGTGATCTCCATTGCAAAAAAATACACGAATCGAGGGCTTCAGTTCCTGGACCTCATCCAGGAAGGCAATATCGGCCTGATGAAGGCGGTCGATAAGTTCGAGTATCGCCGCGGCTACAAGTTCTCGACCTATGCGACCTGGTGGATCCGCCAGGCGATCACGCGCTCGATCGCGGACCAGGCGCGGACGATCCGCATCCCGGTTCACATGATCGAGACGATCAACAAGCTCGTTCGTACCTCGCGCCAGATCCTCCATGAGATCGGCCGCGAGCCGACTCCTGAGGAGCTCGCCGAGCGGCTTTCGATGCCGCTCGAGAAGGTCCGCAAGGTGATGAAGATCGCCAAGGAGCCGATCAGCCTCGAAACGCCGATCGGCGACGAGGAGGATAGCCATCTTGGCGACTTCATCGAGGACAAGAACGCGGTCATCCCGGTCGACGCCGCGATCCAGGCGAACCTCAAGGAGACGGTGACGCGGGTGTTGGCGTCGCTCACGCCGCGCGAGGAGCGCGTGCTGCGCATGCGCTTCGGCATCGGCATGAACACCGATCACACGCTCGAGGAAGTTGGTCAGCAGTTCAGCGTGACGCGCGAGCGTATCCGCCAGATCGAGGCCAAGGCGCTGCGCAAGCTCAAGCACCCCAGCCGCTCGCGGAAGATGCGGTCGTTCCTCGACCAGTAAGCGGCGCGCGGAGCCGACGTTAGAAAAACAGATTTCGTCATTCCCGCGCCGGCGGGAATCCATATGCTCGACCGGTCATGAAAATCGCGACGTCAGCGGCTATGGATTCCCGCCTGCCCGGGAATGACGGTGTCCCTTTCGGCCCGGCCTCGCGCTTCTTGCGGCAGCGCTTGCCTTTCACGTCCGAACCGGCGAACGCCTCATCTTGTGTTCGAGAGCGTAACGAGGGGCGCGCGGCAGTTGCTGGCGCAGCTGGATGGCCGCCGTTCGGGCCGCGCGGTTTATGTCGGCGACAACCGGCTGCTCGTCGCCATCATCGTGGGTGGCCGCGAGATCGCCTATTTCGTCGAAGCCAATGATCGGCTGATCACGCCGATGTTCGTCGCCTCCGGACGCTACGAGAAGGCGCCGACGCGCTATCTTCTCCAGCATCTCCGTCGCGACAGCCATTGCATCGATGTCGGCTGCAACTTCGGCTATTTCGCCTGCCTGATGGCGCGCTTCGCGCCGGCCGGCCGGATCGTGGCCGTCGAGCCCGAGCCGGGCGTGTTCGGGCTGGCCCGCGACAACATCGCCGCCAACGGCTTCCTCGATAGCGCGCGCGTTCTCAACGTCGCCGCCGGCGCGGCGCGCGGCGCGATGACGCTGCACCGCCGCGACACGCGCTCCGGCAACACCAGCCTCTATGCCTACGACGATCACTTCGCCGCCAGCTTCGGCGAGCGTCCGGCGACGGCGTTCGCCGTCGAATGCGTGCCGGTCGATGAGCTTGCGCAGGAGCTCGGTGGGCGCGTCGACTTCCTCAAGGTCGATGTCGAGGGGGCGGAACAGCTGGTGCTGCAAGGCGCCGAGCGCACGATCGGCGCGAACCCGCGAATATCGATCCTGATGGAGTGGTCGCCCGGCCAGATGGAGGCACTCGGTTTCGGCACCGCCGATTTCCTCGCCTATCTCGATGGCCTTGGGCTCGAGGCCTACGATCTCCAGATCACCAGCCGCCGCCCGATCGCCTATGCCGATCTCGCCCGGCTCCGCTATCGCGCCGCCATCCTGCTGCGGCATCGCAGCGCCAAACGCTGATCCGATGCACCGCAGTGCTCCTGCGAAAGCAGGAGCCGCTATCAGGGTCAAGCCTCGTGCCGCCATGTCCCAGCGCGGGCCGTTAACCCGCGTCAGCAAATGCCTAATCCGGGTTTCACCAGCTTTTTACGGGGCTTGGTATAGGTCCCTCAGCCATGGTTCCGATCGCGCGCCCGTTGTTGCGCGTCCGGGGAGAGATTCATGGCGACGACAGTGCAGACGGCAAGGGGCAGCGGGATCGCCGAGCTGCTCTTCGCGCTTGCCGATGGCGAGGGCAGCGCCACGCACCCCTATGTCGCCGCCTTGTGCGCCGCGAGCGCCGCGCCGCGCGATCTTGCCGATGCGATCCATGCGCTCGGCATGCTCCACGGTCGCTTTCCCGGCGTGATCGACTATGCCGCCGAGCGCAACCCGCGCCGCATCGCCGCCGAGTGGCTGGAGGCGTCGGCGGCCGGCTTCTCGCGCGAGCGCGGCCTCCTCACCAAGCTCGTCGTCGCGTCCGGACCGCTGCCGAGCACGCCCGGCCAGGCCGAGAGCGAGGCGGCGGTCGCCAACCAGCACCACGCGCTCGCGATGCTGGCGCAGTCCGATCGCACCGGCTGCGCGCTCGGCGCCGCGCTCGCCTTCATGCTCGATTGGCGCGCGATCCGCCGTGTGCTCGATGCCGCCGCGCACCGCCTGTCGATCCCGGCGCCGGCGATGATGCTGCCGCTCGACGAAGAGACGCGCGAGGTCGCGACGACGCTGTCGGGGGAACCTGCGGTCGAGCGCGCGATCGCGTTCGGCGCGCAGCAGGTGCTGGTCCAGCATCGCGGCCTCTGGGATCTGCTCGAGACGCGTCGCGCCGCCCGCCGGGACACCGCCTGAATCCCTTGCTTGCACGCGCTTCGACGCGTCCCTATCGCTGCTGCATTGCAGAAGGGAGACGGGCGTGCGCTTCGAGGGAACGAACGACTATGTCGCGACCGAGGATCTGAAGGTCGCCGTCAATGCCGCCGTGACGCTGCGGCGGCCGCTGCTCGTCAAGGGTGAGCCCGGCACCGGCAAGACGGTGCTCGCGCACGAAATCGCCGGCACGCTCGATGCGCCGCTGATCGAATGGCACGTCAAATCGACCACCAAGGCGCATCAGGGTCTCTATGAATATGACGCGGTCGCCCGCTTGCGCGACGGCCAGCTCGGCGACGAGCGCGTCCATGACATCCGCAACTACATCAAGAAGGGCAAGCTCTGGGACGCCTTCACCTCCCCCCGCCTGCCCGTGTTGCTAATCGACGAGATCGACAAGGCTGACATCGAATTCCCGAACGATCTCCTCCAGGAGCTCGATCGCATGAGCTTCGACGTCTACGAGACGGGTGAGACGATCACCGCGCTCGAGCGGCCGATCGTCGTCATCACCTCGAACAACGAGAAGGAGCTGCCCGACGCCTTTCTGCGCCGCTGCTTCTTCCACTATATCCGCTTTCCGGACCGCGAGACGATGGAGCGGATCGTCGACGTCCACTTCCCGGACATCCAGAAGGTGCTGGTGTCGCGCGCGCTCGACATCTTCTACGAGGTGCGCGAGGTGCCCGGCCTCAAGAAGAAGCCCTCGACCAGCGAGCTGCTCGACTGGCTGAAGCTGCTCCTGCACGAGGACATGCCGCTCGAGGCGCTTCAAAACCGCGATCCCAAGAAGGCCATCCCCCCGCTTCACGGCGCGCTGCTCAAGAACGAACAGGACGTGATGCTGTTCGAGCGCCTCGCCTTCCTCGCACGCCGTCAGGGCGCGTGAGGGCACTCTCGGCCGCACATGATCCGTTCGTCCTGAGCGAAGTCGAAGGACGTGCCGCACACGGTGGCGTTGGGGGCACGCACTTCGACTTCGCTCAGCGCGAACGGGTTATTGGTTTAGGCGTCTAGGCCCATGTTCCTCAACTTCCTCGATGCGCTGCGCAAGGCCGGCATCCCGGCGACGCTGAAGGAGCATCTCGTGCTCCTGGAGGCGCTCGACCGCGAGGTGATCGAGCGCAGCCCCGAGGAATTCTACTATCTCGCGCGCGCCACCTACGTGAAGGACGAGGCGCTGATCGACAAATTCGATCGTGTGTTCGGCCAGATCTTTCGCGGCCTTCAGCTCTCCTCGGAAGGGGGGGCGCACGCGCTTCCGGAGGAATGGCTCCGCGCCGTCGCCGAGAAGTTCCTCAGCCGGGAGGAGATGGCGAAGATCGAGGCGCTCGGCTCCTGGGAGGAGCTGATGGAGACGCTGAAGAAGCGGCTCGAGGAGCAGGAAGGCCGCCACGAGGGCGGCAGCAAGTGGATCGGCACCGGCGGCACCTCGCCCTTCGGTAACGCCGGCTACAATCCCCAAGGCGTCCGCATCGGCGGCAAGAGCAAGCATCGCCGCGCGGTGAAGGTGTGGGAACGGCGCGAGTTCCAGAACCTCGATTCGGATCGCGAGCTCGGCACCCGCAACATCAAGATCGCGCTCAGGCGGCTGCGGCGGTTCGCGCGCGAAGGCGCCGCCGACGAGCTCGATCTCGATGCCACGATCGACGGCACCGCGCGCCGCGGCTGGCTCGACATCGCGATGCGGCCCGAGCGGCACAACGCGGTCAAGCTGCTGCTCTTCCTCGACGTCGGCGGCTCGATGGACCCGCATGTGCGCGTCTGCGAGGAGCTGTTCTCGGCGGCCAAGGCCGAGTTCAAGAATCTCGAATTCTTCTATTTCCACAACTGCGTCTACGAGGGCGTGTGGAAGGACAACCGCCGCCGCTTCACCGAGCGGACGAAGACGTGGGACGTGCTCCACAAATATGGCCATGACTATAAGCTTCTGATCGTCGGCGATGCCGCGATGAGCAGCTACGAGATCACCCATCCCGGCGGCTCGGTCGAGCATATGAACGACGAGGCCGGGCTGGTCTGGATCCAGCGGCTCACCACCACCTATCCGGCCGCCGCCTGGATCAACCCGGTGCCCGAGCAGCAGTGGAACTACAGCGCGTCCACCAAGCTGATCCGCGACGCGATGTCCGATCGCATGTTCCCGCTGACGCTGGGCGGCCTCGACGAGGCGACGCGCACGCTGACGCGGAAGGCGTGATCTTTTCCGTCGCCCCGGCGAAGGCCGGGGCCGCTGGCGGCACAAGCGACTTCGTTCGAGCGCGAGTGCGGGCCGAGTTTGTAATCTAAAGCCCGTTCGTGCTGAGCTTGTCGAAGCACTTTTCTTCTTCTCCCTGCGGGAAGAGAAGTGCAGCCCTTCGACAAGCTCAGGGCGAACGGTGATTCAAGTCAACGGCGTCGCTTCAGCCGGTCGCGGCCCCGGCCTTCGCCGGGGCGACGGGCAATTCGGGCTTCAGCCTACTCCGGCCGCGTCAGCACGCCGCCGGGATTGGGCGCGCGCACGCCGGTGGTGCCGGGAAAACTGATCGGCAGACGGCGCAGCGCGCGCACCGCCATATAGCCGAAGCCCTCCGCTTCGGTGGCGTCGCCATTGTGGCCGTGCGCTTCGATCGGCTCGGTGCGCAGGTCGCAGGCGTCCGCGATCATCGCCATCAGCGTGGCATTGTGGCGGCCGCCGCCGGCGACGATCAGCCGCCGCGGCGACGACGGCAGATGGTCGAGCGCCAGCGCGACGGTCGCCGCGGTGAACGCGGTGAGCGTCGTGGCGCCGTCCGCCGCGGACAGGCCCTTGGCCGGATGCATGGTGAAGTCGGCGCGATCGAGCGACTTGGGCGGCAGCGCGTCGAACCAGGGGTTGTCGAGCATCGCCGCGAGCACCTTCTCGTCGATGCTGCCCTCGGCGGCGAGCGCGCCGCCCTCGTCGTAGCGGCGGCCGGTCTCGGCCATCACCCAATCGTCGATCAAGCCGTTGCCGGGCCCGGTGTCGAACGCGATGAGATCGTCCGCACTCTCGCCGATCCAGGTGATGTTGCCGACGCCGCCGAGGTTAAGCACCGCGAGCGGACGCTCCAGCCCGGCGGTCAGCGCGCGATGATAGACGGGGAGCAGCGGCGCGCCCTGCCCGCCGGCCGCGACGTCCGCGCCACGGAAATCGCTCACGACCGCGATGCCGAGCGCACGCGCCATCGCATCGGCATCGCCGATCTGCCAGGTCCAGCCGCGCTCGGGCCGGTGCGCCAGCGTCTGGCCGTGGAAGCCGACGACATCGACCTTGGAGGCCGGCACGTCGGCGCTCGCAAGCAGCCCCTCCACCACCTCGATATGGCGCTGCGTCAGCATCTTCTCGGCGTCGACGATCGAGGAACCGCGCCGTGGCCGCTCATATTGCCGCGCGATCGCGGCGGCGTGGCGCAACTCGGCGCGGGCATGTTCGGAATAAGGTTCGGAGCGGAAGGCGACCGGCTGGACGAAGCCCTCGCCGTCGGTCTCGATCAGCGCGGCGTCGATACCGTCCAGCGATGTCCCCGACATGAGGCCGACCGCGAGCAAGCTGCTACCCAAAACCTCGACCCCCTGCTAAGCGCCCGCGCCTGACCAGCTATCCCCAAGACGTAAGCCGATGACAACCTACAGATCCGACCTCCTCAGGCTCTTAGACGAGCGCGGCTATATCCACCAGTTGACCGACGCATCGGGGCTGGACGAAGCGGCGCGCGCGGGGATCGTGCCGGGCTATATCGGTTTCGATCCCACGGCGCCCTCGCTCCATGTCGGCCACCTCGTATCGATCATGATGCTGCGCCAGCTTCAACGCGCCGGTCACAAGCCGATCGTGCTCATGGGCGGCGGCACCGGCAAGATTGGCGATCCATCGTTCAAGGACGAGGCGCGCTCGCTGCTCGGCGAGGAGACGATCACGGCGAATATCGCCTCGATCAAGCGCGTGTTCGAACGCTTTCTAACCTTCGGAAACGGCCCCACCGACGCGATCATGCTCGACAATGCCGAGTGGCTCGACGCGCTCGAATATATTCCGTTCCTGCGCGAGATCGGCCAGCATTTCTCGGTCAACCGCATGCTGAGCTTCGATTCGGTCAAGCTCCGGCTGGATCGCGAGCAGTCGCTCTCCTTCCTCGAATTCAACTACATGATTCTTCAGGCCTACGATTTCCTCGAGCTGTCGCGCCGCGCCGATTGCCGCCTGCAGATGGGCGGATCGGACCAGTGGGGAAATATCGTCAACGGCATCGAGCTCGCCCGCCGTGTCGACGGGCGCCAGATGTTCGGGCTGACGACGCCGCTGCTCACCAATGCCGACGGCACCAAGATGGGCAAGACCGTCGGCGGCGCGGTGTGGCTGAACGAAGAGCAGCTGCCGACCTACGACTACTGGCAGTTCTGGCGGAACACGCAGGATGCCGACGTGCTGCCGCGTCTCAAGCTCTTCACCGATCTGCCGATGGACGAGATCGCGCGACTTGGCGAGCTGGGCGGTGCCGAGATCAACGAGGCGAAGAAGGTTCTTGCCAACGAGGCGACCGCGCTCTGTCGCGGTAGCGCCGCCGCCAGCGACGCCGCCGAGACGGCGAGGCGCACCTTCGAGGAAGGCGCGACCGGTGATGCGCTGCCGCGGCTCCAGGTCGACGGCAGCATTGGCGTGATCGCGGCGCTGACCGGTCTTGGTCTCGCCGCCTCGAACGGCGAGGCGAAGCGCAAGCTGGCCGAGGGCGCGGTGCGCGTCGGCGGCGAGAAGGTGAGCGACGGCCAATATGAAATCCGGCCCGGCGCGGAACCGCTGCGCGTCAGCCTCGGCGCCAAGCGTCATGGTATCCTCGTCGCTAAGGCTTCGATTTAGCTGCGAATTAAAATGGCATCGGCACCTTACCCCGATAAGAAGGACGAGGGTCGAGGTCGTGGGTGTCGCGAAATCCAGTTCGTTCGCCGAGCAGCGGCGCGCGCCGCGCCACGAAGTGTCGATTCGCGCGTGGCTACACCGCAGCGGGCAGGCGCGGTTCGCGATCCACGTCGTCGACATCTCGACGCATGGCATGATGGCGCGGTCGAGCGCCGCGCTGGCGGTCGGCGAGCGCGTGACGCTCGATCTGCCGATCGCCGGCCGCCGCGAGGCGCTCGTCCGTTGGTCGCTCGGCGGCCGCATCGGCTGCGAGCTCCTTCAGCCGCTCAGCGAAGTGATCTGCACGCGCATCCTCGCCCATCCGCCGCCGCCGCCCTCGCCGTGGGAACGGTTCTGAAATAGTGCGTCAGCCCGCGCGCAGCAGCCCAACGGCGGCGTCTCGCTCGAACAGATAGAGCAGGATCCGCGCCGCCTGCCCGCGGGCGCCGTCGAGCCCGCCGTCGCGTTCGATCAGCAGATGGGCGTCGTCTCGCGCGGTTTCGACGAGCGCGGAGAGTTGCTCAGGCGTCGCCAGCCGCAGCGCCGCATCGCCCGATTGGCGCGTGCCCAGCATCTCGCCGGCGCCGCGCAGCCGCAGATCCTCCTCGGCGATGAAGAAGCCGTCGTTGCTGTTCTTCATCGTCATCAGCCGCGCCTTGGCGGTCTCACCGAGCGCACGCCCGGGCATGCCTTCGACGCGCGATCCGCCCCACATCAGCAGGCAGACCGAGCGTGCGGCGCCGCGCCCGACGCGCCCGCGCAGCTGGTGGAGCTGCGCGAGGCCGAACTGATCGGCATGCTCGACGATGATTAGGCTCGCATTGGGCACGTTGACGCCGACCTCGATCACGGTCGTCGCCACGAGCACGGCCGTGCGCCCGGCGGCGAAGTCCGCCATCGCCGCGTCCTTCTCCGGCCCCTTCATGCGGCCGTGGACGAGCCCGATGCGATCGCCGAAGCGCGCGCGCAGCGCCGCTGCACGTTCCTCGGCGGCGGCGAGGTCGCTCTGCTCGCTCTCCTCGACCAGGGGACACACCCAATAGGCTTGGCCGCCCTTCTCGATGTGGCGGCCGATGCCGGTGACGACCTCGTCGATGCGGTCGGCCGAGATGATGCTGGTCTCGACCGGCGTTCGCCCCGGCGGCAGCTCGTCCAGCCGGCTCACGTCCATCTCGCCATAATGGGTGAGCGTCAGCGTGCGCGGGATCGGCGTGGCGGTCATCACCAGCAGGTGCGGCGGCGCTTTCGCCTTGGCGGCGAGCATCATCCGCTGCGCGACGCCGAAGCGATGCTGCTCGTCGACGACGACGAGGCCGAGCGCCTTGTAGGCGACCGCCTCCTGGAAGATCGCATGCGTGCCGACGAGGATGTCGATCGAGCCGTCGGCAAGGCCCATCAGAATCGATTCACGGACACGGCCCTTCTCGCGACCGGTGAGGATCGCGACGGTGACAGGCAGGCCGCTCAAAGTCTGCTGAAGTGTCTCGTAGTGCTGGCGGGCGAGCAGCTCGGTCGGCGCCAGCATCGCGCCCTGCGCGCCGGCCTCGACCGCGACGAGCAACGCCAGCGTCGCGACCAGCGTCTTGCCCGAGCCGACATCGCCCTGGAGCAGCCGCACCATCGGAGTCGCCTGCGCAAGATCACCCGCTATCTCATTGAAAGATCGGGCTTGGGCATTGGTCGGCGCATAAGGCAGGTTGAGCATGGCGCGGAGCCGCCCGTCCCCTTCGAGCGCCCGGCCGCGCCGGCGTCGCGTCGACGCTCGGACGAGCGCCAGCGCAAGCTGGTTGGCGAACACCTCGTCATAGGCGAGGCGATCCCGCGCCATACCGTCAGCAGGATCAGCATGAACGCGCCGCAGCGCCTCGCGCCAGCCCGGCCAACTCCGCGTCGCGATCAGGCTCGGCTCGATCCATTCCGCGAGTTCGGGCGCGCGCTCCAGCGCCTGCGCCGCGAGCTGGCCCATCCGCTTGTTGGTCAGCCCTTCCGACAGCCCGTAGACCGGCTCGCGCGCAGGCAGGTCGAGCGCCTCGCCGAGCGGCAGCACATGATCGGGATGGACGATCTGCAGCTCCTGGCCGTAGCGATCGAGCTTGCCCGAGACGATGCGCGTCTCGCCGATCGGCAGCAGCTTCTTCGCCCAACCCGGATTGCCGCCGAAATAGGCGAGCACCACGGTGTTGCCGAGCTTGTCCTGCGCGATCACGCGGAAGGGACCGCGCCCGCCGGCGCCGCGATGCTCGATCGGCGTGAGGGGGATCGTCACGATCGCACCGACGTCGCTCTCCTCCAGCACCTCGACCCGCTTGCGGTCGATCCACGTCACCGGCAGGTGAAAGAGGAGGTCGACGATCCGATCGAGCCCGAGCTTGCCGAGCGGCTTGGCAAGACCGGCGCCGACGCCTTTCAGCGCCTCGATTTCGGCGAACAGCGGATTGAGGATTTCGGGCCGCATCACTAGATGCCCTTTCCCCCAACCCCCATCGTCATGCCAGCGAAAGCTGGCATCGCGGTCGGCACTCCTTACGCCTGAGGTGCCAGCATGCGCTGGCGTGACGGCGAGAGACGGACAGATGGATCGCGAGACCCACATCAAGCGGCTGCGCTTCCGTGCCTGGCACCGCGGCACCAAGGAAGCCGATCTGTTCGTCGGCGGCTATTTCGATTCCCGCCATCCCGAATGGGGCGAGGCCGAGATCAGCTGGTTCGAAGCACTGCTCGAGGAGCAGGACGTCGATATTATGGCCTGGGCGATGGGCCGCGAGCCCTTCCCCGCGCGTTACGCCGGGCCCATGGCCGACGATTTCCTGAAGCTCGACTATATACCGCTGGAAGAGTGAATTTGAAGCAAGTGATCCGTTCGGTTCGAGCTTGTCGAGAACCTGCCCCAAGCTACGCCTTCTCTACGGACGCATCTCGACAGGCTCGATGCTGCTCGAAGCGAACGGATTCTCTTCGTGGCTGTTGATCTCAAGCGCATCCTCAAGGCCGCCAAGCCGACGACGCTCGCAGGCGTGCCGGCCGGCTTCCTGCCCTGGCTGATGGCGGATCTCGCGCGTGCGTCGAAGGGTCGCGCCGTCTACGTCGCGCCTGACGAGCAGGCGATGCGCGCCGTCGCCGAGGCGGCGAACTATTTCGCGCCCGAGCTCGCGGTGCTGAGCTATCCAGCGTGGGACTGCCTGCCCTATGATCGCTCGTCGCCGTCGCTGCGCGTCTCGGCCGAGCGGCTCGGCACGCTGCACGCGCTGCAGCGGACGTCCGCCAGAAGCCGACAGGCACGCCCGCAACTGCTCGTCACCACCGTCAACGCCGTCACCCAGAAGACGCTGACGCCGTTCCGCATCCGCCAGCTCGTCGCGAAGCTCGCGCCGGGCGAGCGGATCGATCGCGACAAGCTCGCGGTGCTGCTCCAGGCCAACGGCTATGTCCGCACCGATACCGTCGCCGAGCCCGGCGAATATGCGGTGCGCGGCGGCCTCGTCGACCTCTGGCCCTCGGGCGAGGCGCAGGCGCTGCGCCTCGATTTCTTCGGCGACGAGATCGAGAGCGTCCGCCAGTTCGATCCTGCCGACCAGCGCACGACCGGGCGCCTCGACGAAGGCTTCACGCTGCTTCCCGCATCCGAGGCACTGCTCGACCAGGACAGCATCAAGCGCTTCCGTTCGGGCTATCGCGAGCGCTTCGGCGCCAACGCGACCGGCGACCCGCTTTATCAGGCGGTCTCCGACGGCCGCCGCCTCGCCGGCATGGAGCATTGGCTGCCGCTGTTCGAGGAGCGGCTGGGAAGCTTCTTCGATCATCTCGCCGACGATGACATCATCATTCGCGACGCGGGCACGCGCGCCGCGGGCGAGCAGCGCTTCGAGGCGGTCACTGACTATTATGGCAACCGCAAGCGCGCGGGCTCGGGCGAGGCCGGCACCTACCGGCCGCTCGAACCCGACACGCTCTATCTGACCGCCGAGCAATGGGATGCGCGCATCGCCGAATGGCCGATGCACGCCGCGACGCCGTTCCGCGAGCCCGAGAGCGCGAGCGTGATCGATTTCGAGGTCGATGCGCCACGCGACTTCGCGCCGGAGCGCACGGCGCAGGCGAATGTCTACGAGGCGGTCGTCGATCACGTCGCCAGGCTGCGCAAAGACAAGCGCAAGGTCATCCTCGCCAGCTACTCGAACGGATCGCGCGAGCGGCTTGCCGGCCTGCTCAAGGATCATGGGCTGAAGGGCGCGATCGATGTCGAGACATGGCAGGAGGCGCTCGGCGCTTCCTCTCCCCTCCCTGAAAGGCAGGGGTTGGGGGTGGGTCGCGGCAAGAACGCGCCGCTCGCCCAGCCAGGACCCACCCCCAGCCCCTCCCTTGCAGGGAGGGGAGCCGGCAGCGTCGCGCTCGCGGTCCTTCCGCTCGATCATGGCTTTACCGCTCCCGACGTCGCCGTGCTCACCGAGCAGGACATGCTCGGCGATCGCCTCGTCCGCCGCCGCAAGCGCAAGAAGTCGACCGACGCCTTCCTCAACGAACTGGCGACGCTCTCGCCCGGCGATCTCGTCGTCCACGCCGATCATGGCATCGGCCGCTATGACGGTCTGACCCAGATCCCGGTCGGCAAGGCGCCGCACGACTGCGTCGCGCTCGAATATTCCGGCGGCGACAAGCTCTACGTGCCGGTCGAGAATATCGACATTCTGTCGCGCTACGGCAGCGAGAACGAGGGCGTCGCGCTCGACAAGCTGGGCGGCGTCGCCTGGCAGCAGCGCAAGGCGCGGATGAAGGAGCGCATCCGCGAGATCGCCGGCGAGCTGATGGCGACCGCGGCGGCGCGTGCGTTGCGCCCGGCAGACGTCGCTGAGCCCGATGCCGGCGGCTATCCCGCCTTCGTCGATCGCTTCCCCTATGAGGAGACAGACGATCAGGATCGCGCGATCGACGACGTGCTCGGCGATCTCGCCGCCGGCCGCCCGATGGATCGGCTGGTCTGCGGCGACGTCGGTTTCGGCAAGACTGAGGTCGCGCTGCGTGCCGCCTTTGTGGCGGCGATGGCGGGGATGCAGGTCGCGGTCGTCTGCCCGACGACGCTGCTCGCGCGTCAGCATTACCAGAATTTCGTCGATCGCTTCTCGGGCTTTCCCTTGAAGATCGGCCGTCTTTCGCGCCTCGTCGCCGCCGCCGAAGCGAAGGCGACGCGCGAGGGTCTCACCAGCGGCGACATCGATATCGTCGTCGGCACCCACGCGATCCTCGCCAAGTCGGTCGAGATCAAGCGGCTCGGGCTTGTCATCGTCGACGAGGAGCAGCGCTTCGGGGTCACCCACAAGGAGCGCTTGAAGGCGATAAAAGCGGACGTCCACGTCCTCACGCTGACCGCGACGCCGATCCCGCGCACGCTGCAGATGGCGATGTCGGGCCTGCGCGAGCTCTCGATCATCCAGACGCCGCCGGTCGATCGCCTCGCGGTGCGCACCTATGTTATGCCGTGGGACCCGGTCGTCCTGCGCGAGGCGCTGCTGCGCGAGCATTATCGCGGCGGCCAGGCCTATTTCGTCGCGCCCCGCGTCGCCGATCTTCCCGAGATCGAGGAATATCTGCGCACCGAGGTGCCCGAGGTCCGCTACGTCGTCGCGCACGGCCAGATGGCGCCGACCGAGGTCGAGGAGCGCATGTCCGCCTTCTACGACCGCAAATACGACGTGCTGCTCTCGACGACGATCGTCGAGAGCGGGCTCGACATCCCGTCCGCCAACACGCTGATCGTCCACCGCGCCGATCGCTTCGGCCTTGCCCAGCTCTATCAGCTCCGCGGCCGCGTCGGCCGCTCAAAGACGCGCGCCTACGCCTATCTCACCACCAACACCGCGCGGATCACCGACACCGCCGAGAAGCGCCTGCAGCTGCTCGCCAATCTCGACACGCTCGGCGCCGGATTCCAGCTCGCCAGCCACGATCTCGACATCCGCGGCGCCGGCAACCTGCTCGGCGACGAGCAGTCGGGCCACATCAAGGAGGTCGGCTTCGAACTCTATCAGTCGATGCTCGAGGATGCGATCAACGAGGCCAAGCTGGGCGGCGACGCCCACGCCGCGCCGTCCGCGCGCGAGTTCAGCCCGCAGATCACGATCGACGCGCCGATCATGATTCCCGAGGAATATGTTCCCGACCTGGATCTGCGCATGGGCCTCTACCGACGCATGAACGAGATCGAGGCGCCGGCCGAGATCGAGCCGTTCGCCGCCGAGATGATCGACCGCTTCGGCAAGCTGCCGCAGGCGACGAAGAACCTGCTCGGCGTCATCGAGATCAAGCTCCATGCGCGCAAGGCCTGCATCGCCAAGCTCGACGCCGGGCCGAAGGGTGCGCTCGTCACCTTCCGTGAGGAAGGTTTCCCGAACCTGCCCGGGCTGCTCGCCTATGTCGACAAGCTGAAGGGTACCGCGAAGCTCCGACCCGACAGCAAGCTCGTCGTGACCCGGGCGTGGCCCGACGCTGCGGCGATGCTCAACGGCGCGACGCAGCTTTCGCGCGGGCTCGCAAAGGTGGTCGACGGGACGCCGAAGTAAGAGACGCTGAGGAAGTAACGGAGATTTTCGAGTTAGGGCACTATTTCGATCAATCTGGCTCACCAGCGGCCGTTCGCCCTGAGCGAAGTCGAAGGGATGCGCTGCGGCCGGGCTTCGACTGCGCTCAGCCCGAACGGTTGCTGCTGATCCATGCTGATTAGAAAATGCTTTAGGAGCGCCTGCTCTCCACCAGCGCCTTGAGACCGCCGAGATCGAGCGGGCGGGCGCAGAGGAAGCCCTGATAATAGTCGCAGCCTTCGTGCGCGAGCGCGTCGCGCTGCGCCTCGGTCTCGATACCCTCGGCGATCACCGCGATGCCGAGCGAACGCGCCATCTCGATCACGCCGCGCACGACGACACGATCTCGTGCCGACCCGACGATGTCTTGGCTGAGCCTGCGATCGAGCTTGAGATAATCGAGCGGCAGCGCCTTCAGATAAGCGAGGCTCGAATAGCCGGTGCCGAAATCGTCGATCGCAACACGCAGGCCGGCGGCGCGCAGACGCGCGAGCAGCGCGCCGGCGCGCTCGAGCTCGCCGATCAGCCCGCTCTCGACGATCTCGACGGTGACACGGCGCGGATCGAGACCGGCGCTATCGAGTGCGCGAAGAAACGCCTCGTCGAAATCGCGCCGCGCAATATCGGCCGCCACGACGTTGATGGAGACGCGGAGATGCGACAGCGCCGCCGGCCACGCTGCGACGGCACCCATCGCCCGACGCTGCACATGCTCGGAAAGCTCGGCGAGATAGTTCGAACGCTCGGCGACCGCGAAGAGCAGTTCCGCGCCTAGCTCGCCGAGACGTGGGTGGCGCCAGCGCGCCAGTGCCTCGACGCCGACGATCGCTCCACCTGTCACCGCGACCTGCGGCTGCCACAGCAAGGCGATCTCGCGCCGCTCGAGCGCGTGGCGCAGGTCGACGGCAAGCGCGGCGAGCCGTGCCGCCTCGTCTTCCTCGCGCGCGCCGAGCAGCCGAACCGGCTGGTATTCGGACGCCCTCGCCTGCCCGAGTGCGAGACTGGCGCGACGCAGCAGCGACGTCGCGCTCTCGCCTGTGCTCTCCGCGACGGCGATGCCGATATGCGGGCCGAGGCCGATGCTGTGGCCCGCGATCACGAACGGCCTTGCGATCGCCGCGGCGAGCCCGTCCGCGAGCAGCCGCGCCTCGTCGAGCGTCGCTTCGGTGAGCCCGATCAGGAATTCGGAGCCCGACATCCGCGCGATCAGGCGCCGCTCGACGGTGCCGAGCACCTCCTCGATACGCTGCGCGACGGCGCGCAGCAGTGCGTCGCCGGCGTCGCGGCCATAGGTGCGGTTGACGGTCTCGAGTTGCGCGGCCGCCACCAGCAGCAACACGAGGGGCTGCACCGGCATCGCCGTCGCGGCGCGCAGCCGCTCGCCGATCCAATGCCGCGCGTCGCGCGCATCCGCAAGGCCGGTGAGGCGGTCGCGGCGCTTGCGGGGGCGCGCCCCGGGCGTGTCGAGCCGCTCGACCCGGCCGACGAGCATGTCGTCCCGACGGTGAAGATGGTGGACGTATCGGACGGCGCCGGATCGGTGGGCGAAGGCGGTGGCAGGCGCGCCGCCACGCAGCCGTCGCAGGCCTTCCCGCGCCGCGCGGATGCCGTCGCGCCCAAGGCTTCGCCACAGCACCGGAAGCGCGACGCGCTCGGATGCCCCGAGCAGCGCCGCCAGGGCAGGCGTGAGCAGGATGGCATCGTCGCCGCTCCGCCACGACCAGCCGAGATCCGCGCCGCTCTGCGTGCCGTCGGGCGCTGCGGCCGCCCGCTCGGCATGCCGCGCCGCGAAGCGGAGCGCTGTCGCAAGTTCATCGTCGGCAAATGGCGCAGCCAGGTAGTGGGTGGCGCCGGCCCGATGCACCTCGGCGAGCCGCGGCAACTCCGCGCGATCGAGGATGAAGAGCAGCGCCGAGCCGCTCGCCGCCGCAGGATCGGCAAGCGCGCGCACCGCGTCGAGCGCGGCATCGAGAGCCTCGCGTGCATCGATCACCGCGATCGCAGCGCCGCTGGCGAGAAAGCGTTGCTCCAGCCCGTCCGAACGGCGCGCGGCGACCGGCGTCCACCCCGCGCGTTCCGTCGCTGCCGCCAGCGCGTCGCGCTGGTGGAACGAAAGCAGGAACAGCGGCTCGGTCGGTGCGGACGTGATGACTTTCCCCTCGCGCGCGGGCGACCCGGCGTCCCTTTTGGCGGAATATGTGTAACAAACTCCTGCAGCGGCGTCAGAACGGTGGCCTTGCCCCTGTTTCGTCGAACGCTTACCTCCTTTGGCGATGCTCGGCGCGCCGCCCTCGCCCGTGACGGCCCTCAGCGACGGTCTCGGCCGTCGCATCAGCTATCTGCGCATCTCTGTGACGGATCGGTGCGATCTGCGCTGCCGCTACTGCATGGCGGAGGAGATGCGCTTCCTGCCGCGCTCCGCGCTGCTCGGTTTCGACGAGATCGCGGCGATCGCCGGTCGTTTCATCGATCGCGGCGTCCGCAAGATCAGGCTGACCGGCGGCGAGCCGCTCGTCCGCCGCGGCACGGTCGATCTCGCACGCACCATCGGCGGCCGGTTGGGGAGCGGCCTCGACGAGCTTACGCTCACCACCAACGGCACCCGCCTCGGCGATCAGGCGCGCGCACTCTTCGATGCCGGCATCCGCCGCGTCAACGTCAGCTTGGATAGCCGCGATCCGACGCGGTTCCGCCACGTCACCCGCGTCGGCGAGGTCGATCGCGTGCTCGCGGGGATCGCGGCGGCGCGCGACGCCGGGCTGCACGTCAAGATCAACATGGTCGCGCTCGAGGGGATCAACGACGACGAGATCGCTGCGATGCTGCGTTGGTGCGGTGACGAGGGGCACGACCTGACGCTCATCGAGACGATGCCGCTCGGCGCCGTCGAGGAGGATCGCACCGCGCATTTCCTCCCGCTCGATCGCGTCAAGCGCGCGCTCGACGAACAGTTCACGTTGGTTCCGCTGGCCGAACGCACCGGCGGGCCGGCACGTTACTGGCACGTTGCCGAAACGGGCGGCAGGTTGGGCATGATCACCCCGCTCACCGCCAATTTCTGCGACGGATGCAATCGCATGCGGCTCACTGCCGAGGGCAAGCTGTTCATGTGCCTCGGCCAGGACGATCGCGTCGATCTCCGCGCGGCGCTGCGGCACGGCGGCACGGCGGCGCTCGACGCCGCGATCGACGAGGCGTTGCGGATGAAGCCGGCCCGGCATGACTTTCGCATTGCGCGGGGCGCCGCTCCGGCCGTGGCGCGCCACATGAGCGTAACCGGCGGATGAGCGATCTGCCCCGGCTCGCGCTGCTCGCGAGCCCAACTCCGCCGGCGCAAGCCGCCGCCAGCGAACTGCGCGCCCGCTACGAGTGGGTCGAGCCCGAGCAGGCCGAGATCGTCGTCGCGCTCGGCGGCGACGGCTTCATGCTGCAGACGCTGCACACGATGCTCGATCGCCATCGCAGCCAGCCGGTGTTCGGGATGAACCTCGGCACCGTCGGCTTCCTGATGAACGAATGGGGCATCGATGCGCTGCATGATCGGCTGAAGCGCGCGCGTTCGTTCAGCGTCACGCCGCTGCGGATGGACGTCGAGACGGTCGATGGCGAGTTGTTCTCGATTCCGGCGATCAACGAGGTCTCGCTGCTGCGCGAGACCCGCCAGACCGCGTGGATCGAGATCGCGGTGGACGGGCGCGTCGTGCTGCCCGAGCTGGTGTGCGACGGCGCGCTGGTGGCGACGCCCGCGGGTTCGACCGCCTATAATCTCTCCGCGCAGGGCCCGATCCTGCCGCTGGGCTCGGCGCTGCTGGCGCTGACGCCGATCAGCGCTTTCCGGCCGCGGCGCTGGCGTGGCGCGATCCTGCCCGAAGCGTCCAAGCTGCGCTTCCGCGTGCTCGATCCCAACAAGCGTCCGGTCAGCGCGGTCGCCGATCAGCGCGAGGTCCGCGATGTCGCGACGGTGACCGTCGCGATCGATCGTTCGCGTCCGCTCAACATGCTGTTCGATCCCGAGCATGCGCTCGACGACCGCATCGCGCGCGAGCAATTCGCGGTCTAGCTCATTCGCCGAGCAGGTGCAGCGCGAGTTCGCGCTCGTGGGGGCGACGGCGATGCTCGAACAGATAGATGCCCTGCCAGGTGCCGAGCGCGAGGCGGGCGCCGATCAGCGGGATGGCGAGATGCACCTGGGTGAGCGCGGCGCGCAGATGCGCGGGCATGTCGTCCGGCCCTTCGTCGTCGTGCGCATAGGCGGTGTCGGATTCCGGCGCGATCCGCGCGAAGTAGCGCTCGAGGTCCTCGCGCGCTTCGGGCGCGGCATTCTCCTGGATGAGCAGCGAGGCGGAACTGTGCCGGCAGAAGATCGTGAGCAGCCCCTCGCCGATCCCCTGCCCGTCCAACCAGCCGACGATGCGGTCGGTTACGTCGAAGAGCCCCTGCCGCGGCGTCCGCACCGTGATGCTGCTCGTCACCTGTCGCATCCGCCGCTCCTCCATCGCACCGGCACCAGCCACCACAACGCGGCGACGTAGCAGAAGATGGCGAAATAGGCCGCGGCGAAGACCCAGATCGGCAGCGGCCAGTAGATCAGGGCGTTGATCGTGCGCATGATGAGCGGCGTCGCGCTTGCTCGGCCCGTGGCTGCGTCCTGCCAGATCGTGAGGAAGCAGGCACGACCGAGCGCCGCCTGCAGCGCGACGATGCCGAGCGACCCAAGGTGGAGCAGCCGCCAGATCGGCCGGCGCACGAACGCCCAGCCGCGCCAGGCGCCGAGCGGGATCGCGAACAGCCCGAAGATGTTGAACGCAATGATCGCGATGTGGAGCGCGAGCAGCAGCGCGGCGAGCATGTCGCCAGCCTCAGTGACAGGCGTTGATCGTCGCCGGCGGCGCGTCGCGGAGCTGATCGACCGTGTAGGTGACGGCGCGGCAGCCATAGGCACCGGTGGTCTTGCTCGGCACCGCGTAGCCGCTCACGGCGCCGTCCTGCCAGCGTTGTGCGTCGCCGCTCGTCATTGCGCGATAGATCGCGTCCTTCACCGGCTGCGACTGCAGCGGGACGAAAGTGGCGGGATCGCCTGCGAAGGGCGGCGGGGCTGGTCCTTCCGGCGCGCGCGCCGCGAAGTCGCCCAGCCCGGGCTTGAGCGCCGGCGCCGCGGGGTCGGCGGTGTTTCCGGCCGGCGCATCCTTGGGCGCGCGGTGACAGGCTGCGAGCAGCGCGAGCGCGAACAGGGTGGCGGTGGAGCGAGGCATGATCCGCACAGGATGGATCAGAAGATGCCGAGCGACAATCCGGCGGCCATCGTCGCACCGATCTCCCGACAGCGGTCGAGCGCGTCGGACGAAATCCGTTTGCGGGCGAGAATCGCCTCCGGCGTCTGCGCGTGGGTGCAGACGATGAGCGGATCGGCGATCGGTTTCAGCCGCCAACCCGTGGCGATGCGCGCGATCTGCCGCGCGGCGTTGCTGCCGTCGCTGCCGGCGCAGATCAGGCTGGCATAGGGGCGCCCCTGGATCCGATCGAGCACGGCATAGTAGCTGCGGTCGAAGAAGTCCTTCATCGCCCCAGAGAGCGCGGCAAGGTTCTCCGGCGCGGCGAAGAGATAGCCGTCGGCGGCGAGCAGATCATCGCCACCCGCCTCTTCCGCCGGCAGCAGCCTGACCGTCGCGCCGTCCTCGCCGCACGCACCGTGCGCGGCCGCCTCCGCCATCGTTCGCGCGCCGCCAGTGCGCGAGTGCCAGACGATCAGCAGCGTCATCAAAGCCGCCTCACGCCGCATCTTGCGGATGATGCGGCGTCATCACCAGCGTGCCGTCCTCGACCCGCCAGGACTTCAGCATGGACAGGAAGTTCATGCCGAGCACGTTGATGTCCCCGAAAGCGGGAGACACGACGACCGACAGATTGCGCGCCCGAATGTCGCCGAGCCGCAAATCGGCGACCGTTGCGGTATCGGCCGAGATGCGGCCGTTGGCGGTGCTGATCTGCACCGGCACCAAGCTCGGCCGGATCGTCAGGCCGGCCGCCTGCGCGGTATTCGCCGAAAGCGCGGTGATCGTCGCGCCGCTGTCCACGAGCATGCGCCGCTCGACGCCGTTCAGCCGCACGCGCACCCAGAAGTGCCCATCGGGCGACAGGCGAACGCGCACTTCCTTGCCAACGACCTCCTGGCCGGCGTCAAGATGCAGGAAGCTCGCGATCCGCGCAAAGGTCGGATCGACGCCGGCCCGTTGGCTGACGAGCAACGCTCCGAGCCCCAACAACAGCGCCCAACTTGCCAGCGAGAGCAGCGCTCGCGCGCCCCGCGCGATCGCGAGCAGCAGGAACAGTCCGATCAGCAGCGCGACGATCGGCGCCGTTCCGTGCAGCGCGGGAAGGTGCGGCGTCAGCTCAGCGGCCATCGGCGGTGTCATGCGTGTCGGGATCCACGTCATCATCGGGGCTCAGGTGCAGCCCGTTTTGGTCGAGGTGGACGCCGACCGAGAGATGGCCGAGCAGCGCGTTGGCGATATCGAGGCCGATGCCGGCATCGGGGTCGATCGCCGCCGGCGTCTTCTGTCCGAGCGGGCGGGCGCCGATCGCGTTTGCCATGAAGCTGCGCCAGATCCGCGCCGGTAGTCCGCCGCCGGCGACGCCCGGCAGCGGCTTGTTGTCGTCGCGCCCGATCCACACCGCCGTCACCAGCCCGCCGGCGAAGCCGACGAAGATCGCATCGCGATTGTCCTGCGACGTGCCGGTCTTGCCGAACACCTGCTTGGAGAGCGCGGCCGCGCGGCCGGTGCCGCTGTTGACCGTCGCCGAGAGCAGATCGAGCAGCATCGCGCGCTGGCGGTCGTCGAGATGGTGCTGCCAGTCGAGCAGCGCGCCCCTCACCGTCGGCTGCTGGTCGGGAAGTCCATAGGGGTGCACCGGATAGGCGCCGCCCGCGATTGCCGCATAGGCGCCGGTGAGCTCGAGCAAGCTGATCCCCGAGGTCCCGAGCGCGATCGACGGATCGGCCGCGAGCGGACTCGCGATGCCGAGATCGCGCGCGGCTTGGACGACGGCGGCCGGCCCAGCCTGCTGGGTGAGGCGCACCGCTGCCATGTTGCTCGAGGTCGCGAACGCCTGCCGCAGCGTGATCTCGCCATGATAATGCCGATCAGCGTTCTTCGGCGTCCAGCCGTCGATCGTGACCGGTCGATCGTCGATGCGGCTGTCTGGCGTCATGCCGGCACGCAGCGCCGCCAAGTAGACGAACAGCTTGAAGGTCGATCCCGGCTGCCGCCGCGACTGGACGGCGCGGTTGAACGGGCTCGCAGCGTAATCGCGCCCGCCAACCATCGCGACGACCTTTCCGTCCGGCCGCATCGCGACGATGGCGACCTGCGCGCCGGGCAGATGAGCGCGTGCCGCGGCCGCCTCGGCATCGCGCTGCAGCCTTGCGTCGAGTGTCGTGCGGACGGTGGTGGCGGCATAACCATCCGCCTTCTCGCGCACGCCGGGCAGCACCCAGTCGGCGAAATAGGTGCTCGGCGTCGGCTCGGGGTTGGCGCGCAGCCGAAGCGTGGCGCTGGCGGTCGCGGCCTCGCGTGCCGAGATGAAGCCGGCCTGCGCCATCGCCGCGAGCACGAGCTGTGCGCGCGCTTGGGCGCCAGCCAGGTTGATGCTCGGCGCCAGCTTCGAAGGCGCCTTCATCAGCCCGGCGAGCAGCGCTGCCTCGCCGATCGTCAGCTTCTCGGGCGGCTTGCTGAAATAATGCCGCGCGGCGGCGCGCAGGCCATAGACGTTGTCGCCGAAATAGGCGTCCGAGAGGTAGCGGGAGAGGATCTGGTCCTTGCGCAGCCACGCCTCAAGCCACAGCGCGATCAGCATCTCCTGCGCCTTGCGCGCGATCGTGCGATCCGAATCGAGATAGACGAGTTTGGCGAGCTGCTGCGTGATCGTGCTGCCGCCCTCGCGGGCATGGCCGGAGCGCAGATCGTTCCAACCGGCGCGCGCAAGCCCGTGCGGATCGACGCCGATATGCCGGTAGAAGCGCCGGTCCTCGATCGCGATGAACGTCTCGCCGACATAAGCCGGCAGCGTGCGGACGTCGACCGGACGGTCGACGATCGCGCCGCGGCGCGCGATCAGGCTGCCATCGGAAGCGAGCAGCGTCACCGTCGGCGGTGCGATCGGATGTGCGGAGCGCGACGGCGGTGCCACGATCGCCAACCAACCGAGCACAACAAACGCCGCGAGCAGTATAAGCGAGAGCAGCACGTTGAGAAGCCGGAACACGCCATGCCGCCGCGGCGCGCTGGGCGTGGTAGACAGCGCGGGAGGCGCCGCCGCGGCGCTCGCAACGGTGTCCGTGGGAACCGCAAGCTCGGGATCGCCGCTCAGCATCTACTGTCTTATAAGACTAATACGCTTGGCCGGAAAGCTGGAAGCGACAGCCGGTGCCGCGGGTGCGATGCGATCGCTCGCCAGGAATGTGGCTCGCCGGGTCGCTGCAAGGTTCCGACGACGCATACGCTATAACCCTCCTACTCCCGGACCCGAAGGAAAAAGTCAAAGCACGCCAGAGCGCGCAGGCACACGAAAAGGCGCTACGCTCGACTGAGCGAAAGCGGCAAGGGCCGAGATACCTTGCGGCGTCGCTCGCGCTCCGGCAGGGTGAGGTGAGGAGCTGTGAACTCAACGCAGCAGGCGTGTCCCGCCCGGTCATCAAGCTCCTTACTGCCGACGGAGTGCTCGCTCGGCTGCGTTACGGTTGGTATGGTCCCGGGCCGGCTGCAGCCGCTTACGTGGCCAGCCTCAATGCGGAAGCCGACATCACGAACGCCGCCGCGTGATCGGCGGTGCGACCAACCATAACGGGCGAGCAAGCCAAAGCTGGCGCGAGCTCGCCGATTGCCGTCACGGTGATCCGCCGCCAAGCTGGCAATCGCCCGGAAGGAGATTCGCTCGACCTCAACACATTCGGACTTCTACGTCTCGCCGCGCGCGACACGCCGGTCATGACCCGCACAGCTAGAGAAGATGGTGCTCGGAACTCCTTACCCCTCCGTCCGCATAGCCCGCAGTTCCCTGTTGCCGCAGGCGGGATACGCCTCGTGACCGATACATTCAGGCCACTGACGATTGCCGACTACGCCGCCCAAGCGGCCGCCACCGATCAGCGCAGCGACGGCGGCTCGTTGGCCTTCCCGCTGCTCGGCCTATTTGGCGAGACGGGCAGTCTTCTCAGCGAAGTTAAGAAGAAGCAGCGCGATCGTGCCTCCTATCGCGGGTATGCGGGAGCCGTCGTTGAAGAGCTGGGCGATGTCCTCTGGTATCTTGCGGCGGTTGCCTCACGCGCGGGCGTCAGCCTGGTTGAGGTCTTCGGGCAGGCTGCGTCGCAGCGGGCGAGCGACGAGCCGCTCACGCTGGCTGGGCTTCAGCCCGAGATTATGCCGCGCGGGGGCGAGCCGACCTCCGCCTTCGAGCGGACGCTTTTGAAGCTCGCGAGCCAGGTCGGGTTTCTCGTCGGCAACGACCAAGACGTTTCGACCGCTCGGCTTACCGCGATTGCAGGCACTCTGATCCAGGCTGCAAACGAGGCCGGCGTCACGCTGGAGGCGGCCGCGGTGAAGAACCTCGCCAAGATTGCCGACCGCTGGCCACGTGCGCGCCGCTACCCCGAGCCGCTCGACGCGCTCGCCGAGCCGGCGGAGCGGTTGCCGCGGCAACTCGCCATCGAAGTTTTCGAGCGGCAGGTGCGCGGCCGGACCTACGTCTTCCAGCGCTGCAACGGCATCAATATCGGCGATCGGCTGACCGATAACGCCATGACCGCCGATGACTATCGGTTCCATGACGTGTTCCACTATGCCTATGTCGCGGTGCTCAGTTGGTCGCCGGTGATCCGCGCATTGTTCCGGCTGAAGCGGAAATCCGATCCGACAATCGACGACGCCCAGGACGGCGCGCGTGCCACGCTGATCGAAGAAGGCATCACGACCTGGATCTTCGGACAGGCAGTCAATCTCGACCTGTTCGCCGGCCTGGGTCATGGCGATCTGCCCTTCGACCTGCTGAAGCACGTCCGCCAGTTCGTCGCCGGCTACGAAGCCGAGCAGTGCCCTCTGTGGCTTTGGGAGGAGGCCATCCTACAGGGCTACGCCGCCTTCCGCTTCCTACGCGAGCATCGTCGGGGCCGCGTCCTCATCGACATGGACGCGCGCCAGCTCAGGATCGAGACGCTCCCATGAAGATGCCGACCACCTTCGCCGACGCCTTGGCGGATTTGTCGCTCAAATCAGTCTTCAACCCCTATGTCGATTGCTGTCCCTTGCACGACCGGGCGGACGCCGCGAACGTCCGCCGACGCAATCTCGTCCGCTGCCTCCATGCGGCCCTCGAAGCGCGGGTCGACACCATCTGGATCGCCCGCGACCTCGGCTACCGCGGCGGTCGCCGCACCGGCGTCCCGCTCACCGACGAGGTTCATCTGACCTATGCGAGCACGCTGCTCGGCGGGATCGAGCTTGACCGCGCCACCCGAGGTCCGGTCGTCGCCGAGCGCACCGCCGCGGTCGTCTGGCGTGTCCTTGCCCGCATCGGCGAGCCCGTTGTGCTCTGGAACATCTTTCCGCTTCATCCGCACGAGCCGGGCGATCCGCTGACCAATCGCTGCCACAGCCGCGCCGAGCGCGACGCCGCTTGGCCCTTCCTGTTGGCGCTCGTCGCGATGATCCAGCCGCGCCGAATCGTGGCAATCGGGCGCGATGCCGGATTAGCGCTGGCCGACCTCGACATCCCGGTCACGACCGTCCGTCACCCGAGCTATGGCGGGCAGGCCGAGTTCATCGCCGGCGTTCTCGCGCTCTATGGCGTCGACGGTGATGCGCCGGCGCTTGCCGACTTGCCACTTCGCGCGGTTTAGGCGGCGAGCGCGAGCGCCACCTGATCGTAGGCCGCGAGCAAGGCTTCGATCTCTCCGCGCCGGCAGCGCGCGGGCTGATCGATCTTGGCGTGCGTCGAGATCACGGTCAGCGGTCCCACCTTGAACCCGGTCTCGCGCGCGACGAACGCCATCAGGCGACCGAGGCCGATCAGGTTGCCAAGCAGCTTCTCGATGTAGAAGTGGTTGCGGTACATGGCAGTCAGCGTCACCATCTTGGCCGCCGCCGGAACGACCTTGAAGCTCAGGAAGCTCAGGCACTGCCCGCCGTAAGGCGAGTTGTCGACGTCGCGGACCGGATCGAACAGCGAGAGCTCGAACTTGTTGAGCGCGCGCACGTCGTCACTCTTCATGCGCTCGACGATGTCCCACAGCTGATTGGGCGGCTCGCCCTCGGGGACCGGGAAGGCCATCATCCGCTCGAAATAGTAGCCCGACCAGCGCTCGCCGCGGCGGACCTTCGGCAGGACGCGCTTCTCGAACACGTCGAAGAAGCCGGGTGCGCCGTGCCGGTGATAGAGCGAGGCGGGGAAGATCGTGTTGGCGACCGTGTCGACCGGCTTCGCGCGGGCGGCGAGAAAGGCGTCCACCGCCCTGATCCCGGCATGGGCCATCGACGCATTGGCGACAGGATCGGCCACGTCGATGATCACGTTGTAGGCTTGGCGCCCGGGAGCGGCGTCGACGAGCCGCACCGCCTCGCGCCAGGCGCTCGCACAATCAGGCTGCGGCGGAACCGGCAGATACATCAACGTCCTCCGTCAGCAACGCGGCCGCGAAGAGGCGCGGCGCGATGAAGCTTTCCGTCAGCCATCCGTGACCCGCGTCGCCCCAGCCACACCCCCAGCTGTTGCGAACCAGGATGACGCGTTCGCCGCTAACGGTCCCATGGCCTACGGCGACGACCGCGTGCCGTCGGGCCGGCTCGGGTGCCTCACCGGCCGCTTCGCGGATCACCGCGTCGGCACCAGGAGCGTAGAAGCTGCGCGACAGCATCAGGAGCAGGATCATCGGCCGCCCTGCGCCGATCTCGCCGATCACGCCATCGACGGAGGCCGCCTGCGGTGCGCCGAGGCGTCCAAACCGAGGCCCGACCTCCGCCGGCGGCGACCAGACCGCCACGTCCGTCGGCGTTGCGGCGAGGTAGGGCCACCCTGGCTCGGCGGGCTGCCCGTCGTGACGCAGTGTTGTGAGCATGGCGTCGAGGGTCGCGCCGCTGTCCGGCGGCCGTCCGGCCCGCCGCTGCGCATGGTAGAAGGCGAACTCGCACGACAGCGGCTCCCACCCGGGCCGCAGCGCGGCGTGCGCGTCGCTGGCCGCGAAGGCGAGGCAGGTCGGTCGCGGTCCCTGGTTCCGCGCCGCGCCGAGTTCGGCCCGCAGGTCATTCAGCACGGTGACGACGGTCATGCGGCTTCGAGAAGCCTCCGCCGCTCGGCCCGCGAATAACCCTCCTCCTCGGGACCGGTCAGATCGAAATCGAGGGCGAGGCGCGACAGCGGCGGGTCAGGCTCCCAGGGGCGCCGCTCGTCAAGCTGCAGCAGCCCGTAGCCGCCTTCCTCCGGCGCCGCGGTGACGCGGCGGATGACCGGCCCGCCGATCCCGTCACCGTCGATGGCTTCGAGCCCGTCGCGGACGATCGCGAACCCGCTGTCCCTGAGCTGGTCGATGTTCCAGAGATAGCCGCCGCCGCTGTGCTCCTCGAGCCTCAGCACGAACAGGTCATTACGGCTGCCGTCGATCCGCGTGCCGGCGTCGCGTTCGGTCAGGAGCCAGACGTCGCCGCGATAGTCATCCGGCCGGTAGTCTGCCAGCAGTGCGACCTTGAGTTCGCGCGGCTGGGTGCGCAGCAACTCACGGGCGGTGGGCGCGGTGGTCAGGCGGTGGCGCACCAGCGTCCAGCAGGTCGCCTCGTAACTCGCCCCCAGCCGCAGCGCGAGCTGATACACGCGGTTCGCCCGGCGGAGGTCGGCGACGGTCCAGCCCTGGCGCGCGGCGTGCCACTGGATCAGCCAACGCGGCATCATGAAGCCGGTCGCGAAGGCGTCGGCTTCGACCTCTTGAAAATCCTCGACCGGCGCGCCGGCCAGCGGCATCCGCCGCAGGATGCTTTCATCATCGAGGCTCGGCGCGTGACGCATGGCGAAGTGGCCAAGCTCGTGCGCCGCCGTGAAGCGCTGGATCGCCATCGGCCGCTGCGTTGTGACGAGAACGCCGGGCGCGGGATCGCTGAGGTACGCCCCGAGCAGACCCTGGAGCGGCCGCACGAGCAGCGGCAGGTCGAGCGTGTGGATCGCACCGAACACATCGACATTCCCACCGCGCGCCTCGATCGTGGGCCGCAGGTCGAGCCGCTGGTGCAGGCGCGCCGCGGCGAGCGTGCCTGCGCGCACCGCGCCCGCATAATCGGCCGCCGCCATCCGGATCAGCCCTGGCCAGCGCGTGAGCGCGCGCGCAGATAGTCCGCGAACCGGCCGAGCTCATCGCGATCTTGCGGAGAGAGCGCGGCCACGCGGCGGGCGAGGTGGGCCACGTCGACCGGCAGCGCCGCGGCGTCCGCGTCCTCTCCCGTGAAGAAGCCGACCGGCTGGCGATAGAGCCTGGCGAGCCGGCTGAGCTCGATCGCCTCGACCCGCCGCTGGCCGTTCTCGATGTCGGTCAGCGCGGTGCGCGGGATCTTCAGGTAGGTGGCGACTTCTTCCTGCTTGAGCCCGAGATACTTGCGGGCCTCGCGCAGGCGCTCACCGAGGCGTCGCCGCTCCAGTTCATCGCTTTCCTCACGAACGGCGGCTTGGGTCATGGCTTGCCTCCTTTCCGTTTCGTCCATTGCAGCTGAATGCGCGGCACCAAATGCGCCAGCGCCTCGTCGACCGACGAATAGCCGCCCGTCCTCACCACGCTGTCGGGTAGTTCAAAGCCGACGATCGGCTCGACCGTGCAGAGGATCGACACCGCGACGAGCGAGTCGACCTGGAAGGCGGTCTCACCGATTGCCGCCGCCGACGCCGGTAGGGCGACCCCCTTAATCATCGCTTCCGCCTTCACAGCTTCGATCAGCTCGTCGCGTACAGCCGTTTCGACCGCGGCGGCCGGGAAGGCCGGCGGAGCGGTCTGCGGGATGGGAGAGGCAAGGGCGGCGACGGCCATAGCGTGTCTTTCCAGAACTTCACCCTTCTATAATGTCGGATTTGCCGACATGCAAGTGAGGTGCTAGATCTTGTCGATGACCGACCTCGACCCCGCCATCATTGAAGCCTGCGCCTTCTACGATGCCCATTACGCCGGCGCGGACCCGATCTTCCTCGAGCCCGGCAAGAAGCTGATGCTCGGCGACAGGGCGCATCCGCGCCGCTGCCGCTTCTGCCGTCTTCAAGAGCCCGCTGTCACGTTCAAGGACGAGGCGCATGCGCTTCCGGCGGCGTTTGGCAATACCGGGCTGTTCAGCCGCTACGAATGCGACGCCTGCAACCACCTGTTCGGCGAAGGTATCGAAAACCAGCTCGGCAACTGGTCCAAGCCGATGCGAACGCTCGGACGCATCAAGGGCCGCAGCGGCGTTCCAACCATCAAGAAGCCCGGTCCCGACAAGTGCTGGCGCGTGGAGTTCGACGGAAGCGGGTTCCAACTCAGCCACTACGAGGACGAGCCGTTCTTCGAGATCGACGAAGCGGCCAAGCAGATCCGCTTCCAGCTCCATCGCGACACCTACACTCCGGTCGCGGCGCTGAAGGGGCTTGTCAAGATCGGGCTCACGCTCATCCCGGAGGTCGAGGTCGCGAACTTCCGCGAGACGTATGACTGGATCCGTGATCCAGACCACCGCCGCAACTTTGTCTCGGAATTCCCGGTGTTCCGCACCTTCGTTCCCGGTCCGATGCGCAACGACCTGATCGTGCTCATGCTGATGCGGCGTCGCGCCTCCGTCGACAACGTGCCCTACGCCTTCTTCACTATGGCCTACGGCAACGAGGTGCTGCAGGTGTTCCTGCCGTCCATCATCCAGGACGCGTGCATCGACGGGAGACCGCTGACGTTGCCGGCCTTCCCCAATCCCGGCTCGCGAGACGCCGCGCGCTACGGCCGGCCGCGTGTGAAAGTCGAACATCTGACCGGACGCGAGCCGGTGCGCGGCGAGACCGTCCCCGCGGTGTTCGGCTTCGACGAGATGCGGATGAGCGGCGGCGACAGCCCACCGACATGATCTGACCGGGCAAACCCGGCCCACGCCCGGAGCCTCTCACGGTCGCTTCGGCCAGATCACCTCCGCCTCAAAGCCCGAGCGGTGACAGCGCCGGCACGGGCCGCGGATCTTCGTGCCCATTTCGAGAATGCCGCTCGCGCCGTCGCCGCGCCCGGCGGCCTTGAGACCGGCGATGATGCGTCGGGGCGGCAGCAACCAGCGCGTTCGGCAATGCGCGCAGGTGATCGCGACCAGCACATCGTCGTGTTGAAGATAGGCGACCAGCGGCACGCCCCTCGGATAGGTGCAGCTCGCCTCCTCGAGCTGGCACCCGTTCCAGTGCTGGCAGCGCAGCGACTGGACGAGCCAGGCAATCGGTCGATCGCCGAATCCCGCCTGGACGGCTGATCTCAGGTCGATCTCCACGCGGCGCCGACAATCCGTCCGCCGACATCGAAGGAGGACGAGTTGGCCCCGGTGGTGCGCGCCGAGGACCGTCTCGACCGGAACGATGCGAGTGTGGGTGGCATCGATCCGCCAGCCCGGGACGAGGTAGGACGTCAGCTCGGCCACGCGTCGGCTACGCTCGATTTCCTCCTGCTTGCGGTGGCTGATGTTGTGACCCACGCCCGTTGAGTTACGACAATTGTCGCCTGATGAGAACAGATCATGAACATCGGCCTTGCGCGCGAGAGACCCACGTCCGCTAATCCGGTTTGCTGGCCGACGCTCCGCGTCGCTCGCGGAGCGCAATCGACAGAATGGAGGGAAGAAAGCCCACCTACAGCCTGGGCCCTTCCGCGACGGCCGTGAACGCGGGAGGGGGAAAGCCTTCCCCTGGGGCCGAGCCTGTCGTCTCGGCCGACCCCTTCTGCGGGGCCGCGCCCCGCAACGCCCCGCTGAGAGGGAGAGGGCTGCGGCTGTCGCCGTGACGGGTGAAGGTCCGGGAGAGTGGCTCCCAGGCGCCCGTCGCGGAGACCCGCGATGCCTCGCTCCTCTTCACGCCCGCTCGGCGCCAGCGCCGATCGGGCCAATCTCTACGACGAGATCACCTCAAAGATCATCGCCGAGCTCGAAGCCGGCCGGCTGCCCTGGGTTCAGCCCTGGGGATCGTCCGCGGTCTCAGCCCCGCTCGCCATGCCGCGCAACGCCGCTACCGGGCGCGCCTACTCGGGGATCAACATCCTGATTCTCTGGGGCGCCGTCGTCGCCCGCGGCTATTCTCGCCAGAGCTGGCTCACCTTCCGCCAGGCGTTGTCGCTCGGCGGCGCCATCCGCAAGGGCGAGCGCGGCGTGACCGTCGTCTATGCCGACCGCTTCGTGCCCGACGACGAGAAACGGCGCGCCCGGGAGACCGGCGAGGACGCTCAGGCGATCCCGTTCCTCAAGCGCTTCACCGTCTTCTCGACCGAGCAATGCGAGAACCTGCCTGAGGATCTCGCGACCGCGCCGCCGCCGTTGCTCGAAGGGCTGATCCTGCCGGAAGTCGAGGCCTTGATCCGCGCGAGCGGCGCCGATCTCCGGCTCGGCGGCGACAAGGCCTATTACGCCGTCGGCTCCGACTACATCCAGGTCCCGCGGCCCGAAGCCTACTTCCAGCTGATCGACTGGTACCGGACGGCGCTGCACGAACTCGGTCACTGGTCGGGAGCGGCGCAGCGCTTGGCGCGCGACCTCACCGGCGGCTTCGGCTCCGCGAAATACGCCCGCGAGGAACTGGTCGCGGAAATGTGCGCCGCCTTCTGCTGCGCGACGCTCGGCATCACGCCCACCGTCCGCCACGCCGACTATATCGGAACCTGGCTCGAGGTCCTGCGCGAGGACAACCGGGCCATCATTCGCGCCGCCAGCGCCGCATCGAAAGCGGCGGACTTCCTCCTTGCCTTCCGGCCATCGACTGAGCCAGCGACCGTCGCGGTCGCCGACAACGATGCCGACTTCGTGCAGGAGGCGGCGTGATGGAGGCGCTACCTGCACCCGAGGCCGCGCCTGCGCGGCCCTTCACCGTCCAGGTCGGCTATCCGACGTGGTACGCCATCACCCTCGTGGTCGAGGCGCGCTCGATTGTCGAAGCCTGTGAACGCGCGGTCGAGGAGGCCAACGGCCGCGACGGCTGGCGCTCGATCGACGATTGCGGGCCGACCTTCGTCGAGCGACTCGCCGAGGGTGACGACGTCGACCTGTGGGCGCAAGCTACGTCCGCGCTGCCGGTCCCGCACGCCTATTCCGAGCATGGCGAGGCGGATCGGCTGCACGAGGCGCTCGCCGGCCTGCTCGACTGGGCCGCGACCATGGGCGGCTGGGACGCCGAGGCCTGGCGCGTCGCCGAGCGCGCCGTGAGGCGGAGGGCGGCGCCATGACCGCCTTCGTTTCGCCGCTCGGCCTGCCCGTCCACGACCTGGACACCATCCAGCTGCGCGTGCTCAGCCTCGGCGCGGGCGTGCAGTCGACCACGCTGGCCCTGATGGCGGCGCACGGCGAGATCGGGCCCATGCCCGATTGCGCCGTGTTCGCCGACACCGGCTGGGAGCCCGCCGCAGTCTACGAGCACCTCGCCTGGTTGCGCTCGCCGAACGTGCTCCCGTTCCCGGTCCATGTCGTCACGGCGGGCGACATTCGCGCCGACCTGCATCGCGCCGGCTCGGGCGAGCGCTGGGCCTCGATCCCGGCGTTCACCCGCACCGTCCGCGGCATACGCGTCGAGATCGGCATGATCCGGCGCCAGTGCACCAAAGACTACAAGCTCGTGCCGATCCGCCGGAAGGTCCGCGCGCTCGCCGGGCTCACCCGGCGGCGCTCGCCTCCGGCGCTGATCGTCGAGCA
>Ga0213875_10000376_pt1 | contig 40820 bp, 29 predicted proteins | sample BarmaccomBMRX_R8_FD_160105 | JGI IMG/M metagenome (GOLD analysis project Ga0213875, IMG submission 160105) | Root-associated microbial communities from Barbacenia macrantha in rupestrian grasslands, the National Park of Serra do Cipo, Brazil - RX_R8 | ecosystem: Host-associated > Plants > Roots...
GGAGGGCTGGGGAGGGGGGGCGGGGGGCGGGGAGGGCGGGCGCGGGGGGGGGGGCGGGGGGGCGGGGCAGCGCGGCGGGGGCGGCGGGGGGGCGCAGGGAGGCGACAACGCGGGGTTAGGGAGGCGGGGGGTTGTAGCGGACGGGGTGGTAGCCGGAGTAGTTCTCGGCGAGCGTGGTGGCGGCGGCGCGGGAGGAGGTGACGTACCGCAGCTGCGACAGCTGCAGCTGCGACTCGAACGTGTCCTGGTCGGGGGCAACGTGCAGCATGGAGGTCATCCACCAGGAGAAGTGGGTGGCACGCCACACCCGGGCGAGGCAGGTGCCGGAGTACGCGTCCGCCAGCGCCGGCGAGCCCCGGTTCAGCAGCTCGCCGAACGCCGTGGCGAGCACCACCACGTCCGACAGCGCCAGGTTGAGGCCCTTCGCACCGGTGGGCGGCACGATGTGCGCGGCGTCGCCGGCCAGGAACAGCCGCCCGTACCGCATGGGCGCGGCGACGAAGCTGCGCATCGGCGTGACGGCCTTCTCCAGGATCGGGCCCTCCTTGAGGGTCCAGCCAGGCAGCGCGAGCCGGTGCTGCAGCTCCGCCCAGATCCGGTCGTCCGGCCAGGACTCGATGGGCGTGTCGGGCGGGACCTGAAGGTACAGCCGGCTGATGTGCGGGGTGCGCATCGTGTGCAGCGCGAACCCCTCCTCGTGCCGGGAGTAGATCAGCTCGTCGGTCGACGGCGGGACCTCGGCGAGGATGCCCAGCCAGGCGTACGGATATGCCCGCTCCCAGACGGACAGGTCCGGGATCAGCGGCCGGGAGATGCCGTGGAAGCCGTCGCACCCGGCGATGACGTCGCAGGTGATCTCGTGGCGCTGCCCGGTCTCGCTCAGGTAGGACAGCACGGGGGTGTCCGTCGTCAGCCCGGACATCGAGACGCCGGACACCGAGAACTCGATGGCTCCCCCGGCCGCCAGCCGCGCGGCGAACAGGTCCTTGACGATCTCGGTCTGCGCGTAGATCGTCACCCAGCGCCCACCGGTCAGCTCACGGAAGTCCAGGTGGTGGCGCTCGCCCGCGAACTGGAGGTAGATGCCGCCATGTTCCATGCCCTCGGCGTCAAGCCGCTCCCCCAGGCCCACCGAACGCAGCAGCTCGACCGTGCCGGCCTCCAGCAGCCCGGCACGCTGCCTGGCCTCACAGTAGGCCCGGGTGCGGTTCTCGATCACGAGCGAGTCGATCCCGCTCAGCGCCAGCAGGTGGGACAGCAGCAGCCCGGCCGGGCCGGCACCGACGATGCCGACCTGGGTGCGCCCGCGAACAACGGCCATTACCCACGACCCTAGAACGGGTACGGGGCGATGTCGCCCCGCACGGTGACCCACCGGGTCTCGGTGAACGCCTCCAGATTCGACGTGCCGCCGAACCGCGCGCCGGTGCCGGACGCGGCCAGCCCGCCGAACGGCACGTTCGGCTCGTCGTCCACGGTCTGCTCGTTGATGTGCACGATCCCGGTCGGGATGCGCTCCGCGAGGTCGAGGCCGCGCATCACGTCCCGGGTCAGGATGCCGAGCGACAGCCCGTACTCGCTTTCCGCGGCGAGCTTGGCGGCGTCGTCCGCGGTGGAGAAGCGCACCACGGGGGCGACGGGGCCGAACACCTCGCTGGCGTAGGCGGGCATCGCCGGAGTCACGCCGGCCAGCACGGTCGGCCGGTAGAACAGCCCGTCGTAGGTGCCGCCCGCGGCGAGCTCCGCCCCCGCGGCCACGGAGTCCGTGACGAGTGCGTGCACCTTGTCCCGCTGCCGCTGGTCGATGATCGGCCCGAGTGCCACCTGCGCGGAGGCGGGATCGCCGACCGGCAGGTGGCCGGCCTTCTCCGCCAGCGCCGACACGTACTCGTCGTAGATCGCCTCGTGCACCAGGTGCCGTCCGGTGGTCATGCAGATCTGGCCCTGGTGCAGGAACGATCCCCAGGCGCCCGCCGACACCGCGCGCGGCAGGTCGACGTCGTCGAGGACGATCAGCGCGGAGTTCCCGCCGAGCTCCAGGTGGACCCGCTTGAGCGAGCGCGCCGCGAGCTCGCCGACCCGGCGCCCCGCCGCGGTGGAGCCGGTGAACGAGATGATCCGCACGAGCGGCTCGGCGACGACCGCCTCGCCGGTGTCCACGCCCCCGGGCAGGACGTGCAGCAGCCCGGGCGGCAGCCCCGCTTCCTCGAAGACCCGTGCGAGCACCACGCCGCCGCACACGGCGGTGCGCGGGTCGGGCTTGAGGATCACCGCGTTGCCCAGCGCGAGCGCCGGCGCGACCGAGCGGATCGCCAGGATCTGCGGGAAGTTGAACGGCGCGATCACCCCGACCACGCCGGCCGGCACCCGTGTCGCGAAGCTCAGCCGGGGCTGCTCGCTCGGCAGCAGCTCGCCGTACGGCCGGGAGGGGAGCGTCGCGGCCTCGTAGATCTCCTGTGTCGCGACGTGCGTCTCGAACGCCATGGCCGGCGGGATCTTGCCGCTCTCCCTGATCCCCCACCACTCGATGTCAGCGGCGTTCGCCAGCCACAGGCCGGCGGCCCGGCGGAGGATGGCCGACCGCTCGGTGTGCGGGGTCGCCGCCCAGCCCGGCTGCGCCGCGGCGGCGACCTGCGCGGCGCGTGCGACGTCCGCCGGGGCGGCCATCCCGGCGCGGCCGATCTCGGCGCCGGTGGCCGGCTCGATGACCGGGGCCTCACCGCCGCCGCCGCCGGACCAGCCGCCGGTGAAGATCTTGCCCCGCCACAACGACTCGTCCATGAGTGCCATGATCGCTCCTTAGGTGACAGCGGCCCGGGCTCGGCCCGCTCCGTCCGCGGTACCGGCGCGCGTTGCGTGCGTAAGACGCACAATAGTTCCTAAAGCGAACAGATGGGGGCGAGGTCTACCATGTGCTTGGCGCCGGCGGAGTGGCCTGGGGCGCCTTGCCGTCCGGCGCGGAGGAGGCACCATTGACCAACGAGGTGTCATACGACGGGGACTACGTTCAGTCCCTGGAACGAGGCCTGCTGGTCATCCGCGCCTTCGACGCGGACCACCCGAGGCTGAGCCTGAGCGAGGTGGCGGCCAGGACGGGCCTGAGCCGTGCCGCCGCGCGCCGGTTCCTGCACACGCTGGTGCACCTGGGCTACATGCGCAGCGACGGCAGCAAGTTCTCGCTGCGCCCGAAGATCCTCGAGCTCGGCTACGCGTACCTGTCCAGCCTCACCCTGCCGGAAGTCGCGATGCCGCACCTGGAGGAACTGGTCGCGCAGGTCCATGAGTCCTCCTCGGTCTGCGAGCTCGACGGTGACGACGTGGTGTATATCGCCCGTGTGCCTACTAAGCGTATCATGACAGTCACAATTAGTGTAGGGACGCGGTTTCCGGCGTACGCGACCTCGATGGGCCGGGTGCTGCTGGCCGCCCAGCCCGGCGAGTGGCTGGAAGAGTACCTCGCCTCCACGAGCCTGCGCGGCCTCACCGGCCACACGATCACGAACCCGGCGGCGCTGCGCAGCGAGCTGCGGAAGATCCGGGCCCGCGGCTGGGCCCTGGTCGACCAGGAGCTCGAGGAGGGGCTGCGCTCCCTGGCGGCCCCGATCCGCGACGCCGACGGCCGGGTCATCGCCGCGATCAACGTCTCCACGCACGCCGGCCGGCGCACGCTGGACGGCATCGTCGAGGACCTGCTGCAGCCGCTGCTCGCCACGGCGTCGCGCATCGAGCGGGACCTGGCAAGCTCCCGCGCGTCGGCACGGTCCCCTTCCGGCGGGTAGACCTGGGCGCGCGGGCAGGCACCTGCCACACTGCTTAGCATGCGCACGCTCGTCGCGGGCCATCCGCTGGTCACGCACAAGCTCACCCTGCTCCGCGACGCCCGGAGCGACAGGGCCAAGTTCCGCAGCCTCGCCGATGAGCTGGTGACGCTGCTCGCCTACGAGGCGACCCGCGAGATCCGGGTCGAGACGGTGACCGTGCAGACCCCGGTCGGCCAGGCCGAAGGCGTCCGGCTCGCGCGCCCGGTGCCGCTGATCGTGCCGGTGCTGCGGGCGGGCATCGGCATGCTCGACGGCATGACGCGGCTGCTCCCGACGGCCGACGTGGGCTTCGTCGGGCTGGTCAGGGACGAGGAATCGCTGGTCGCGTCGACCTACGCGGACCGGCTGCCGTCGGACCTGGCCGGCCGGGACACGTTCGTGCTCGACCCCATGCTCGCGACCGGGGGGACCCTGGCGACGGTGGCCGGCATGCTCGCCACCCGCGGCGCGCTGTCGGTGACGGCGATCTGCCTGCTGGCCGCGCCGGAGGGACTGCTGCGCCTCGAGGAAGCGTTCCCCGGCGAGGGCGGCGTCCCCCCGGTTCGCGTCGTGACCGGCGCCGTCGACGAACGGCTCAATGACAAGGGCTACATCGTGCCCGGGCTCGGTGACGCCGGTGACCGGCTGTTCGGCGAGATTTGACCCAGGTGATGCCGGCCTGCGCGCACACCTCCCCGACCGTGGCCTCGCTGGCGAGGCTGGCGAACCCTGCGCAGCATATGGTGCGGGCCGGGGCCGGGGTGCATGGCGGCGGGCACCTCCTGAGGGCTGGCGCTCGCGCGCGGGAGACGCCACCGATCGTTCGGAAAATAAACTGGAGGCTACGGCCGGTAACTGGGGCTGCGGCCGGTAACTGGGCTACGGCCGGACAGCATGTCGGCGGGCACCATGGCGTCGCTCATCGCGCGGGCGGTCGCGAAGCCGGGCTTGATGACCGTGTTGATCAGCCGGAGCCGTTCGTCGAACCCGGCGAACGCGCTCTTCATCGCGTTGATCGTCAGCCACTCGATGTCGGACCAGCCGTAGCCGAACTCGGCCGCCACCCGGTGGAACTCCTCGCTGAGCGTGACCTGGCTCATCAGCCTGTTGTCCGTGTTCACCGTGACGCGGAACTGCAGCTGGCGCAGCAGCCGGAGCGGGTGCCTGGCGACCGACGGCGCCGCGCCGGTCTGCACGTTCGAGGTCGGGGCCATCTCCAGCGGGATGCGGCGGTCCCTGATGTAGGTGGCGAGGCGGCCCAGGCTGACGGAGCCGGCGGCGTCGATCGTGATGTCGTCCGCGATGCGCACGCCGTGGCCCAGGCGCTCGGCGCCGCACCACTGCACGGCCTCCCAGATCGACGGCAGCCCGAAACCCTCCCCCGCGTGGATCGTGATGTGGAAGTTTTCCCGCTTGACGTACTGGAACGCGTCCAGGTGACGGCTCGGCGGGCTGCCCGCCTCCGCGCCGGCGATGTCGAAGCCGACCACGCCCTCGTCGCGGTGGCGCACCGCGAGCTCGGCGATCTGGTGCGACCTGGCGGCCGTGCGCATCGCGGTCAGCAGCGCGTACACCCGGATCGGGCGTTTCGCGGAGCCCTCGCGGAAGCCCTCGAGGACCGCCTCGACCACCCCGTCGAGGGTCAGGCCCCGGTCGGTGTGCAGCTCTGGGGCGAACCTGACCTCCGCGTACACGACGCCGTCGGCGGCCAGGTCCTCGGCGCACTCGGCCGCCACGCGCCGCAGCGCGTCGCGTGTCTGCATGACCGCGACCGTGTGCCGGAACGCGTCCAGGTACAGGTTCAGGTGCCCGCGGTGCGCGCCCGCGGTGAGGATCCGGGTCAGCTCCTCCGGGTCGCGGGTGGGCAGATCGGTGTAGCCGGTCTCGCGGGCGAGCTCGATGACGGTTTCCGGCCGCAGGCCACCGTCCAGGTGGTCGTGCAGCATCACCTTCGGCACTGCGCGGATCTGATCAAGTGTCGGCACGGTTCTCATTGTCGCGCCTCGATCAGCTCGATGACGAGCGGGGATGCGGCCGGCGGCTGCGGGCTGACCGTGAGCGCCCCGGCGAGCGCCTCCTTCGCGGCCGCGAAACGCCCGGGGTCGTCGGCCCTCAGCTCGACGACGGGCTGCCCTTCCGTCACGTATTCGCCGGGCTTCGCCAGGCAGATGACGCCCGCGGAGGGGCTGACGGGGTCTTCCTTGCGGGCCCGGCCGGCGCCGAGGCGCCAGGCGGCGGTGCCGACCGCGAGCGCGTCCAGGCGTGATATCCAGCCGCTCTCCGGAGCCGCGAGCGCCTGTTCGGCGTGCCTGGCACGGGGCAGCGGCGCGTCCGGGTCGCCGCCCTGGGCGCGGATCATCTCCTGGTAGGTCCGCAGCGCGCGGCCGGTGCCGATGGCGGCCCTCGGGTCGGCGTCGATGCCGGCCAGCGCGAGCATGTGCTCGGCCAGGACGAACGTGACCTCCATCAGGTCAGCGGGCCCGTCGCCCCGCAGCGCCGTCACGGCCTCCTCGACCTCCACGGCGTTGCCGACGGCCCAGCCCAGCGGGGAGTCCATGCGGGTGATCAGGGCCCGCGTCCGCACGTGGTGCTCCTCGCCGAGCCTGACCATGGTCTCGGCGAGCTCGCGGGCCTTTGTGAAGTCCTTCATGAACGCGCCCGAGCCGGTCTTGACGTCGAGGACGAGCGCCGCGGTGCCCTCGGCGATCTTCTTGGACATGATCGAGCTGGCGATCAGCGGGACCGACTCCACGGTCCCGGTCACGTCACGGAGCGCGTAGAGCCTGCGGTCCGCGGGAGCCAGGCCGGCGCCCGCGGCGCAGATCACCGCGCCGGTATCGCCGAGCGTCTCGAGTATCTCGCTGTTGGTCAGGCTGGGCCGCCAGCCGGGGATCGCCTCCAGCTTGTCCAGGGTGCCGCCGGTGTGGCCGAGGCCGCGCCCGGACAGCTGGGGCACCGCGGCGCCGCAGCTCGCGACCAGCGGCGCCAGGATCAGCGACACCTTGTCGCCGACGCCGCCGGTCGAATGCTTGTCGACGGTCGGCCTGGGTATCGCGGTCAGGTCGAGGCGCTCGCCGGACGCGATCATCGCGGCGGCCCAGGCGCGCAGTTCCGCGGCGTCGAGGCCGTTGAAGTAGATCGCCATGAGCAGGGCGGACATCTGCTCGTCGGCGACCTCGCCGCGGGCGTACGCGGCGAACAGCCAGCGGATCTCCTCATCGGTGAGCGGGCGCGCGCCGTCCCGCTTCGCCTTGATGAGCGTTATCACGTCGGGCATGCGCTCACCCCCGCCTGGCGGACAGGTCCGCGCTGTCGAAGGCCGCGGGCAGGAGTTCGGCGAGCGGGCGCGGGCCGCCGGCGGTGCCGACGAGCAGCGACGGGCCGCCGGCCTCGAGGAGGAGCTGGCGGCAGCGCCCGCAGGGCAGCAGCGGCTCGCCGTCCCCGGCCACGACGCTGACCGCGACCAGCCGCGGCTGCGCTTCGCTCTCTTCGCCCGCGGCGTGCAGCGCCGAGACCAGCCCGCACTCGGCGCACAGGGTGAGGCCGAACGAGGCGTTCTCCACGTTGCAGCCGACGACGGTCCGCCCGTCGGCGGTGAGGGCCGCCGCGCCAACCCTCAGGCGCGAATACGGCGCGTACGCGCGCCCGGCCACCGCATGCGCCGCGCTTCGCAGCGCCGCCCAGTCGATCGTCTCCGTCCTGTCGGTCTTCATTCCAAAACCATGCGACAACACGGGGCACGGCGGCAACCGCCCGTCGCGGCGGCCCGGCTGGGCTGTCTGGCTGGGCGGTCCGGGCGGCTGTTGGGATGGAGTGGCGCAGGAGGGTTCATGTGCTCGCGAGGTAGGCGAGGTGGAGGCGAAACTGGGGCGGATGATGCTGGAGTTGCCAGCAGGTAGTTTGTACGATGCCACCAACACGGGGGCATGATCGTGCTGAGGTTTAGCGGCACGTCCAGCGGCACTCGCCAGGCCGGTCGCGATTCGGCAACGAGCAGGCCGCAGTGGTTACCGGCCCCTTCCCAGCGAGTACAGCCAGGTTCTACCCTTCGGTGAACTTGGTCTAGTGGAGGCATACGGTGAGACACACCGCACTGATACCCGTGGCGGCGGCCGCGGCGGCCCTGCTGCTCGCCGCGTGCGGCAGCAGCTCGTCCAGCGCGCCGTCGGCGTCCGGTACGTCCAGTTCGCCCGGTTCTGGTTCATCCAGCACCTCCGGCACGACGACGGCGGGCAAGTTCCTCGGCTGCATGGTCACCGACACCGGGGGAATCGACGACAGGTCGTTCAACGCCTCGTCGTGGGCGGGGATGCAGGCGGCCATGGCCGCCAACAGCAACATCAGCGTCAAGTATCTTCAGTCGACCACGCAGAGCGACTACATACCGAACATCAACACGTTCCTCGGCGAGAAGTGCGGCATCATCGTCACCGTCGGCTTCCTCATGGGCCCCGCGACGGAGGCCGCGGCCAAGGCACACCCGAGCCAGAAATTCGCGATCGTCGACTGCTCGTACGCGTCAGGGTGCCTGACCGGCCCCAAAGAAAGCAACATCGACCAGCTGGTGTTCAACACCGTGCAGGACGGCTTCCTCGGCGGCTACCTGGCCGCCGGCCTGACGAAGACCGGCAAGGTCGCCACGTTCGGCGGTGAGGACTTCGGGACCGTCACGATCTACATGGACGGCTTCTGGGACGGCGTGCAGTACTACAACTCCAAGCACGGCACGCACGTGCAGGTGCTCGGCTGGAACGAGCAGACCCAGAAGGGCTCGTTCACCGGCGACTTCACCAACCAGACCAAGGGCGAGACGCTGACCAGCACGTTCATCAGCGAGGGCGCGGACATCATCTTCCCGGTGGCCGGCAACGTGGGCCTCGGCGCCGCGAAGGCGGTGCAGAACGCGAACGCCGCGGCCGGCAGCCAGAAGGTGAGCATGTTCTGGGTGGACGTCGACGGCTGCATCAGCGCCCCGCAGTACTGCAAGTACTTCGTCACCAGCGTGGAGAAAGGCATCGTCCCCGCGGTGAAGACCTCCGTGCTGAGCGCGGCGAGCGGCACGTTCAAGGGCGGCACGTACGTCGGCACCCTGGCCAACGGCGGGGCCACGCTCGCTCCGTTCCACCTCTGGAGCGGCAAGGTCCCGGCCTCGCTGATAACCCAGCTCGAGCAGGTCGGAGCGGGCATCGCGAGCGGCGCGATCGCGACACCGACCAAGAGCCCGGTGTAAGGGCCCGGCTGAAGGGCCGCCGTGGAACTCGAGCTGAAAGGCATCACCAAGCGTTTCGGTTCGCTGGTGGCCAACGACCGGATCGGCCTGTCGGTGGCCCCGGGCCAGGTGCACGCCCTGCTCGGCGAGAACGGCGCCGGCAAAACGACCCTCATGAACGTCCTGTACGGGCTGCTGCAGCCCGACGAGGGCGAGATCCTGCTCGACGGGAAGGCGGTGCGGTTCCACTCCCCCAAGGACGCCATCGCCGCGGGCATCGGCATGGTGCACCAGCACTTCATGCTCGTGCCCGTGTTCACCGTCGCGGAGAACGTGACCCTCGGCATCGAGCCGGTCCGCCCTTCCGGCCTGCTCGACCGGGGCAAGACCCGGCGCGAGGTGCGGGAGCTGTCGCACCGGTACGGCCTGGAGGTCGATCCCGACGCCCTGGTGGAGGACCTGCCGGTCGGCATCCAGCAGCGGGTCGAGATCATCAAGGCACTGGTCAGGGAGGCGACCGTGCTGATCCTCGACGAGCCCACCGCGGTGCTCACCCCGGCGGAGACCGAAGACCTGTTCCGGATCGTCAGGCAGCTGAAGGAGGGTGGCAAGTCCATCGTCTTCATCTCGCACAAGCTCAAGGAGGTGCAGGCGATCGCGGACACGATCACCGTGCTGCGCCGGGGAACGGTCGTCGGCGAGCGGCCGCCCGGCACCACGGAGGACGAGCTCGCCTCGCTCATGGTCGGCCGGAACGTGCAGCTGCGGGTCAGCAAACAGCCCGCCAAGCCGGGTGACGCGGTGCTGGACGTGGACGGCCTTGTCGTCACCGACCAGACGGGCAAGGCCTGGGTGAACGGGGTGTCGTTCCAGGTCAGGGCCGGCGAGATCCTCGGCGTGGCCGGCGTGCAGGGCAACGGGCAGACCGAGCTGTGCGAGGCGCTGATGGGGCTGCTGCCGACCGCGAGCGGCCAGGTGACGCTCGGCGGCCGCGACCTCACCCACGCCACCCCGCAGCAGCGGCTGCGCGCCGGCGTCGCCTATATCCCGGAGGACCGGCAGCAGGACGGGCTGGTCGGCGAGTTCTCCGTGGCCGACAACATGGTGCTCGACGTGTACGACAGGCCGCCCTTCGCCTCCGGCATCAACCTGCGTCCGGCCGCGATCGCCGCCAACGCGGCCGAGCGCGTGCAGGAGTTCGACGTCCGCACGCCCTCGGCCGGAGCGCCGGTGTCCACGCTGTCCGGCGGCAACCAGCAGAAGGTCATCCTGGCCAGGGAGCTCGGGCGCGAGCACAAGGTGCTCCTGGCCAGCCAGCCCACCCGCGGGCTCGACGTGGGCTCGATCGAGTTCGTCCATCGCCGCATCGTGGAACAGCGCGACAAGGGTCTGGCCGTGCTCATCGTCTCCGCCGAACTCGACGAGATCTACGCGCTTGCGGACCGGATCGCGGTCATGTACGAGGGCAGGATCACCGGGTTCCGGCCGCCGACCGTTCCGGCGGAAGAGCTCGGGCTGCTGATGGCGGGAGCACCCGGGCAGGATTCCGGGTCCCCGGGGGCGGAGCCCACTCCCAGCGCCCCGACGGCCACCCCCGGAGCGGGGCAATGAGCGACCAGGCGGCTTCCCCGGGTCCGGCCACTTCCCCTGGTCCGGCCACCGCGGGGGCGAAGGAAGAAGAGCGGGGCCCGGACGGCTCGTTCGGCCGGGCGCTGAGGGACGCCATCCTCGAGGGCAACACGGTCACCGTCACCATCCTGGCCATCTTCACCGCGTTCGTGGTGGGCGGGCTGCTCAACGCGTTCACCAACAGGACCGTGCTGCATGCCTGGGCCAGCCTGTTCTCCGCCCCCGGCCACGCGATCGCGACGGCGTGGGACACCGCGGTGGGCGCCTATGTGGAGATGTTCGAGGGGTCGGTCTTCAACCCGCACACGGTGGCGGCGCTGTTCCAGCAGGCATCGTTCAGCACCGCCGTGCACGACGGCTACCTCAGCGCCGTGTTCAGCCCGCTGTCCGAGACCGCGGTGCAGGCCACGCCGCTGATCCTGGCCGGGCTGGCGGTCGCGCTGCCCTACCAGGCGGGCCTGTTCAACATCGGCGCGCAGAGCCAGCTCATCGGCGGCATGATCGTGGCGACCTTCCTCGGCTACGGGGTCAGCATGCCGTTCTTCGTGCACGTCGTGGTCTGCGTGATCGGCGGTTTCGCCGGCGGCGCGGCGCTCGGCTGGCTGGTCGGCGAGCTCAAGGCCCGGACCGGCGCGCACGAGGTCATCGTCACGATCATGCTCAACTACATCATGGCGTACTTCCTGACCTACCTGCTCTCCTTCGGCTACCTGATGCAGGCACCCGCCACCAGCAACCAGATCACCTCGCCCATCGCCGGCAACGCCCACCTGCCGCTGCTGTTCGGCTCGCACCTGCGGATCAACGCGGGCTTCCTGATCGCGCTGGCCTGCGCGGCCGGCGTGTGGTGGCTGCTGAACCGGACAACCATCGGCTTCGAGTTCCGCAGCATCGGCAAGAACCCCAGCGCCGCGCGGGTGGCGGGCATGAACGTGGAACGGAACTGGGTGCTCGTGATGCTGATCGCGGGCGGCCTGGCCGGGCTGAGCGGCGCCACGGTCATCCAGGGCACCGACTTCACCCTCAACTTCCAGAGCTACGGAACCTACGGCATCGACGCCATCACGGTCGCGCTGCTCGGCCTGGGCAGGCCGTTCGGTGTCGTGCTCGCCGGCCTGCTGTTCGGCGCGCTGCACGCCGGGGCGCCGCTCATGCAGGCCGCCACCGGCACTCCGGTGGACATGGTGGAGGTACTGCAGGCGGTGATCGTCCTGTTCGTGGCGGCGCCGCCGCTGATCCGGACCATGTACCGATTGCGCGCCGCCAGGGCCGGCGGCGTCGGCGGGGTCATGTCCAAGGGGTGGAACGCATGACGGTAGCGGACCGCGTGCAGCCGGTGGACCTGGACCTGGCGGCCCAGCCCCCGAGCAGCGCCTTCCGGCGGTGGCTGGCGCCGGCGACGTTCGCCGTGTTCGGGCTCGTGAACATCTTCGTCCTGGGGCTGTACTCGCACAGCGGGGACGCGACGTTCGCGTTCTCCCAGGCGTTCGCCAAGGTGACCGTGCCCAACCTCAGCCTGCCCGCCGCCACCACCTGTTACGTGTGCGGCGCGATCACCCTCGTGATCGCCGCGGTGCGGGCGTTCGCGCCGCTGGGCATGGCGCTGAAGCGGGTGTCCATCGCGGTGGTCGTCTTCCTGTTCATCGTCGCCCTGCTGTGCTGGGCCGACGCGGGCCTGACCACGGCGTTCAACGTGGTGAACCTGCTGCAGGGCACGCTGAACGACTCGATCCCGATCATGCTGGGCGCGCTGACCGGCGTCGTGTGCTCCCGCTCCGGAGTGATCAACATCGGGATCGAGGGCCAGCTGCTGCTCGGCGCCTTCACCGCCGCCATCGTGTCAACGGTCACCGGCTCGCTGTGGCTGGGCCTGGTGTGCGGGGCGCTGGCCGGCTCGCTGGTCGCGGTCCTGCTCGCCGTCTTCGCCATCAACTACCGGGTGGACCAGGTCGTCCTGGGCGTGGTGCTCAACACGCTGATCCTCGGCCTCACCGGGTTCCTCTACGACGACCTCATGGTTCCCTATACCAACACGCTGAACTCGCCGCCCACGTTCACCGCGATCAAGATCCCGCTGCTGGGCGACATCCCGATCATCGGCCCGGTCTTCTTCGACGCCACCGTCTTCCTGTACCTCACCTACCTCGCGCTGGCCGGCGTCCAGGTGGGCCTGTTCGCCACCCGGTGGGGACTGCGCACCCGGGCCATCGGCGAGCACCCCGTCGCGGCCGACACCGTGGGCATCCCGGTGCTGGCGATGCGGTACCGCAACGTCATCGCGGCCGGTGTGATCGCGGGCATCGGGGGCGCCTACTTCACGATCGGCTCGGTCGGCGCGTTCGGCAAGGGCATGACCTCCGGCGAGGGCTACATCGCGCTCGCCGCGATGATCTTCGGGCGGTATACGCCGTTCGGCGCGATCTCGGCGGCCCTGCTCTTCGGGTTCATGACGCAGCTTCAGTCGATCATGTCCACGCTCAACACGCCGATCCAGTCGAACCTGCTGCTGATGACCCCGTACATCGTCGTGATCATCGTGCTCGCCGGGCTGATCGGCAAGGTCCGCGGCCCGCGCGCCGAGGGCATCCCCTACGTCAAGGCGTGACCGGGAGCCATTGGCATGATCATGGGTCGTTGTGCACCTTTTTCGGGGCCTTTTGACCCATGATCATGACCGAGCGCCGAGCCGGGGTGAGGAAGGGGCTGGGGTGACGGTTGAGGCGGGGCTGCGGTTGGCGGTGGAGGCTTGGATCGCGGGTGATCCGGATCCGCGCGACCGGGAGGAGCTGGAGGCGCTGCTCGGGCGCGCGGATGGGGAAGGGGAGGACGCGGAGGCGGCTGGGGCGGAGCTGCGGGACCGGTTCGCTGGGCGGCTGACGTTCGGGACCGCGGGGCTGCGCGGGGCCATGGCCGCGGGACCCAACCGGATGAACCGCGCGGTGGTGCGGGCGGCGACCGCGGCGGTGGCGGGCTGGCTGCTGGACGGGGCGGCCCTGGCACCGCACGGGGCTGGGGAGGCGGCGGGCGCGCGGGTGCCGGGCGGGGCTGGGGAGGCGGTGCACGGCGAGGCATTGGGCGGGCGGGTGCCGGGCGGGGTGGTGGTCGGGTGCGACGCGCGGCACCGGTCGGCGGAGTTCGCCGGCGAGGCGGCGCGGGTGCTGGCGGGCGCCGGGATCGGCGTGCACCTGCTGCCGCGGCCGTGCCCCACGCCGCTGCTCGCGTTCGCGGTCCGGCACCTGTCCGCGGCGGCCGGGATCATGATCACGGCCAGCCACAACCCGGCGCGGGACAACGGGTACAAGCTGTACCTCGGCGACGGCGCGCAGATCATCCCGCCGGCTGACGCCGAGATCGAGGAGAGGATCTCCCGGCTCGGGCCGCTGTCCGCGATCCCCGTCACCGACAGCGGCGGCCCGCTCGAAGTCCAGCACGGCGACGAGGTCGCCCGGGCCTACCTGAGCGCGATCGCGAAACCGCTGCCCGGCACCCGGCCGGAGCTTCACGTCGTCTACACGCCGATGCACGGCGTTGCCAGGGAGCTCATGCTCAGGGCCATCCGGGCGGCCGGGTTCCAGGCGCCGCACGTGGTCGCCGCGCAGGCGGCGCCCGACCCCGACTTCCCGACCGTCGCCTTCCCCAACCCCGAGGAGCCCGGCGCGCTCGACCTGGCGCTGGCCGGCGCCCGCGCCCTCGGCGCGGACCTGGTCCTGGCCAGCGACCCGGACGGCGACCGCCTCGCCGTGGCGGTCCCGGCGGAGGACGGCGGCGGCTGGGGAATGCTGACCGGGGACCAGGTCGGGGCGCTGCTGGGCGCCGACCTGCTGGACCGGACGGCGGGGGCGCCGCGGGCCGCGGAACGGCTCATGGTGTCCACGATCGTGTCCTCGACGCTGCTGTCGAAGATCACCGCCGCGGCGGGGGCGCGCTACGCCGAGACGCTGACCGGGTTCAAGTGGATCGCCAGGGCGGCCCACGGCCGTCCGGGGAGCCGTTTCGTCTTCGGGTACGAGGAAGCGCTCGGCTACGAGGTCGGTGAGGTGGTGCGCGACAAGGACGGCATCGGCGCGGCGCTGGCGGTGCTGCGGATGGCGGCCAGCGCGAAGGCGGCGGGCAGGTCACTGCGCGAGCTGTACGACGCGCTGGAGACCGAGCACGGCGTGCACCTGACGGCGCAGCTCGCGCCGCGGGTCGCCAGCCCCGCCCGGGTCATGCGCGGGCTGCGGGCCGCGCCACCCAGGGCGCTGGGTGAGGCGCCCGTACAGGAGATCACCGACTACGCGGCCGCCGGCACGGGGCTGCCGCCCTCGGACGTCCTGAGATACCGCCTTCCCGGCGCCCGCGTCGTCATCCGGCCCAGCGGGACCGAACCCAAGATCAAGGCCTACCTGGAGATCACCGAGCCGGTCACGGGCAAGGACCTGGACGGCCCGCGCCGGGCCGCCGCCGCGCGGATGGCCCCGCTGAGCGACCAGGTGCGAGCGCTGCTTACGGCGTGGGGCTAGCTCGCGGCCAGGGCTAACTCTAAACTTTCCAGGGTGTCGGCTCCCACCACCACAGCGCCCTATCTGCGCAGGCTGCGACCGCGTGTACCGCCCGGCGCCGCGCCGGGGCAGGAACGGCCCTGGTGGAAGCCCGTGTGGTCGGTGCCCGCCGCGATGCGGGCGGCGCGGGCCACGATCGTGGTGCCCGCGCTGTTCGCGCTGACCTACAAGGGCGTGGGCAACCTGCAGGTGGCCCTGTTCGCGGCGTTCGGCGGGTTCGCGACGCTGGTGCTCGCCGGCTTCGGCGGGACGCGCCGGGACAAGCTCGTGGCGCACCTCGGCCTGGCGGTCGCGGGCAGCGTGCTGCTCACCATCGGCACCGTCGTCAGCGGGACCGCGTGGATCGCCGCCCTGGTGACGATCCCGGTGGCGTTCGCGGTCTTCTTCGCCGGCGTGATCGGCCCGAACGCGGCCGCCGGGGTCACCGCGGCGCTGCTCGCGTACGTGCTGCCGGTCGCCTCGGCCGGCGGCGCCGCGACGATCCCCGACCGGCTGGCCGGCTGGTGGATGGCGTCGGCCGCCGGCACGGCCGCCGTGCTGCTGCTGTCCCCGCGGTCGGCGGGCGACCGGCTGCGGGCGTCGGCCGCGGCCCTCGCGGGCGAGCTGGCCACGTGCATCGAGAACGGCTCGCGCGGCCAGGTCATGAACCTGGAGGCGATGCTCGCCGCCAAGCACGCGCTGGTGAACACGTTCAGCGCCACGCCGTTCCGGCCCACCGGCCTGGCGACCGCCGATCAGGGGCTGAACTACGTCGTCCAGTTGCTCGAGTGGTGCGGGGCGCTGGTCGCCGACACCTTCGACGGGCATCTCGACCTGGCCCGCACCTCGGCGGCCGACCGCGAGCTGCTGGCCGCCGCCGCCCGGGCGATGCGGGACGCCGCGACGGTGCTGCACGGCGGCGACGCCGCGCCGGACCTGGCCGCGCTGGAGATGGCGCGCAGCGCCTCCGCCGCGAACATGCGCGAGACCTCGGATCCGCCGGCCGGCGGCGGGGAGACGGGCGACGGCGGGGAGACGGGCGACGGCGCGGACACCGGCGCCGGCGTGACCGCGGCGCTCGCCGTGCACGCGCAGACGATCGCCGTGGCGGCCCGCAACGTGGCCGAGGACGCGCTGATCGCGAGCAGGCGCGCCTCCCCCGCGACGATCGCCACGGGGCGCCGCCAGTGGTACGGCGAGACCGACAGCATCGCCGTCAGGGCGGGCGCCGCCGACGGGACAACCGTGCGGCACCGGGCGGAGCGCGGGCTGGCCGGCCTGCTGGGGGCGACGAGCGTGGTGATGAGGCACGCCAGCCTTCGTTCAGTATGGTTCCTGAACAGCGCGCGCGGTGCCGCGGCCCTTGCAGCCGCGGTCGCCGTCGCGGACCTTTCCGGCCTCCAGCATGCGTTCTGGGTGGTGCTCGGCACGCTGTCCGTGCTGCGCACGAACGCGTCGGCGACCGGCGCGACGGCGATGCGGGCGCTGGCCGGCACGGCCGTGGGGTTCGTCGTGGGCGCCGCGCTGCTGCTGGCCATCGGGACGGGCGAGACCTCGCTGTGGGTGGCGCTGCCGGTCGCGGTGCTGATCGCGTCGTACGCGCCGGGAACGGCGCCGTTCGCCGTCGGGCAGGCCGCGTTCACCGTGACCGTGCTGGTGCTTTTCAACCTGCTCGTCCCGGTCGGCTGGAAGGTCGGCGTGCTGCGGGTCGAGGACGTCGCGCTCGGCTGCGCGGTGAGCCTCGCCGTCGGCGTGCTGTTCTGGCCGCGGGGGGCGGGCTCGGTGGTCGGCGACGACCTCGCCGACGCGTTCCGCGCCGGCGGCGCGTACCTGATCCAGTCGGTGGACTGGGTGCTCGGCGAGCGCGGCATAGCGCCGGACACCGCGGCCGCCGCCGTCACCGCGGGCATCAGGCTCGACGACGCGCTCCGCGGCTTCCTGGCCGAGCAAGGTGCCAAGCGGATGAACAGGGCGGATCTGTCGGTGCTCGTGATGGCTTCCCTGCGGCTGCGGCTGACCGCGCACACGCTTTCCGGCCTGCGTCACATCCCTTCCGGTTCACCGAACGATCGCCCCGTTCCCCGCTCGCGCTACGACGACGGCATCCGGGCGGAACTTCGCGGCGCCGCTTGTGACCTGGCACGGTTCTACGGTCAGCTTGCGGCCGCGGTCGGGCGGCCCGCCCGGGTGGCCGACCCGGGCGAGACCGGGAGCGCGGCCGTCCCGGTGGCCCTGCCGCCGGGCGCCCTGGCGGCGGAGCCGGTCGCGCGCCACCCGCGCCTCATGTGGGTGCGCGAGCACCTTTACCATCTGGGCGAGCACACGGAGGCGCTGACCGGGCCCGCCGGGCGCCTCTCCGAGGTGCGGCGCCGTCCCTGGTGGCGCTGAGTCTGGGGACGCCTGAGACCTGCTGCCCGCTTTTGGGTGCGATCCGTGCTGCTCTAACGACGCGGATCGCACCCAAAGCCGTTCGGGCATGTCAGGCCGTCTGCCAGTAAACGGTGAAGTGCTGGTGCTGGGCGCGGGCGACGGGGATCATCGTGACCGGCTGGCCGTCGGCGACCGCCTGGAAGGTCATCGCCTGCGCGGGGACGCGGCGGACGGAGGCGGTGTCCAGCACCGGCATGGTGGTGCTTGCGCCGGAACCGTAGGCGCCGCTCAGCACGACCGGGCCGTACGTCACGGCCTGGACGGACGGCTGGTCGGGGGCCGGGCTGAACGCCAGCCGCATGGGGAGGGTGACCTCCAGCGAGTCGCCCGGGCGCCAGCAGCGGTTGATCACGACCCATCCGGCGGCGCCCGGGGCGGCCCGCACCACGCCGGTGATCACGGCGCCGTTCAGGCGGACCTGGGGCTTTGCGGCCGCCCAGGAGGGGATCCGCACGCGCAGCACCATGGGCGCGGCGCCCGACACGATCGTGATCGTGACCACCGGATCGTCGGGGAAGCCCGTGGTCTGGCGCAGCGTGATGTTCTGGTCGGCGCACCGGACCTCGGACGGGATGAACAGGTTGACGTACACGCCGCGGGAGTCCCGCGAGTAGATGGTGTCGGCGAATTTCGCCTGTGTCTCCAGGCCGGTGGCGTTGTCGCAGGTGAAGTCGTCGTAGTCGGTGGAGTAGACGTCCGGGTTCCCGTTCGGGAAGTAGTTCAGCGGCTGCTGCTTGAACGCGCCCGCCGACAGCCCCGTGTAGTAGCAGTTGAAGCCGTGCGGCGAGCCCGGGTCCTGGGTGCCGAGCATGTGGTTGAACAGCGTGCGCTCGTAGTAGTCGAGCAGGTCAGCCCGGCCCTGCTGACCGAAGTACAGCTCACCGAAGTACAGCAGCCTGGTGAGCTTGAGCATGTTGTAGCTGACGCAGCCCTCACAGGTGTAGTTGGACAGCGCCGCGGCGATCACGCCGGGAGCCTGCCAGTGCTCGTGGTCGCCTGACCCGCCGATGACGTACGAATGGTGCCCGGTGACGATCTGCCAGAAGTTCTCCGCGATGTCACGGTACTTCTGGCTGCCGGTCTCCTCCCACATGCGCAGGGCCGCGATGACCTTCGGCGTGCTCACGTTGCACTGCGCGCCTTCGAGCTGGTCCTCGCCCGCCGCCAGCGGGTCGAGGAACGCGGCGTGGTAGAACCGCTGCGCGGTGGCCAGGTACCGTTCCTCGCCGGTGATGCTGTACAGGTTGGCCAGGGCCTCCGGCAGGCCGCCGAACTCGACGCCCAGCACCGACTGCATCTGCTCGTAAGGCAGCCGGGACGTCCGCCAGTCCACCCAGTCGGCCAGCGCCGTCGCCACGCCGAGCGCCTGGCGGACCCCGGCCAGCTGGTACTGGTCGATCATGCCCGCCAGGTACTTGTGGATCATGTAGTAGGGCGACCACACCGGCCGTCCCTGCTCCAGCCAGTCGAAGTAGTACTCGGGGAACGCCGACAGGTACCCCGGGCTGTACCCGGCGGAGGTGGCGAGCGCCTGGAGGGCGGCGAGCTGGCTGACCAGGTACTCCCCGCGTGCCCTGGCCGTTTCGCTGCCCGTGTTGGCGTAGGTGATCGCCAGGCCGGACAGCAGGTGCCCGGTGGTGTGGCCGCGCACCTCGACGCCGGGCGATTCCCAGCCGCCGCAGGCCTGCGCCGATGACGGCTGGCCGTAGTTCAGCCGGAACGTGTGCAGCATCCGGTCCGGGTCGAGGAACAGCAGGTAGTTCGTGTTACGAGTCTGGTTGTTGCGGAACGGGCTGTCCAGCAGCCGGACCGAGCCCAGCGGGAACGCCGCCGCGCGGCCCGCGGTGCCGTCGGGCGCGTAGCCGGTGCTGGCGGGCACGTAGCCGCCGGCGGTCAGCCCGTTCCCGTACCCGCCGGGCTCGGCCGTGTCGCCGGATGCGAGCAGCATGCCACCGGCGGCGAGAGCGGCCGCGCCGCCGAACGCGGCGATGGCCCGCCGCCTGGTGATCGGCCGGCCGGGGTCAGCTGAGGACGGGGCGTCCTCGGCGGGCTGAGAATCCTCCGCCGGCGCGGGCGCGGATCCGGCCGGGCGGGGGCTGTCTTCGCCCGTCTTACCGCGGCTCACGGCGTCCGGGTCTGTTACAGCTTGGCCGCACGGCAAACGCCACTTTCTTCCCTCGCGCTGATCCGGCCCCCAAAAAGCTCCGCCCGACAGGATGGTACCGCCGGGCCTGGCGCGGGGCACCGCCCGCGACGCCGAAGCCGCGATGAACGGCTTACGGAAAGTTAAACGTCTTGCGTGATCGCCAGCGCGGCCGCCGGCGCGTCTCCTACAATCATCGGCAACCTGATCACAACCAGTGATCTGAAGATATCTCCGGTCAGCCCGGATGAATCACTGTTAACCTCTACTCACAGGGCCGCTGACGTTCTGCCGCTGATACGGGGCACGTGCGGTGACGTGAGCTGATGTTCGTTTGGCATAAGAATGCCGGGCATCGCGTTGCGGAGAGTAACACCAAAGGGGAAACATGTCGCCGATCATTGGCATTACCTCGTACGAGGCCAAGGCGGACTGGAAAGGCTGGTCCGCGATGGCCGCGCTGCTGCCATGGTGCTACGTGGACGCGATTCGCGGCAGCGGGGGACGTCCGGTGCTGCTGCCGCCGGGCGGGGACCTGGCCGAGGCGGAGGCCACCGTCGCCGATCTCGACGGCGTCGTGCTCGCCGGCGGCGGCGATGTCGACCCCGCCCGGTACGGTGCGGCGCCGCATCCGGAGACGGTTTGCACCGACCCGGACCGGGACGCCTGGGAGTTCGCCATCGCCAGCGCCGCGCTGCGGGCCGGCGTGCCGCTGCTCGGCATCTGCCGGGGCATGCAGGTGCTGAACGTGTGCTGCGGCGGGACGCTGCACCAGCATGTGCCGGACCTGGTCGGGCACGGGGAGCATGAGGGGCCGCAGTTCGGGTTCGGCAGGCACCAGGTCCGGGTCACCGCCGGCGAGACGCTCGCGAACATCCTGCCGGGCGGCGAGTACTTCGCGGTGCCCACACACCACCATCAGGCCATCGACGTGGTCGGCGCCGGGCTCATACCGGTCGCCTGGGCGGACGACGGCCTTATCGAGGCGGTCGAGGCGGCCGGTTCCGGCCAGGGCTTCACCGTCGGCGTGCAGTGGCATCCCGAGCAGGGCGACGACATGCGCCTGTTCGCGGCGCTGGTGGCCGCCGCCGGTGACCGGCGCGCCGACGAGGCGGTGGCCAGCATGCCGAGCCTGGTGGCGGGCGCCTGAGTAGCATGTAGAGAATCGCGTGGTGGCTCCGTATCTCCTAGAGAGCCGCCGGGTGGCGGCGGCCATGACGCGAGGAGCACAGCCGTGAAGTACATGCTCATCATCTACGGCAACCAGGAGCTGTGGAGTTCGTTCGACCCGGCCGAGCAGCAGAAGCTGTTCGCCGCCTTCGACGCGTTCAACAAGAGGTTCTATTCGACCGGTGAGCTGCTCGGCGCCTACGGGGTGGCGGACGCGGCGGCGACCAAGCTGGTACGGGTGCGTGACGGGCAGCCGGCGGTTACCGACGGCCCGTACCTGGAGACCAAGGAATACCTGGCCAGCTGGTACCTGCTCGACGTCGACGGCGAGCAGCGCGCGCTGGAGATCGCGGCGGAGCTGCCCTCAGCCGTCCACCGGCCGGTGGAGGTCTGGCCGATCCTGCACGAGGCCTCCACGGAAACCGGCGCCGACATGGGCGTCGTCTGACCATGCCCGCCGAGAACCTGCTGCGCGAACTGGCGCCGCAGGTTCTCGGCGTTCTCATGCGGCGTTATAACGGCCTGGACTGGTGTGAGGACGCGGTCCAGGAGGCGCTGCTGGCGGCGGCCACGCAGTGGGGTGAGTCCGGGGTACCGGAGAACCCTCGCGGGTGGCTGATCACGGTCGCGACCCGGCGGCTGACGGACATCCTGCGCGGTGAGTCGGCCCGCAGGCGGCGCGAAGACGCGGTCTTTCTCGCCACGCCGCCGGTCACGCCCGGCGAGGAGGGCGCGGGCCCCGGCGACCACGACGACACGCTCACCCTGCTGTTTCTGTGCTGCCACCCCGCGCTCACCCCCTCCTCCCAGGTCGCGCTGACGCTGCGGGCCGTCGGCGGGCTGACCACCGCCGAGATCGCCCGCGCGTTCCTGGTGCCCGAGGCCACCATGGCGCAGCGGATCAGCCGCGCGAAGCAGCAGATCCGCGAGGCCGGCGCCCGGTTCGGGCCGCCCGCCGCCGCGGAACGAGAGCAGCGGCTCCGGGCGGTGCTGCAGGTGCTGTACCTGGTGTTCAACGAGGGGTACACCGCGTCCGCCGGAGGATCCCTGCAGCGCACCGACCTCACCGCCGAGGCGATCCGGCTCGCCCGGATGCTGCACCGCACGCTGCCGGCCGACGCCGAGGTCGCGGGCCTGCTCGCGCTCATGCTGCTGACCGAGGCCCGCCGGGACGCGCGCGTGGCCGCGGACGGCTCGCTGATCCCGCTGGCCTCGCAGGACCGCAGCCTGTGGGACCGCGAGCTGATCGCCTCCGGTACGGCGCTCATCGCCAGCACGCTGGCCGGCAGCCGCTGCCTCGGGCCGTACCAGTTGCAGGCGGCGATAGCCGCCGTCCATGACGAGGCGCGCTGCGTCGAGGACACCGACTGGGCCGAGGTGCTGGCGCTGTACGAACTGCTGTCGGCGGCGTCACCCAGCCCGATGGTGTCGCTCGGCCAGGCCGTCGCGGCGGCCATGGTGCACGGGCCACAGGCCGGGCTCGCCATGGTCGGCGCGCTCGCCGCCGACCCCGCGGCGGCCAGGCAGCTCGCCAGGCATCACCGCTTCCACGCGGTGCGCGCGCACCTGCTCGAGATGGCCGGTGACAGGGCCGCCGCGACCGGGTGCTACCTGACCGCCGCGCGGTACGCGACGAACGTCCGCGAGAAGCGGTACCTCGAGGGCAGGGCCGCCGCGCTGGCGAGCGGCCCGGACGATGGTTGATCAGGGTCAGATGCGCGCGGCGACGAGGGCGGCCAGCAGGAACACCAGCGCCGCGGCCGCGCGGGCCGCGCAGCCGTGCTGGAGCGGGGCCGCTGGCATCTGGCCCCGTCAGACGGGCTACCTACGCCAGCGGCCCCGCCTCGGAGCGCGCGACGTCCATGGTCTATTCTTAGTCCGTTCCGGGGGGATGCCGACGACTTGGCGACAGGCCGGATCAGGAGAGCTGCAGTGCCGGAGGGCTCGTCCGCCATCACCGACGCGGTGCTGCGGCCGGTGCGGAACGGGAACGCCTTCGAGGAGACCGTCGAGCGGCTGCTCGAAGGCATCAAGCTGGGCATCCACGCGTGCGGGGACCGGCTGCCCGCCGAGCGCGAGCTGGCCAGCCGCCTGGGCGTCAGCCGGGTCACCGTCCGGGAGGCGCTGCGCGAGCTGGCCGACGCGGGCTACGTGGAGACCAAGCGCGGGCGGTTCGGCGGCACGTTCGTCATCCGCCAGCCTGATCCGGCGTTCGAGCTGGCCCGGGGCGCACGGGACGAGCTCTCGCGGAGCGCGCAGGAACTGCTCGGCGACGCCCTCACCTTCCGGCGGGCCGTCGAGACCGGTGCGGCGGAGGCGGCGGCCAGGGGCAGCCTCACCCGGGCACAGCGCGAGCACCTGTCGGCGAGCCTCGAAGCCGTGCTGGCCGCGGGAACGGAGGACTACCGGCAGGCCGATTCCCGGCTGCACCTCGCCATCGCCGAGGCCACGGGGTCGGCGCTGCTGACCGCGAGCGTGGTGGAGGCGCGGGTACGCCTCGTCGACCTGCTCAACGCGATCCCCATGCTGGAAGCCAACCTGGTGCACGCGAACGCGCAGCACGCGAGGATCGTCGAGGCGATACTCGCCGGGAACCCGGAGCAGGCGCGGTACGCGATGGACGAGCACGCCGAGGGCACGGCCGCGCTGCTGCGCGGGTTCCTCGGCGAGTCATGACGCGCCTCGTGACACGCCTCATTCTCGCTCTGCTTCCCAAGAGTTCGCATCGTCCGCCACCCAACCATGCAGCGGCCGCTCGCACGGGCAAACCGGCCCGTGCTCGCTAGCCGCTGGCGGACGATTCTCACCCCTTGACACGCCGCCCGGCGCGGTGCGTGAATACGTTCATTCAATGGATCAGTTCCAGCCATATCGCCTTGCTTCGTGTAGGGAGGTCACATGGCCGACGACATTACCGCCGCGCCGGCAGTGGACGCGGATGAGCGCCGCCTCCACGAGCTTGGCTACGCGCAGGAGCTGCTGCGCCGGATGTCGGGCTTCTCGAACTTCGCCGTGTCGTTCACGATCATCTCGATCCTGTCCGGCTGCCTGACCCTGTACGGGTACGGCATGAACACCGGCGGGCCGAGCATCATCGTCTGGGGCTGGCCGATCGTCGGGATCATGACGCTGTTCGTCGGCCTGGCCATGGCCGAGGTGTGCTCCAGCTTCCCCACGGCCGGCGGCCTGTACTACTGGTCGGCGAAGCTGGCCCGCAAGAACGGGGCGGCCTGGTCATGGTTCACCGGCTGGTTTAATTTTCTCGGCCAGGTCGCGGTCACCGCGGGCATCGACTTCGGCGCCGCGTTCTTCATCAACGCGCTGCTGAACCTGGTGTGGGGAGTCAGCACCGCGCACTGGGTGACGATCCTGATCTTCGCGATCGTGCTCTTCGTACACGGCCTGATGAACCAGTTCGGCATCCGGCTGGTCGCGCTGCTGAACGACGTGAGCGTGTGGTGGCACATCCTCGGCGTGCTGATCATCGTCGGCGTGCTCGTCTTCGCGCCGTCCAGGCACGCGCCGGGCAGCTACGTGTTCACCCACATCGTCAACAACACCGGGTGGGGCAGCACGTTCTACGTGCTGCTGCTCGGCCTGCTGCTGGCCCAGTACACGTTCACCGGGTACGACGCGTCCGCGCACATGACCGAGGAGACCCACGACGCCGCGCGCACCGGCCCGCGCGGCATCGTGATGTCGATAGTGGTCTCGCTGATCGCCGGCTGGGTGCTGCTGATCGGCGTCACGTTCGCGATCCAGCCGGGCCACTATTCGCTCTACACCAACGCGCTGGTGCCGCCCGCCCAGATCTGGGCCACCGCGATCGGGGACACCGGCGCCAAGCTGCTGCTGCTGATCGCGATCGGCGCCCAGTTGTTCTGCGGGATGTCCTCGGTCACCGCGAACTCGCGGATGATCTACGCGTTCTCCCGGGACGGGGCCCTGCCGGGCTCGAACCTCTGGCACCGGGTGAACAAGCGGACCAGGACGCCGACCAACGCGATCTGGCTGGCCGCCGCCGGGGCGCTGATCCTGGGGCTGCCGTACCTGTGGAACTCCACCGCCTACGCGGCCGTGACCTCGATCGCCGTGATCGGCCTGTACATCGCCTACGTCATGCCGACGTTCCTGCGGCTTCGGCAGGGCGCCAGCTTCCGGCGCGGGCCGTGGCACCTGGGCCGGTGGAGCTACCTGATCGGAACGATCGCGGTCGTCTGGGTGGTGTTCATCACGATCTTGTTCATGCTGCCCACCGCCAACCCGATCAGCTGGGGCAACTTCAACTACACCGTCGTGGCCGCGGGCGTCGTGCTCGGCTTCGCGGGCATCTACTGGCTGGTGTCGGCGAGGAACTGGTTCACCGGGCCGAAGGTCCAGGGCACGCCCGAGGAGCTGGCCGCGATCGAGCACGAACTGTCGGAGGTCTGATGGCTGGCGCACGCCGGGGGATGCTGCCGGAGGAACAGCTGCGCGCCGCGGTCGCCGCCGGCGAGATCGACACCGTGGTGCTGGCCTTCACCGACATGCAGGGCAGGCTGCAGGGCAAGCGGCTGGCCGCGGAGTTCTTCCTCGACGAGGTGGCCGAGCACTACTCCGAGGGCTGCAACTACCTGCTCGCGGTGGACGTCGACATGAACACGGTCGACGGGTACGCCATGTCGTCCTGGGACCGCGGCTACGGCGACTTCGTGATGGTGCCCGACATGGGCACCATGCGCCGGGTCCCGTGGCACGACGGCACCGCCCTGGTCATCGCGGATCTGACCTGGCTGGACGGCACGCCGGTGCTGGCCTCGCCGCGGCAGATCCTCGCGGCGCAGACGGCACGGCTCGCCGAGCGCGGCTGGGTGGCGCTGGCCGGGACCGAGCTCGAGTTCGTGGTCTACCGGGACTCCTACGAGCAGGCCGCGGCCAAGAACTACCGCGACCTGGTCCCCGCCAACCAGTACAACGTGGACTACTCCATCCTGGGCACCTCGCGGATCGAGCCGCTGCTGCGCCGGATAAGGAACCAGATGACCGGCGCCGGCCTGTACGTGGAATCGGCGAAGGGCGAGTGCAACCTGGGCCAGCACGAGATCGCCTTCCGGTACGCGGACGCCGTCACCACCTGCGACAACCACTCGGTATACAAGACCGGTGCCAAGGAGATCGCCGCCCAGGACGGCGTGAGCATCACGTTCATGGCCAAGCCGAACGCCCGCGAGGGCAACTCCTGCCACATCCACCTGTCGCTGCGCTCCGCGGACGGCGCCCCCGTGCTGGCCGGCGACGGGCCGCACGGCCTGTCGCCGCTGGGCGAGCACTTCCTGGCCGGGCAGCTCGCGGCGATGCGGGAGCTCACCTTGTGCTACGCGCCCAACATCAACTCCTACAAGCGCTACGTGCCGGGCAGCTTCGCACCGACCTCGGTCCGGTGGGGACCGGACAACCGGACCTGCGCGCTGCGCCTGGTCGGGCACGGCGCCTCACTGCGGGTGGAGAACCGCGTGCCCGGCGGGGACGTGAACCCTTATCTCGCCGTGGCGGCGATGATCGCGGCCGGCCTGTACGGGATCGACAACGAGCTGCCGCTGGAACCCCCGGTCACCGGCAACGCCTACGCCGACTCAGGGCTGCGGGTCCCGCACACCCTGCGCGAGGCGCTGGAGCTGTGGCAGAAGAGCGAGCTGGCCAGGGAATCGTTCGGCGCGGAGGTCGTGGAGCACTACGCCAACTACGCCCGGGTCGAGCTGGCCGCCTACGATGCCGCGGTGACCGACTGGGAGCTGCGGCGCTGCTTCGAGCGCCTGTTATGGCCGGCCCGTTATGGCCGGCCCATTATGGCTGGCACTGTTTATGGATGGCACTGTGAAGGGATCTCCCGCATGTCTGTTTTCACCGTGCTCAACCCGGCGACCGAGGAGCCGGTCACCACGGTGACCCAGGCCTCGGCGGAGCAGGCCGACGAGGCCATCGCCCGGGCCGCGGCCGCCCAGGCCGCCTGGCGCGGGGTCGCGCCCGGGGACCGGGGCCGCCTGCTGCGCGCGTTCGCCGCCGCCGTCGACTCCCACGCCGGGGAGCTGGCCGGCCTGGAGGTGGCGGGCGCCGGGCATCCCGCCGGGCAGGCCCGCTGGGAGGCAGGCCACGTGCGTGACGTGCTGCTGTACTATTCGGCGGCGCCGGAACGGCTGACCGGGAAGCAGATCCCGGTGCCCGGCGGGCTGAACGTGACCTTCCACGAGCCGGTCGGCGTGGTCGGCCTGATCGTCCCGTGGAACTTCCCGATGCCGATCCTGGCGTGGGGCATGGCGCCCGCGCTGGCCGCCGGGAACACCGTGGTGGCCAAGCCCGCCGAGGCCACCCCGCTGACCGCGATGCGGATCGGCGAGCTGGCGCTGGAGGCCGGCCTGCCCGAGGGAGTGTTCCAGGTGCTGCCGGGCAAGGGCAGCGTCGTCGGGCAGCGGCTGGTGGACCACCCGCTGGTGCGCAAGATCGTCTTTACCGGGTCGACCGAGGTGGGACGGCAGATCATGGCGGGCTGCGCCCGCGATGTGAAGCGGCTCACCCTCGAGCTCGGCGGCAAGAGCGCGAACATCGTCTTCGCCGACGCCGACCTGGACCGGGCCGCGGCGACCGCGCCGTACGCCGTGTTCGACAACGCCGGGCAGGACTGCTGCGCGCGGTCCCGGATCCTGGTGCAGCGCTCGGCGCTGGATGAGTTCATGGCCCTGTTCGAGCCCGCGGTGCGCGGCGTCGTGGTCGGTGACCCGGCCGCGGCCGGGACCGAGATGGGCCCGCTGATCTCCGCGGCGCACCGGGCGCACGTGGCCTCGTACGTACCGCAAGGGGCGCCGGTGGCGTTCCGCGGGCAGTCGCCGTCCGGGCCCGGGTTCTGGTTCCCGCCGACCGTGCTGGCGCCGGTGCGGCCGGATGACCGGGCGTACACCGAGGAGGTGTTCGGCCCGGTGGTGACCGTGACCCCGTTCGAGGACGAGGCCGAGGCGGTGGCGATCGCCAACGACACGCCGTACGGGCTGTCCGGCTCGATCTTCACCTCGGACGTGGGCCGGGCGATCCGGGTGGCCCGGGCGGTGGAGACCGGCAACCTGTCGGTGAATTCGCACTCCTCGGTGCGCTACTGGACGCCGTTCGGCGGCTTCAAGCAGTCCGGGCTCGGCCGCGAGCTCGGACCGGACGCCCCGGACGCGTTCACGGAGATCAAGAACGTGTTCATCTCGACGGAGGACTGAGCTCGACGGAGGGCTGAGCTCGACGGAGGACTGAGACGGAGGGGCTGATGAGGTTCGAGGGCAGGACGGCGGTCATCACCGGCGCGGGCAGCGGGATCGGCCTGGCCGCCGCGCGGCGGTTCGCGGCCGAGGGCGCTCGCGTGGTGGCGGTCGACGTGGACGACGCGGCCGGGGAGAAGGCGGCGGCGGAGACGGGCGGCCTGTTCGTGCACGCCGACGTCACCTGCGAGCCGGACGTGGCGGCGGCGTTCCGGGCGGCACGGGACGCCTACGGCTCGGTCGACGTCGCCTTCAACAACGCGGGCATCTCGCCGCCCGACGACGATTCGATCCTGGACACCGGCCTGGACGCCTGGCGGCGCGTCCAGGAGGTCAACCTCACCTCGGTCTACCTGTGCTGCAAGGAGGCGCTCGGCTACATGCGGGCGCAGCGGCGAGGGGCCATCGTCAACACGGCGTCGTTCGTGGCGGTGATGGGCTCGGCGACCTCGCAGATCTCCTACACCGCGTCCAAGGGCGGGGTGCTCGCGCTGTCCCGCGAGCTCGGCGTCCAGTTCGCGCGCGAGGGCATCCGGGTCAACGCGCTGTGCCCCGGGCCGGTCAACACGCCGCTGCTGCGCGAGCTGTTCGCCGCCGACCCGGAACGCGCCGCCCGCCGCCTGGTCCACGTGCCGATGGGCAGGTTCGCGGAGCCGGAGGAGATCGCGGCGGCGGCCGCGTTCCTCGCCAGCGACGACGCATCCTTCATCACCGCATCGGCGTTCCTGGTCGACGGCGGGATCTCCGCCGCGTACGTGACGCCGCTGTGACGGCTGCGCGGGCGGGACGCAGATGCATGCGTCCGTTTGGAAAAATCATGCGGACGGGATGGTGCGCAGGCGGATCGTCACGTCCATGGCGCGCAGCTCGGCGAGGACCTCGTCGCTGTATTCGGTGCCGATGTCGGTGAGCACATAGCCGAGGTCGTCCCTGGTGCGCAGCAGCTGGCCCTCGACGTTGACGCCGTGCTCGGCGAGCACCCGGTTGATCGAGGCCAGCACGCCGGGCACGTTCCGGTGCAGGTGCACCAGCCGGTGCGTGCCCGGCACCGCCGGCAGCGTGATGCCGGGCAGGTTCACGCTGAGCGAGGTCGCGCCGGAGGCCATGTAGTCGGCCAGCTTGCCCGCGACGAACTCGCCGATGTCCTGCTGCGCCTCCTCCGTCGAGCCGCCGATGTGCGGGGTCAGGATCACGTTCGGCAGCCCGCGCAGCTCCGACCGGAACTCCTCGCCACGCGCCTTCGGCTCCTCGGGGAACACGTCTATCGCGGCGCCGGCGATGTGCCCGGACTCGATGTTGCGGCGCAGCGCCGCGTGGTCGACCACGAAGCCGCGGGACAGGTTGAGGAACAGCGACCGGGGCCGCATCGCGGCGAACTCGGCCTCGCCGAAGAACCCGCGGTTGCCGTCGCGGCCGTCCACGTGCAGGGTGACCGTCTCCACCGATTCCAGCAGCTCGGTCAGCGTGGAGCAGCGGCGCGCGTTGCCGATGGCCAGCTTGTCGGCGATGTCGTAGAAGTAGACGGACATGCCCAGGCTCTCGGCGATGACCGACAGCTGGGTGCCGATGTTCCCGTACCCGACGATTCCCAGCCTGCGGCCGCGGACCTCGTGGCTCCCGGCGGCGGACTTGTCCCACTCCCCCGCGTGCATCCTGGTGTTCTTCTCCGGCAGCCGGCGCGCCATCGCGATGATCTCCGCGATCGCGAGCTCGACGACGCTGCGGGTGTTCGAGAACGGCGCGTTGAACACCGCGACGCCATGCCGGGACGCCGCGGCCAGATCGATCTGGTTGACCCCGATGCAGAACGCGCCGACGGCGGCCAGCCGCGGGACGGCGGCCAGGACGCGCTCGGTGAGATGGGTCTGCGAGCGAATGCCGAGCAGGCTCACCCCGCGAACCGCCCCGGCGAGCTCGTCCTCGCCGAGTGCCCGGGACAGCGTCTCGACCTCGTAGCCCGCCTTGGCGAGCCTCGCCGAGGCGTCAGGGTGGATGTTCTCCAGCAGCAGCGCGCGCATGAGCGGTCGCGTGGTGTCCAGCGTCAGCACCTCTCCCCGTGCGGAATCCAGTCACCGTGGGTGACGTTGGATGACGAAATACCCGTCCAGCTTAACTGGCGGTGCTGACCGCTCCGGGCCGTAGCGCGTCCGCCGACGGGCGGGGCGCGGCGACGGGGACGTCCATGGGAACGCCGGCGCCGTCATACTCGCCGAGGCGGCTGAGCCTCTCCCTGACCGGTCTCGCGTCCCAGTAGGGCTCGCTCTCCAGGATCTCCAGCGCGCGCCGCCAGCTGTCGCGTGCCGTCACGGCATCGCCGGCGGCGAGCTGCGCGTCGCCGAGGGCCGTCAGCGCGTGCTGCTTGCCGTTGGGGTCGCTGATCTCCCGGAAGATGGCCAGCGACTGCTGGAGGCACGAGATCGCCCGCGCGTACTCGCCCAGCCCGATGTACGCCCTGCCCATGCTGTCCAGGGCGTCCGCCGCGCCGGTGCGCGCGCCGGTCTCCCGGTGCAGCTCCACCGCCCGCCGGCAGTACGGCAGCGCCTCGGCGTAGCGCTGCAGCCGGACGTACATCCAGCCCACGGCGTTCTCCGAGTAGGCGAGCGTGGCCCGCTCGCGCAGCGCACGGCGCAGCCGCAGCGCCTCCTGGGCGTGGGTGAGGCCCTCGGCGTAACGACCCTGCTGGTCGAACAGCAGAATGAGGCCGAAGTGTGCGCGGGCCTGATCGGACTGGTCACCAAGCTCGGTGAACAGCTCAAGCGCCTCGCGCAGATAGCTGTCCGCGTCCTCCAAACTGCCGAGTTGCTTGACCGCGTGGCCGATGTCGATCAGCGTCCGGCCGAGCCGCACCGGGTCGCCGAGACGCCGCGCGGCGGGAAGCGCCATCCCCTGCGTCGCCGCGTAGTCGTGCCAGTACCCGTGCCGGTTGAGATACGGCCCGAGCGCCCAGCAGATCGGCAGGCAGTACCGGTCCAGCCCGGCGGCGGCCGCGTACGCGGCCGCCGCGAGCAGCACCGAGTGCTCGGCCTCGAACCAGGCCAGCGCCTGCTCGTAGGCGGTGAGCGGCTCGGGTACCACGCCGGGCAGCCGCTCGGGCAGCGTCGTGCCGTGCCGCGCGGGATACATCCGCGACACGGCCGCGTGCGCCGTCTGGGTGTAGTGATCAAGCATCCGGGCCTCCGCGGCCCGCAGCTCGAGATCGCCCTCCAGCGCGGCGGCCTGCTCGGCCGCGTACGCCCGCAGCAGGTCGTGGAACGTGAACCGGCCAGGGACGTGCTCGGTGAGCAGGGAACTCCTGGCCAGCTCGGTGATCTGCGCACGCGCCCCGGCCAGCGGAACGGCGGCCAGGCTGGCCGCGGCGGGGACGGAGACATCCGGCCCCGGGTGCACCCCAAGCAACCGGAACATCCTCGCCGCCGGGCGGGTGAGCTGCTGATACGACCAGGAGAACACGGCGCGCACGTTGGTCACCGCCTCGCCGGTGTCCAGCGCGTCCAGGCGCCCCCGGGCATCCCGGAGCTCAGCGGCCAGCCCCGCCAGGGTCAGACCGGGCCGGGTGGCGGCCCTGGCGGTGGTCACGCTGAGCGCCAGCGGCAGTCCCGCGGACAGCGTGATCAGCTCGGTGGCCGACGACGGCTCCGCGGCTATCCGGTCCGCGCCGAGCCTGCCGGTCAGCACCTCCTTGGATTCCTCCTCGGAGAGCACGTCGAGGGGCAGCGCGCGGGCACCCTCGGCGGCGATGAGGCCGGTGAGCTGGCTGCGGCTGGTGATCACCACCATGCACCCGGGACTGGCCGGCAGCAGCGGCCTGACCTGCTCGGTGGTCCGCGCGTTGTCCAGGACGACGAGCATCCGCTTGCCGTCGAGCAGGCTGCGGAACAGCCCGATCCGTGCCTCGAGGGTGTCCGGAATCCGCTTCGGCGGCACCCGGAGCGCGTCGAAGAAGCCGCGCAGCGCGTTACCGGGCTCGACCGGAACGCCCGACGGGTCGAAGCCGCGCAGGTTGACGTACAGCTGCCCGTCGGGGAACCGGCGCGCCGCGTTGCGGGCGAAGCGGATGGCCAGCGCCGTCTTGCCGACCCCGGCCGTGCCCGTGATGGCGGCGATCGGCACCGTGGCATCCACCGTGGCATCGGAGAGGGCCGCCCCGTCCGTTCCGTCGAGCGTGACCGCCGCACTGGAAAGCGCCGCACTGGAAAACGCCGCACCGGGAAGCGCCGCACCGGGAAGCATGGCGTGCAGCCGCTGGAGCTCGGCGCGGCGGCCGACGAAACCCGGAATGCCCAGCGGGACCTGTGCCGGGGCGCCGGCGGTCTCCGTCTCGTCCGCGGACGCCGGCGACACGGCGCGGCCGGCCGGGGCCGCGTCAGCGGGAACGGCGGCCACCACCCGGAACGGGCCCGTGGCCGGGGCGGCCGGGGAGTCGAGCGCCGGGTCCATGGCCAGCACCTGCTGGTGAATGCGGGTGAGCTCGCTGCCCGGGTCGATACCGAGGTCCTCCGCGAGCACGTCCCTGGCGTCGCGGAACACCTGCAGCGCCTCGGCCTGCCGCCCGCACCGGTAGAGCGCGACCATCAGCAGTCCGCGCGCCCGCTCGCGCAGCGGATGCTCGGCCACCAGGACCGTCAGGTCGGGCAGCGCCTCGGCGGGCTGGCCCTGCGCGAGCAGGAGATCCGCCCGCTCCTCGGCGGCGGCGGTACGAAGCTCGCTGAGCCGGTGGCGTTCGGCGTCCGCGAACGGGCCGGGGACGCCCGCGAACGCGATGCCGCGCCACAGCCCCAGCCCTTCGGCGAGCAACCGGGACGCGCCCGGCAGGTCCCCCGACGAACGCAGCTTCCGCGCACGGGCGAGGCCCTGCTCGAAGACGTCGGCGTCGAGACATCCGGATCCAAGCCGGAGCATGTACCCGGCTCCCGCGGACACCAGCACCTGGGATGGCTGGCGGAGCCGGCGGTCCGGCTCCAGCTTGCGGCGCAGCCCCGCCACGTACGTGTAGATGCCGCCCTCGGCGCTGACCGGCGCCTGCTGACCCCAGACCGCGTCGACGAGCTCGCCGCGGGACACTACCCGGTTGGCGCGCACGGCAAGAACGCAGAGGACTGCCTGCTGCCGTGGCTGACCAGGCAGAACCTCATGCTCCCCGTACCACGTGGTCACCGGGCCGAGCACGCCCACGCGCAGCGGCACCACGGTTCTGCCGCTCCCTTCTCAGCCTGCCCCGCGGATCGTAGCGCGGGACGCGGGCTCAGCCCAGACTACAGGGCTTGTCGCCGGGCATCTAGAAATTATCTAGATCACGTAGAGATACAGCGATTATCACTGAACGTGGGCTGCGGCGCCAGACGAGTCCTTGCTCGTCCTCGCTGCGGAAAATCACCGCGTTCCCCGGCAGGAGGCAGGGACATGGGACATGGCAGAGCCAGGCAACCCTGGCTTTCGCTGCCTGGGATGTAGTGATGCGCAACCTGGTGCCGGGGGAATCGGGGGACACGGCCACGGTGGCCGAAGCGATCACGGGGCAGCTCATCCGCCAGCTTGCGGAGCGAGTTCGCAGCCTGCGGCTCCAGCATCACCTCTGGCACGTCCTGAACGGTGATCCCGACGACCAGGCGACCACCCGGCAGACGGCCTCGGACGAATAACGCAGGCTTCCCGCCACGGCGCCCGCCGACGGCCGGCCCTCACGGCACCCCCCTCACTCCTGCCGTGAGGGCCGGCATCCTTTCCCGGGGGGGCTCTGTTAGCCCGGGGGGCGAAGCCCCCCGATACCCCCCGCCCGCTGCGGTGCTCGCCGTATCATCACGCGGCCGGGGAGGCCCGAGGGCCTCCCGCGGGCCGCGTGATCGCGGAATGTGAGCCGCTGTCGCGGCTCACTCCGCGCTACCCGCCGTGGCCCGCTCCGGGTCCCGCTACCGTAGCCGCTCCGGTTTCCGTTACCGTAGCCGCTCCGGGTCTCGCCGGATGCCTCGCGGGCGCGGGCGGGCGGGTAAGCCGCGGACGGTGGTGTTCAGGCGGTGGCGCAGCTGGCGGTCTTCGTGGATCTCCTCCTCGGTCGGCGACAGCGAGATCATCAGGGTGAGGACGAACGTGACCAGGCTGATGCCGAGCAGCAGGGGGAGCAGAAAGCTCACCGCGGTGTCGCCGGACATGGCCGGCATCTTTCCGGTGTAGACGCGCATCGCGGCCATCCCGGTGTAGTGCATGCCGCTGACCGCCACGCCCATGATCAGCGAGGCGACCAGGGTCGCCCGCAGGCTGCGCACGCGGAGCCCGGCCCACAGGGCCGCGGTCCCGGCCACGATCGCGATCAGCACCGAGACCGCCACGAGGAACCGGTTGTAGCGCATGGCGTCCGGCATGCTCATCGCCGCCATGCCCATGTAATGCATGCTCGCCACGCCGAGGCCGATGATCACCCCTCCGGCCAGCAGCGGGACGAACCCCGCCTGGCTGTACCCGACGATGAAGAGCCCGACTCCCACCACCGCGACGGCGAGCACCATGCTGCCGATCGTGAGCGGGAGATTGTAACGGATCTGCTGGCCGGGGATCGTGAACCCGAGCATCGCGATGAAGTGCATCACCCAGATCCCGGTCGCGCCCACCGACACCGCCGCGAGCAGCAGCCACGGCGCGCGGCCGCGGCCGGTATGCGCCCTGGCCCTCGTGACGCAGCGCAGGCCCAGAAATGCGCCCAGGCAGGACATCACGTAACCGAGCGCCGGATTCAGCAGACCATAGGAGAAGTTATGAATCTGTACCACTCTGGGCTCCCCCCCAGCGACTTCATGAACGCAGCGGGCTCACCGAGCGCCGGACGCGCGGCGGCCCCCATGGCCGGAGGCCCGCACGCCGCGACAGACAGCCGCTCGATGGCCACGCACCGCGACAAACGAGCCCACAGGGCGCATTGCCGCCGGTCGTAGCCGGGGAACGCTCGTTCCCCCGCTACAACGGATACATGGTGACATATCCGGTACGTCCCGCGTTCTCGACACGCTGAAAATCTGGGTGACAGGACCCACCGGTTATCCGGTCCTCCGCCCGGCAGGCGAGGCCGCGTAAGCGCCTACGATGGAGCGTGATCCGCTCGCCCCCGGGAAAGAAGGAGCATGGGCAGGATGAGCGCCATTAAGCGCGACACCGGCAGGCGCGAGAAGATCGCCGCGCGGCGCGCGGCGCAGCAGCGTGCCCAGACGCGCAACCGGCTGCTGCTGGCGGGCGGCGCCATCATCGCCGTCGTCGCGGTCGTCGTCGGCCTGGTGATCTGGAAGACGGCCAGCAAGACGCCGGCCGCGCCGGCGCCGAAGGCTCCGGGCGGCACCTCGCTGAACGCGCTGATCGCGCAGACCACCAGCGTCCCCGCGGCGACTGTCGATGCTGTCGGCAACGGCGGCGGCCTGGTCAACAGCAAGCCCCTGTCCATCACCGGGTCCCCGCTCACCGCGGGCGGCAAGCCGGAGATGCTCTACATGGGCGCGGAATACTGCCCCTTCTGCGCGGCCGAGCGCTGGGCGATGGTGGTGGCGCTGAGCCGGTTCGGCACGTTCTCCGGGCTGCACACCACGCACTCCGCGGCCCAGAACGGCGGCGGGAACGCCGAGGTCTACCCCAACACCCCCACCTGGACGTTCTACAAGTCCAGCTACGCGAGCAGGTATCTCACGTTCACGCCGGTGGAGATGAACACGAACATCCCCGACCCCCGCACCGGCGGCTACACCACCCTGCAGAACCCGACCAGGGAGCAGCAGGCGCTGATCAGCAAGTACGACGCCCCGCCCTACGTGCCGTCGCAGGACGCGGGCGCCATCCCGTTCGTCGACATCGGGAACAGGTACCTGGTCGTCGGCGCCAGCTACAGCCCGGCCCTGCTCCAGGGGCTGACCTGGAGCCAGGTCGCCGCCGACCTGCACAACCCGGGCAGCCCGGTGGCCAAGGGCGTCCTCGGCACGGCGAACTACATGACCGCCGCGATCTGCAGGGTGACCGGCAACCAGCCGGCCAGCGCCTGCACCGCGACCGTCAGGTCCCTCGAGGGCCAGGTCTAGAAGACCCGGACCCAGAAACCAAGATCAAGAAAACAAGATCAAGAAAACACTGCGGATACGCTAAGGATTCTCTAAGCCCGCGCGAGGGTACGCGCGGCACAAAACCCCTACGATAGACCCGGCTGGCAGCGGAGCCTGGCAGCGGAGCTGAGCGGAAGGCCGGTCAGGCAGGAATGGGCAAGGCAAGCAGAACCAAGCAGGACACCAGCCGCCGTGAGCGGATCGCGGCGCAGCGGGCGGCGGCACGCCGCCGTGAGCAGCGCCGCCGGATCCTCATCGCGTCCACGGCCATCGTCGCCGTCGTCGCGGTGGTGGTCGTCCTCGTCGTGATCAAGACCACGTCCAAGAACGGCACGGTCGCGCAGGCGGGCAACGGCCCGACCGGCGCCGCGCTGACGAGCCTGACGAACCAGGTCACCGGCGTCCCGGCGAGCGTCCTGGGCCAGGTCGGCGGCGGCAGCATCGGCGGCGGGGGGTTCAGCAAGGTCAGCGGGCCCCCGCTCACCGCGGGCGGCAAGCCCGAGATGCTGTACATCGGCGCGGAATACTGTCCCTACTGCGCCGCCGAGCGGTGGGCCATGATCGTCGCGCTGAGCCGGTTCGGCACCTTCTCCGGGCTGACCACCACGCACTCCTCCAGCAGTGACGCCTACGCCAACACGCCCACCTGGACGTTCTACGGGTCGAGCTACAGCAGCAAGTACGTGGCGTTCAGCTCCGTCGAGGAGACGAAGAACTACCGCCAGGGCAACTCCACCAGCCAGAACGTGCAGTACGTCCCCCTCCAGACGCCGACCGCCGAGCAGCAGGCGCTGATCACCAAGTACGACCCGGGCACCGGCGGCCAGGGCGGCTCGATCCCGTTCATTGACATCGGCAACAAGTACGTGGAGATTGGAAACCTGCAGCCTTTCGGGCCGCAGGATCTGCAGGGCAAGACGTGGAGCCAGGTGGCCGCCGCGATGAACCAGCCGTCTTCCGCCATCGCCAAGGGAGTGGACGGCTCGGCGAACTACCTGACCGCCGCCCTGTGCAAGCTGACCGGGAATCAGCCGGCCAGCGCGTGCACCCCCGCGGTGAAGGCATTGGAGGCGAAGCTGTAGATGGCAAGCTCGAAGTCCGCGCGCGCCGCCGCCACTTCTTCCCGTAATGGCGGCCGAACGCAGGCGGCTTCGCGTGCGACGGCAACCCGTGCTCCCGCCCGGGCCGGTTCCGCCGGCCGGGGCGGTTCCGGCGCCACCCGCCGGGACGTCCGCGACCGCCGGGACACGCGTGACCGCGGCCGGGGACGGCCGGCCGCCGAAGAGCTCGCGCCGGCCGCTCCCGCGGCGTCCGGGCCGCCGCTGTGGTTCCAGCTCACCACGCTGGCGCTCGCGCTCGGCGGTCTTGGCGTGTCGATCTACGAGACCTACGCGCACTTCAACGGGTCACACCTTGCCGGGTGCACCGGAACCGGCACGGAGAGCTGCACGAAGGTGATCACGAGCCCGCAGTCCATGGTGTTCGGCGTCATCCCCGTCGCCATCCTCGGGCTGCTCTTCTACGTGTTCGTGGTCGCGATCATGACCCCCTGGGCGTGGCGGACAACCCGCCGCGAGGTCGCCTGGCTGCGGCTGGCGTCGATGGTGACGGGAATCGGCTTCGTCATCTACCTCATCTACGCCGAGCTGTTCCAGATCGGCAGCATCTGCTTGTACTGCACCAGCGTCCACGCCATCACCTTCGTGCTCTTCGCGCTGACGATCTTCGCCGCCGCCGTCTGGGGCACCGGGTCGAGGAAACCCGCCTGAGCTCCCGGGTTCCCGCGGTTCCCCGGTGCCACGCCGTGCCCCCCGCGGCGTCCCCAGCGCTGCCTGAAAGAATGACCACGGCCCGTTCCGTGACATGTTTTTCATCTTCGGCCTCACCCTTCGCGGCGCTACGGCCGGCGTGAGTACGGTGGAGGCACGCAGAAAGGAGCAGCTCCGTGCCCGGCATGAACTCAGGGCTGAGCCCCGCGGACCCGACGATCGTCGCGGCGTTCCGCTCGGCCCTGATCCATCAGTGGGCGATCATCGTGGGGATCTTCCTGCTGCTCCTGCTGCTGTACGGCGCGACGAGAAGCTGGGTCCCGGCATCGGCCCCGGCACGGCGGCTGGCCACCGCGGCGGAACCGCGGGCGCGGCGGCTGCTCCGGATCGGCTTCGGCATCCTGTGGGCGTTCGACGGCATACTGCAGGCGCAGCCCAAGATGGCCGCGGGAATGCCGTCGCAGGTCATCGAGCCCACCGCGGCGAACTCGCCCGCCTGGGTGCAGCACCTGGTGAACTGGGGCGGGACCGCGTGGTCCTACCACCCGATCGAGGCGGGGGCCTCGGCGGTGTGGATCCAGGTCGGGATCGGCCTGTGGCTGATCGTCGCCGAGCGCGGCTGGTGGTCACGGGCGGGCGGGCTCGCCAGCGTGGGGTGGGGACTCGTCGTCTGGGTGTTCGGCGAGTCCTTCGGCGGGATCTTCGCGCCCGGCCTCACCCTCCTCTTCGGCGCTCCCGGGGCGGTGCTGATCTACGTGGTCGCGGGCGCGCTCATCGCGCTGCCCGAACGCGCCTGGCGGACGTCCCTCATCGGCCGGCTCATGCTGGCGGGGGTGGGGGCCTTCTTCGTCGGCATGGCGGTGCTGCAGGCGTGGCCGGGGCGCGGCTTCTGGCAGGGCACGGCGGGTGGCCAGCCGGGGACGCTGACCAGCATGGTGCAGTCGATGGCCGGGACGTCGCAGCCGCACGTGCTGTCGAGCGTGGTGTCGGCCTTCGGTTCGTTCACGGCCGGGCACGGGTTCGCGGTGAACCTGTTCGCGGTCATCGCGCTCGCCGTCCTCGGCGCGGCGTTCCTCAGCGGCCGGCCGCGGCTCGTGCGCGCCGCGGTGATCGCGGGCACGGTCTTCTGCCTCGCCGACTGGGTGCTGATCGAGGACTTCGGGTTCCTCGGCGGGCTCGGCACCGACCCCAACAGCATGATCCCGTTCATCCTTCTGTTCACGGCGGGGTATCTCGCGCTCACTCCGCTCCCGTCGCCTCAGTCGGCGGCCGCTCCGGCGGCGGAGCCCGCGGCCGGGGACGCGACGGAGCCCGCGGCCCCCTCCCCTGAGCCGGCGCCGGTTCCTGGCCGTCTTCGGGGCTTGCTCCGCCCGGCCGCGCTGCGCGAATCGGTCGCCACCACGAGCGCCCGCTCCGTGGTCGCGCTCGGCGCGCTCGGCGTGATCATCGTCGGCGCGGCCCCGATGGCGGCGGGATCGGCGAACCGGAACGCGGACCCCATCCTGGCCCAGGCCCTCGTGGGCTCGACCGCGCCCGTCGACCAGCCCGCCCCGGCGTTCCAGCTCACCAGCCAGGACGGGCGCCGGGTCTCGCTCGCGAGCCTGCACGGCAAGGTGCTGCTGCTGACCTTCCTCGACCCGGTCTGCAACACCGACTGCCCGGTCATCGCGCAGGAGATGAAGGCGGCGTGGACGATGCTCGGCCCGGCCGGCCGGCACGTCGACCTGGTCGCGATCGTCGCCAACCCCACCTACCTGTCCACGGTGTTCACCCAGGCTTTCAGCAAGCAGGAGGGGCTGTCCGCGATGCCGAACTGGCTGTACCTGACGGGGACGCTCGGCCAGCTCAGAAGGGTATGGGGGCAGTACGGGATCGACGTGCAGAACGAGCCGGCCGGCGCGATGTCGGCACACAATGACGTCGCGTTCGTCATCGACTCCTCCGGTCATGTCCGGCAGGAACTCAGCGACGACCCGGGACCGGCCACCAGCAGCACCCAGTCGTCGTTCGCGGTGCTGCTCTCGGGCGCGGCCCAGCAGGTCCTGAGGTCGCATTGAGACGAGTTTCCGGCCGGGGCGGGCTGGGCGGGGCGCTGGCCGGCGCGGCCCTGCTCGCGGGCGCGGCCCTGCTCGCGGGCTGCGGCACGCAGACCGCACCGGCGCCGTCTCCGGGAGTGCCCGCCGTGGCCGGCTCGCTGTCCACCTCCCTGGTAACCGCCCAGGGCAGCTGGGCCATCATTCCGATGGCCGCGAACCCGGCCTTCTGGCAGGTCTTCGTCCGGCCCTCCGCTCAGGCCGGCTGGCGGCTCGTCACCCCGCCGGGGGTCGCCGACAACGGCGGGCTGGTCGCGGCGGACACCGGCCGCTCGCTGACCGTGGTGTTCCGGCCGAGTCAGACCCTGAAGTTCTCGCCGCTTGCCGTCACCGGCAACGCCGGGCGCAGCTGGGCGCCCGGTTTGATCGACGCCGACGTGGCCTCGGCCCCCGACGCGCTCGCCGCGTCCGGCGGCCACATGCTCACGCTGCTGCAGGACGGCACGGTGCTCACCTCCGCGGACAGCGGCACGCACTGGACGGTGCTCGCGAGCGCGCATGCGGTCGCCGACACCGCGGCCGGGGGCCGGTGCGCGCTGACCGGGATCAGCGCCGTCGCCTTCGGCCCGTCCGGCGCGCCGATGGTGGCCGGAAGGTGCACCTCGGCCGGCGCCGCGGGAGTGTTCAGCTACGCCGGCGGGACATGGCAGGCCACGCCGCCGGCGCTGCCCCCCGGCGCGTCAGCCGGCCACATGCAGGTGATCCGGATGGCCG